>Ga0194115_10004140_pt1 | contig 15848 bp, 18 predicted proteins | sample TA2MahsurfametaG_3_FD_148656 | JGI IMG/M metagenome (GOLD analysis project Ga0194115, IMG submission 148656) | Freshwater microbial communities from Lake Tanganyika, Tanzania - TA2015002 Mahale S4 surface | ecosystem: Environmental > Aquatic > Freshwater > Lake | place: Tanzania: Lake...
TGACTAATCATGAAGTCACCCATCTTAGCTTTAGTACCGTATTGAAAGTCACCATCATCTATAACATTATAGCCTTCAATTTGTTTGATACTAAATGTAAAGTCTGGTTTATAGTCTTTCGTCATTTCAAGATAGTAGTTTAAGTCTCTACCATCTGACATGTCTAAGTTAGATTGATCTGTTGCTTTGTTTATGAACATAACTATTTTAGTTTATTCGCAAAGTCATAATACTTGTCATGACCCCAGGTCTGTTTAAGAATAGAGTTGTTGTTCATCCTACGACCATTATTTTTAATAATATGGTCTGGTGACTGGTACTCTTGAAAGTAACGAACTACGTCACAAGCTCTACTATCTTCACAATCAATAGGGTTCAAGTTATATCTGTTAGACAAGAATTGTAGTACTTCATTGATGTACTCAAACTCTTTTACTCTAGGACTCACTTTAGGAAAGATAGCATTAATACAACGAATAGCATTTGTGCCAGCATACACCCAACCTTTTGGATTAACATAGTTAGGAAAATATTCACCTAGGTCAGCTGCAAACGCAGTTAAAATAAAGTTCTGCTTCTTGAACCCAAGGTCTTTCAAGTATTGATTCCCTAGATCAGTAATTTGATAGATATCGTACCTCTTAGTCTGAACTGCTTCAAAGATGTGTCTAATTAAACCTTCAGAATAGTCTGTAATAAACTTTCTCAAGTGGCCACGAGTCTCACCTTTAAATGTAAACTGTGGAAGTAAGTAGCCTTTGTTATCTGTAAACGGTGTGATTCTGTTTCTAAGGTCTTCTTTCCATTCTGGCCATGTATATCTGTTCTTCAATATAGAATCTACAATCCAGAAGTTACCGAAGCCGTGCGTTCCTAATATGTCCTTGATATGATCCTTCTTGTATCTTGGGACATAGTTAATACCGGACCCTGCTAAACGAAATAAGTAAAACAACATAAACCAGTCAAAGTCATCTTTAATATCATGATGTGAAAAGTGGCACCCCATTTTTCTTAGATCTTTTTCTTTATACCATACAGCTTCAGTAAATGCACAGAAGGCAGCGAATCTACGATGAGCCGTATCATAAATAGGCACATAATAGATAAGATCGTCATTCACGTCTTTATACAAGTCACCTTCATAAGGTAGACCTAAGCTCCCGTGTTGCTGCATTAACAGACTACGCTTATCGTATTCGTCTAAGGCCTCTAAAAGTTTTTCATTGATTATGAACTTTTGCATTAATTTACAATTACTGTTGTAGTAAACATATAATGTTTCGGCTTCAAGTGTACTGATTGTTTAGGTTCCATGTACTCAAACATCTTCATACCATCTTCATCTATCCATTCATCTGGCCATTGTAATGTATTAAGGCCTGAGTTGTTCATGATCCTATTTGCTGTATCTCTCAACTCCATTCTTTGTTGTCTTGCGCCAAAGTAAGGTTGTTTGAGATACAAACCTGTACCAGGTAATTTACGACTTTCGTGCTCAACCGGTAACAAATTAACTAGAGTAGCGTTGTTTAGTTTCTTAGCGAACTGTACATAACGTCTAAATAGTTCACCAGTTGCTTGTTGTGGATTATCTTGTCTCATCAAATGAAAACGAAGATCAATGTTACCAAAGTAAAGAATGACTTCGTCATACTTTTCGTTCCACTTATCAATTAAAGTGTCTGCATCTTTCAAGAAGCCAAACAGTGTTTTGCCATCTGTTCTATCAAGACCATAACCAGGCTTCCATACACTAAGAGAGTGAGAGTCTCCTTTAACTAACTTTCTGGTAGTATCACCATATAGTTTAGCAAAGTTAATACAGTTTATTGATGTAAATTGATGATCGATACCAAATCTCTTATTAAATACGTTAAGGTCTATTGGTACATTAACTGCAATAGCGAGTCCTGTATATTTAGCCATTGCTTCTAACTTAGCTCTATGTTCTGGTTGAGGTCCTCCAATAAAATTGAACACATTCTCTTGATAGTTAACGCCTTCTAAGATATACAACCTTTCATAGTCATTCCATGTAGAAGGATCAGGATTAAAGAATAGTTCACCAGGATGTTCTGCTTTAAGTATGTTCATCATAACATGATAGTAGCCACCTCCATGGTGAGAGGTGGAACTACCAACATTGTTGAGCATACCTACAACGGCTGCTTTCATAACTTATTATTTTAATATTACATCATGCCACCCATACCCATCATTGGGTCGGCTTTCTCGTCTTTATCTTTCTTCTCAAACACAACTGATTCTGTAGTTAGGATTGTACCTGCTACTGATGTTGCATTCTTAAGGGCTGTGATAACAACTTTAGCTGGATCGATAATGCCTGCTTCGATAGCAGATGCCATTTGATGATTCTTTGCATCATAGATCTCAGTCTCAGTCGGAGTATATTCCCACCAGGTTTCTACACCAGCATTAGAAAGGATCTTAATAAATGGAGCTTGTAATGCTTTACGAACAATATCTCTAGCAATAGATACATTTGTATTACCGTCTTCTTTATGATTAAGAGATAGCTTGTAAAGTGTAGCACCACCTCCTGGTACAATACCATCAGCCAATGCTGCTTTAGTTGCAAATAACGCATCTTCAACACGATCTTTCTTCTCTCTAATCTCAATATCACTATTACCACCTACAGAGATAATAGCAACACCACCGATCAACTTACCAAGCCTTTCTTGCAACTTCTCTTTCTCATAGAATGAAGTTGCTTTCTCAATCTGGTCTTTGATCTCAATTGCACGATTAGTAAGTGCTGCTTCTTCACCTTTACCGTCAATAATGGTTGTATCTTCTTTTGATACAGTAACTAGTCTTGTTGTACCAAGATACTGACCAAGTTGTTGTGTAGATAATTTATCAAGCTTTAAACCTTTGTCTTTAGAAATAACTTGTCCACCAGTCAAGATAGCAATATCTTCAAGTATCAATGTTTTACGTTCACCAAAGTCTGGTGCTTTAACTGCACAAACTTGAACTACTCCACGCATCTTGTTTACAATAAGTGTAGCAAGAGCTTCGTCTCCAATATCTTCAGCGATAATCAACAATGGTTTATTCTCAGAGTTAGCCTTAGTCAAAACCTGTAGCAACTCTTGAGCTGTTGAAATACGACCATCGTAAAGTAGGATATACGGATTATCAAGCACAGCTTGCATTGTAGTATTGTTAGTCACAAAATAAGGTGACTTGTAACCACGATCAAACTGCATACCTTCTACTACTTCAAGAGTAGTTTCTCCGGACTTAGACTCTTCTATAGTAACAATACCATCACGACCAACTTTATCAATAGCTTCACTGATCAAGTTACCAACCTCCGAATCGTTGTTACCTGATATAGTTGCAACTTGTTTAATTTGTTCTTCTGAAGAGATTTCAATCGCTGTCTCTTTAATCTCACTTACGATCTCATTTACAATCTTGTCAATTTCATTCTTGATTTCAACTGCATTCACACCTTGACGAATCTGCTTAACACCGTGTTTAATCATCTCTGTAGCAAGTAAAGTAGATGTAGTTGTACCGTCACCTGCTTCATTTGCACTCTTGATACTAACCTGCTTAACAAGTTGTGCACCAAGATCCTCGATATCGTCTTCTAGTTTATGAAATGCTTTTGCAACTGTTACACCGTCTTTTGTAACCTTAACTTCACCAGACTGTTCACGAATCAAAACAGTACGACCACCAGGCCCTAATGTTGACGAAACAGATTGGTTTAACTTTTCTATACCTTGTAAGAGCTTCTCTTTAAGCTCTGTTCCAAAAACGTTTTTTGTTGTGCTCATAATAGTTTTGTTTATTCAATAACAGCAAATATGTCTGATTCTTTACAGATGAAATAGTCTTGTCCGTCTATAACAATCCTTTGTGAACCCATTTTAGGGATCAAAACAATTTCTCCTACTTCTAAAGTAGAGATAACTCTCTTGTCTGTGTTGTAGTTATAAACGTCAGATGTTGCAACTACTTCTCCCATTTCTGGTCTTTCTTTACCAAGGTCTGGGATAATGATGTTACCAAACGTTTCTTCTTCTGATTCTATAGGCCTTAGTACTATAAAGCCGTTTAGTGGGGTTATTTTTTTCATATTACTAATTTACAATTTCCAATTCATTTATTTTAACACAAAAATAGAGTAAACCATCTTTTTTAAAGACTGCTTCTACTCCATACCATACTTTGAAGTCTTCGAGGTTCTTCTGGTCCATGAACTCTTCTTTTAGAGTCCTTTTGACTTCAAACAAGTCGTCATTAATCTTAATGAAATTTCTGTGCAGTTGAAACATAACTTATACTAGAGGTAGACATTATTTTATTTCTGCTCTAACAAAGCAGTTGGTGTTTGGATTGTGATCTTTCTTACCGCTTTTCCTTCAGCTACTGGTACATCTAAAGTAAGAAGTCCTTTATCAAGCGATGCTTGAAGTAGGTTTAACTCAAACTTTGTAGATACTTTCCAGCTGAGGTCGAAAGAAGATCTCTTGATACCTCTATAAATGGCTGCATCTTCATCTTCAATTTGTGGCTTTTCGTACTTAATACGAAGTTGATCACCATCAATTTGAATGTCGATGTCTTTTGTTTCTAAACCTACAGCGGCGATCTCAAATCTGATGCCGTTAGGTGTTTCGTAAATGTCTACTGGATGTGTTACTTTCTGCGTAATTGCAGAGAATTTTGAATTTGCTTCGAACAAGTCTCGCCATAGTAAATCAAATGGGTCGAGCTCAAATGGTCTAAATATTCCCATAGTGTTTGTTTTTGTGTTCCCTTCCGGTGAACTGTTAATTAATGTTTGTTTCTTCATAACTTAGGTCTACCTCTAGTACCTTTGTTATAAATATCTTAGCCATGACCATCACGTAAGTTATGTGCCAGAGTTGGAGGTGCTTTTAGTGCAATACTCAGTTTAGTAGTGTTCTCCATCAAATCCTGGACGATTCTGGCCGCTTCTTCTGATTTGGCTTGTTCTACCTCAATTACTAACTGGTCATGGATCTGGGCACATACCCAGCCACGTATACCTAGTTCTTTGAACTTCCTGTTAATAGCCAATGCTGCACGGTTTACAATGGATGCCGCTAGACCTTGTATCTGGACGTTACATGAATTGTTTAGGCCGTTTATATAGTCACGACTTAGGCCTTTGATCTTATCTACACCGTATTCACGTTCTAGCTCTCTCTTGACATTCCAGTCAAGTAAAGCGTCTCCAATCTGATCATATATCTTTTTCACTTTAGGTAGGTGTCTAACACGACCTACTTGTGTACTAACAAAGCCTTGTTCTTTAGTCTGTTTCTTAGACCTCTCCATCCACTTCTTTAGTTCAGGAAACCCGTTTAGGTAACCATCAACAAGCTTCTTTGCTTCTTTGGTAGGGATCCCGATATTCATACCGAGAGCATAAGCTCCCATACCGTAAGGTATACCAAGTGCATAAGCCTTTGCTTTATTCCTTAACTTAGGTTGCAGCTTACGAAGATAGTTGTCTGCCTTTTTATCTGGTGAATAACTATGTAGTCCTTCTGTCTTGATAGCGATCGTAGAATAGAAGTCCCAGTTGTTACGGAAGATGTCTTTTAGGCCATCATCACAAGATACGTGAGCAAATACGTGTGGCTCAAGTGATTCGTAGTCACAGTCTATAAAGATATTACCTTCATCATGAATAAAGAAAGCTCTAATCAAGTTGTTGTACTCGATTACAATAGGCTCATCATCACCTTCCTCTTTAGGTCTAGGTAACTGTTGAGCATCTGAACCATAACGGCCTGATACCGTACCATGCTGTTTATAATAGAAGTAGTAACGACCATCTTCTTGCGAGTCTAAGAAGCGGTCCATGTATGTACTCTTGATCTTGAGTAGACGATTATAGATACGTAGGTTCTTAGCCCACTCATACTTGCCAGCAATAGACTGTACTGTATCGTCATCAAATTGTGGTTTACCTGTCTTAGTACTAGACAAAGGTTTAATACCTAGAACATTGAAAGCGATCTCACCCATCTGGTCTTTAGACTGTATATTGAAGTACGCTCCACCATTATCTTCTCTCCAAAGCCTCATACTAATTTTGATTGCTACATCTTTGTCCATAACATTTTCATCTCCATGAAGTAGGAAGTGCTTAACCCATGATTCAGGAAGCCTGATGAGTGCTGACTTAGTTGTACTATACTTACCAGACTTAGATTGTTCAAGATCTAATTGCATATCTTTAATTAGCTCTTGAGCAAATGTGCCTTTGTTATTAGCAGGGTAAGCATCTTTAGCCTTAGAAACTACCCAAGCTCTAACCTCAGGGTTTTGTAACAACTCTTTTGTAACTAGAGTCTCGTACTCTTGTAGCTTGTCTATAATCTTAGCACGACTAGACTTTATAAGGTTCATGTCCAGTTTAATACCAACTTGCTCCATAGGAATAGTTACTTCTTTATAGAGAGGCATAACTTCGTCCTCAAAGAAGAACTTCTCAAGACCTTCCTCTTTAAGTGTCTTCATAAAGTGGTGATAGACTCTAAGAGTTAAGTCAGTATCTGCTGCTGCGTATTCTGATAACAAGTTAAGGTCTGCTTTCCAGATCTCGTAGTTGTCTCTTGTAATTGAACCTCCGTTATTCTTAATAGACTCTTTAAGTAGTACTTGCTCTTCATTTGCTGCTTTCTCAACATCTAGACCAATATACTTTTGTATCATCTTAGCAATGTCTTTAAGACCGAAAGCAGAACCTCCCATAAAAGCAGCACCTTCCTCTTTTACTGTATGAACAAGGAGTATTGTATCTACATGTAGTGAAGATAATAGATCTATTCCATAAAAACACTTAACGAACTTAACGTCAAATGATGCGTTATGCATCACTAACTTTTTACCAATAAGTAGAGAGATTGCTTTAGTTGCAATATGATGAGCTAGATCGTTTCCAATCATAGCATTTTGTAGTTCACCATCTTTAAATATCATTGTAGGCATGTAGTAGCCTGTACCAACTTCTCCTGATATTGAGAAACCGATGATTTTACCTGATCTTGGGTTTAGGCTTGTAGTTTCAGTATCGAATGCAATAAGTTCATGAGTCTTTATATGCTCAATCAATTGTTTTAATGTATCGATTGAGTCAACTGTTACATAACTTTTATTCATAATTACTTTTTCTTTTTCTTATACGGGAAAAGTTTATTTAACTTCTTCCTTCTTCTATCACATCCACAATCTTCTTTACCAAATAGCTTAGCAATTTTATCAGCTAGAATATCTATACCAAATAAATTAGTTATTTTTGCTATAGTATCACCTAAACCTTCAGTCTTTCTTATCTTCTTTTGCATTTAATTTCTTTTGTATATCTTCTAAAATATTACCAGATGATACTGCTATAATACTAATTTGCGTCCACAAACTACTAATCTCTTTCTTTAGTTTAAAAATAGTTACCCACTGTAGTAACTGAACAGCCATGAGTATTAGAATCACGGTCAAATATAAATACTCTGGAGTTATTGTAAATGTCATAGATGTCTTTTATCAAATATATAATTTTGTTGTTTAAATTGTTCATTTAAATCTGTAGTACCTTTTATGTACTTTGGAAAATAAGGACAATGAATACATGTATTTCCACAGCATTTACCTCGTTCGATATGATAAAATGATGTAAATATTACTTTACCATTATCTAAATAATAGTGAACAGTTTCTATCATTTTATTATTCATACTATATTATTTCACATACGCCGCCTGCACAGGCAAGTTCACCCTTTTGATCAGTATTATCTGTAAATTCCACTACTTTTGATAAATCTATTTTATTAATAGTAGATATTAATTTATTAAAATTTTCTTTAGTAATTGTTTCAAAAGGTGCTTGAACATATGAGCCGTTGTCATAAGGTAAACAAGATAGGGCGGTATAATTATTACGATTAGACCAAGCCCACTCACCAACTTCTTGCCATTCTTCAGGTTTTAGACTTATAGTCACACTTACATTGTGAGTATTACGACCTGTTCTATGACCTGGTTTAATCCACTCTTTATGTAGCCTTTCAACTCTGTGAAGTAAATCCATAGCTGATTCTGTTCTTGTGATTGCACCTTCAGGTGATTTTTGAGGAACACCTACTACAGCTTGAGCATGTGGTTTGAAGTATTCATCTTCAATAAGTTCAGGGTGATTGTTGTGTAAATATGTGTAAAGAGATTCATTCTTACCAATTCTCATTCTTCTAATGTAATAATTATCGTGCCAAGCATGAACACCTGATGATGTGCCTAGTACCATTGATGTAGTACCTGACGGTTTTACAGTTGTACAACGAGCAGATTTATTAATACCTAAAATTTTAGCAACTCTTTCATTTTCTTCTTTTACAATCAACGCAGCTTCTTTCATGTTAAATTTTAGTACGATGCCTGATGCAATACCTGTCATACCAACACCAATCAACGCGTCTTTCTCAGTTGTCTTTTTCCAAATATCACGAAGATAATGAAAATCAGTATATGATGCTTGTAGTGTTCCAATAAATGCAGCTGCTCTAACTCTATTGTTTAAATCTTCTTGTGATTCGAGATTTGATACGTTCACTTCACAAAGGTTACAGAATTGAAATGGCTTTAATGCAATCTCTGCACATGGATTAGTTCCCCAATCCTTATCGTTAGTTAAGAAGAAACCAGGCTCTCCTGCATTAGACAATTCAATCTTCTTCCAAAGGTCCATGAACTCTTCTTTTTGTATGCGATCACGAAGTATTACGGCTGAGTTATTAGCACGTCCACGTTGTGGGTTTTGTTCCCACCAATTGCCAAACTTAGATGTAAGCATCTCTTCATCATCAAAAGAGAATAGGCTAATTAAAGCAGCACGACGAATACCACCTGATAATACTGCGTCAGCAATATAACAGATAATATCGTGAGATTCGATAGGAGTTAATTTGTCTCCTGTTTCTTTACGATCAAGGATCTTTTGTATCTGAAACAAACACTCTTTTAGTGGTTCTGGGCCAGGGGCTTTACCTCCGGCGGTAATCAACATAGATCCTTTTGGTCTAACATCACGAAAATCAAACTTAGGTTTAGCTCCACCTACTAGATAGGATTTCATTAATAGTTTAACAGCGTCTGCCCATCCTTCAATAGAGTCGCCTACTAAGAATCTCTTCTCTTTAGTTGGCTTAATGATTTCAGGAAGCTTGTCAATATGGTGGTTTTGTACAGAATAACCAACTCCACAACCCCCTAGTAAGAGAAACATTATTTCACTGAATGCTCTCCAATCATCAATAGGAGTAAAAGAGCAATTAAATATACGAGAATTATTAATTTCAATGGGTTTGCCTGCAAACTGCATTGAACGCATAGACGGTAGAATCTTTTTATCATATACTAATTTATAAGCTTTTTCAATATCATTAAATAGGAGCGGGAACTTATTCTGATGCATTTTTTTATTCCTGGTAACAATCTCTTCCCAAGTTTCACGCCTTTGCAGTTCTGGTAAATATTTAGCGTATTTGTTATACACTGTGATTTCGGATAGAATCTGTTGCGTGATGTCCATTTTGTTTTAAGTTTTAATAAAGTTAAAAAAATAGTTTAGTAGTTAGAGACCTTGAGAGCCTCTAGCACAGTCATAACCTTTGTATTAAAATTTTGCTAATCTAATTATTTAGATCCAGGAATAATGCTTCCTTTTGAGCTATTTTGAGTTAAAACAGAATTTCCTGTTTTTTGAATTTTACTGATTGTAGAAGCGTTAATCTTATTAAATTGGTTAGGAGACTGCGTATTAAGTTGTGCAATTTTGTCATTGTACTTAACCGGAGTATTTGTAATTCTAAAGTTGTCTGGCTTTGTAGACTTCTTAAATAAATCAATTAAAAACTTCATATCATCTGTTTTACTGTAATAAATATCCTGTTTTAGTCAATTTATATTCCAAGTTCAAAAAATTTATTTGTAAGATATACTTTTTCTTCGTGGTCTAGGCCAGAATTAAAGGGTTTGTTAGATCCGGATGTTTGTACATTAGATTCAATATTAAGTTCGTCATCATCCAAACTGTCTGGACTGATTTCTATATGACCATTATTAGTACTAATTTTTGCAGCATATGTCATTCCATCCATACCATATCTGTTCTTCATAATATGAATACGACCTGTACCGTTTACCTTATCCTGTCTTTTTCTTGACAACGACATAGCAAAGTCAGCAATCATCATTTTATTGTATGACCCGGCTGCTTTATCACCTTCGATAACATCATCTTTAGCACCAGCTCTATTAACCTGAGATACTGTCCAGATAGGTATTTTTAGTTCTCTAGACATACCTTTAGTAGCTGAATACACATCATCAATAGCATCTTTAGGATCTATAGACTTGGTTTTACTCTTAAGCAGATCTACGTAGTCTATAACGATTAAATCTGGTGCGTATCCTAGATCTCGACATTTCTGAATGTGTGATTCTATTGAGTGGACAGTAGTTTTACCCATAGGAAACTCTTTGATAATCAACTTACCTTTAACACTGCCTACGGCTTCTTCAATTGCTGCTCTATGTTTTTGTACATTTTGTACATCTATACCTGTAAATAAAGCGTCGTACCTTTTACCTACGTAGTATTCAGATAACTCAAGTGTGTAGTGACAAACAGTGTACCCGCGTTGTACAGCCATAGCTCCTATATTAACCAGCATCCAGGATTTACCTCCTCCAGGATTGCCGAATATGATGCCTAGATCTCCGGAACCTAATCCTCCCATTAGTAAGTCATTCACGTGAGCCCAAGATGTTGGTATGGCAGCTCTTTCTTCTTCTCGATATCTAGTTTCAATATCTTTTTCATATTCGTGACCTATTGATTTATCTTGCCCGGCTTTTAAGGCATTGTCCATCATGTATTTTATATCGTCGTACTGGCCTTTCTCTAATAAAGATACTGAATTTAGAATAGCTTTTTTTATCTGTTGATTTTTACAAAACGAACTAAATTCTTGTTCTACATACTCACGGTCTTCATTTGAAGATTTAAGTGCTTCTTTTAACTGTTCAACCACACTAACCTTTAATACTTCATTCTCTATCTTTCTTACTTCTACTTGTAGTGAATCAGTAGATGGGGTTGTATGATATTTGTAGTAGTATCTTAATATTTCACCAACAATCCATTTGTGTGCAGGATTATCAAACATTTCTGTATCAAGAATATCGTTAATGTTTTGTAGAAACTGTTTATGTTTCAACAAACTAGACAATACCTTAATCTGAAATGATATTCCATATTGCTGTAATTGATTTAATGATGACATAACTATTTATATTTTTGTAACTGATTGAAATTATTTAATAACCACATGTTTACGTTTGGAATAGAATTAGCTAATTCATCTTCGTGATATAAATCTAAGAATTTCTGTGTATCTAACGTTTTTTTCGGTTCTAGTAAAATACTTTTTATTTCTTCTATGGCTTCATCAGGTATATTAGGCTCCTTTAAATCCATGAGCCTTTGATTGATTCTTAGTTGAAATTCGTAGTTCTTAATCGTTTGTAGTATTTTTTTCTTACCATCGCACTTTTCTAATATATTATCTAAAGTAATATTATTATTTGTTGATAATTCTGGAAATAGTTTAATAAGTGTTTTATTACCTAGGCCTCTTACTCCAGGAACATTGTCTCCTTGATCACCAAGAAGTATTTTTTGAGTTAAAAAATTTTGAGGTGTTACACTATATTCTTTTATAACTAGTTCTTGATCATAGAACTTTTTCTTAGTAGGTGAATAAACAGTTATTTTGTCTGATACTAGTTGTAGATAATCCTTGTCTGAGGACATGATAGTCATCTCTCCGTCTAACTGTCCAGTTATATAACCAATTACATCGTCTGCTTCAATTTTGTCTATTGATATCAGATCTATAGGAAGTGTTTTTAAGTAGAATATAAGTCTAATTAGTTGTGAAGTTATCGCCTCAGATTCTTCTTGTTGAGATTCAAAAGACTCCCAATTAGTAACTCTATTGATACCGCGATTTGCTTTATATTCTGGATAGATATACCTTTTATTGGTAGATGATCCTTGTCCATCAAACACTATTATTACTCTAGTAGGTCTAACTAATTTTACAACATATCCTAGAGATCGTAAAAAACCTGTTAAACCTCCTATATGAAGTAATTCTCTATTAACCCAACCTATTGCGGTAAATGCTCTTAAAAATGTATTTAATCCGTCTATTAGTAATATTCTACTATTGATAGACTCTTCGAGGTTCTCTTGTTTTAGAGATTCGAATATCTTTTGGTATTCTGGATTCATTAATCTTCTGTGTCAAAAATGTCTGGTGATAAAGGTGTATCCTCTTCAACTATATCAAATGATGATGAACCTAGAACTTTCATCCATTGATCAGAATATTTCTTTTTATATTCATCAAGTTCTTTTTTATCATCATTAATAAAACCATGCACTGTCATAATAACTTTATTGACGGCTGTTATTCCTGTTACGTGATTTTTATCACAAGATATTCTTGTTCTTTTAGCGAACTCAACTTCTTTACCATTTTTAGTTGCCTTTATTTTATTAGTACCTGCTCTAGCAATATTACCGAATGTAATAACTAATGATGAATCAAAGTACATTGTATTGCCACCTTTATTGTTAAGTGTAGGTTGCCCCATTGGTGAATCAGGTTTAGCTACCCAAACTTTATTAACCGCAACAAGAGTATTAGTATAAGGTTGAGATGATTTTCTAGACAATATAATTCTTTGATTAATAAAGTTACCAAACTGCTGAGACATTGCTCCTGCATTCCATTCGTTATTGTTAGTTGATTTTTCAATTGACATTCTACAAGGAATAGATCCTACAGAATCCCAGAAGAAGCAAAGGTCGTGAGGTAGTGTTCCTCTTTTTTGCTCATCAAGAATATCAGAGATAAATCCTGAAACGTCTTCTATACATTCAAGTCTCTCACGATCAATATACAAGAAGAAGCCTTTATAGTCTACAATTTCACCTGTTTTAGGATCTGCTACTTCTTCAAACTCGAATCCCATTTCACGAGCGTGATTCCAATCCCATTTCATCTCTGTAATAATAAACACAGGAAGAATGCCCATCTTTTGTGCATTAACTGCAGCTTCAAGAAGCGCTGTTGTTTTACCTGTATCAGAGTGTCCTCTTAATAGAGTAATATGCCCGATAGGAATACCTGGTATCTGTAGTGTGTCTTGAAATGCGTTAGAGAGTCCTATCCATCTTTGTTCTTTAAATACTACACCTGAAGAAAGGTTTTTGCCTTTTTTAAACTTCTCTAGATCTACTGTGCCTTTTATTGCGCTAGACACTACGCTATTTAGTGATTTTGCCATTGCGTAACTGTTTGATTAAATATAAAAAGATTCATAGTAATAAAATAATTTATTTATGTAGTAACTTACAATTGTCAAAATGCCATCTTCTCATCTGACCTCCATTGTTATCTCCAACCTTCTTACAATAAGGACACTCTAAGAATGAAGATCTTTTAATTGTCATAAACCAATTGATAGTTCATAAAATAAAAAAGATCCAGAGGAAACAAAGGCCACGGAACGGCCAGTATTTCATGGATCAAGTAAGTTATTATAGACAGTCGGTTCCGTCAACTCTCTATCTATAATAAATATCAATTAGTCTAAATTAAACAAGTCATCAATACTTGAGTCGACTGCTGCTTTGGTAGTATTTAGTGTATACTCACCTTTTGGTTCAGCTTGTTTTTCCCAAGGAAGATCAGATTTAGTAGTTACTTGATCTGCTTGTTCTTTAATCTCTTCTTCAGGGTTCAAATGCTTCAAGAGTGCTTCTTTCATTTCGTCGTAAGAATATCTCTTGAATTGTGTCAAAGGATCTGGTTGATTCGCTAACCACTGTTTTACTTTATCTGCATCTTCAGATAAAGGAGTAGACTTAGTTCTAACACGTACAGTTGATGTATTATACATTAGGCCTGTAGTTTCCTTTCCTTGTGTCTCAACTGTAATGTCACGACCTTGAATAGGATCTGTGTAGTCTCCTACGTCTTCATCTTCAGCAATACCTAACAAGTCTATGTAAACTTGCTTACCAAACTCCCAAAGGCGAACACCCTTGTCTTCTTCTCCTCTGACAATTACCGGGGCAAGCACACGCATTTTTGGTTCAAGCTTCTTAGCAAGTTGCCAGTTATCCTTTTCATTTGACTTACGAAGGCCTTGAGCAAATTCTACAATAGGGTCTTTCTCATTGAAGTTACTTAAACTCATCATGGTTCTGTTGTTGATACCATAATGCATGTAGACTTCTTTAAAGGGGTTTGATTTGTTAAACGCTGATGGTACGATACGTACTGAGTGTTTACCCACGGACGGTCTCCAAATAGTTTGGGTGAGGTCTTTCTTTTGTCCTCCACGTGGATTTTGTAGAGCCGACAATCTTGATTTGATGACTGAAATGTCCATAATATAACTGATTTGGTTAAATATAACAAATTGACTGATATTGGAAAAATCGATCTATTAAGTGAGACAAAAAAACCGGCATTTAGCCGGCTTTACTTATTTTACTGGGATCCAGGTCCCGTCTTTAATATTTGCTACTGCGTGATTTAATTTAAGGTAGTCCATACTATCAGATTTTTTACCTTTCCAATTTAATGTTAAGAAGAAATTCCAATTTTTTGGATATCCGCTTAATACGACTCTACCGTCGCTGGTTGTAGGATAATTTACAGATGCTACAGTATACACTGTTTTTTTAGGATCATTTTTATAAGTAAATTTCATTCCTTTTAAACTGTCCCACACTTTTTTTAATCTAGCGGCTTTTTCGTCTTCTTTTTTTATAGCAGCACGAATATCCGCCATACCCTCTTCCATGTCTTCTATTCCAGGAATGTCTTCTTTATCAAGAAATTTAGAAGGATCCACATTTGTATTTGGTACATCTGATTTTATTCCTGCTATTTTCTGTAGAGATTCTACTTCGTTTAATTGCTGTTTCATACTGATGGATATTAGACTGATACTATCTTGTGAATAGTTGTGTTCAACCTTTTCATGTCTTCACCTTGAGTGAGTAGAACAGAGTTCTTGTAGTCATTCCAGTTGATAACAAATGAAGTGTCTAGTACACCTTCATTCAAGCTCTTAATCAAAGTGTTCAAAGCGTTGATTGTATAAAGGGTATTGGTCTCTTTCTTTCTGTGAAGTAGGATGGTATTAGGAAGGATCTTGGTTTGTCCTCCTTCAATCTCAATGTTATAAGTGCATAGATACTCCTCTGACTCTTTAGACTCGAGAACGAATATCTTTTTATATAGAATAGTGTACTCTCTGTTGATTTCTCTAAGGGTGTCGTCCAACTTGTCCTTAGGAGAGAAGGTACAAAACAACTTATTTGCCATTTCGTCTTTGTTAATATACTCTTGCATCATAACCTTTTTTTACTATTAATAAATATTCTCATTGTATTAGAAAGCATAATTTGTGCCGTATTTGTGTTTTACTATCATATCTTGACCCTCCAACACATTTTTGATCTTCTTTAAGAGGGTTTTGCCATCAGCCTGAGAAAAGTCAAACAAGAAGGAGTCATAGGTTATCAAGATCAATTTGGTCTTCTTTTTACTCAAAAGGTTGTTGATCTCTATGATCTTGTATATGTTCTCCTTGGTCTCAAGGTTCTGGACTACGTAATTAAATAATTTTAATTTGTTCATGCCTGGAAGCTTCTTCAGGATCCTCCCGGTCGGTAGGACTAGT
>Ga0194115_10004142_pt1 | contig 15845 bp, 23 predicted proteins | sample TA2MahsurfametaG_3_FD_148656 | JGI IMG/M metagenome (GOLD analysis project Ga0194115, IMG submission 148656) | Freshwater microbial communities from Lake Tanganyika, Tanzania - TA2015002 Mahale S4 surface | ecosystem: Environmental > Aquatic > Freshwater > Lake | place: Tanzania: Lake...
AGAATCTCATGCGTCCCATCCTCGCTGGCCCTCGGTGACCAGTGCTCACCGATGCGGCGAGCCTTGTCAGAGCGAGCCGCCTTGCTGGGGAATCCGCAGGTAACGCGGATGCGGTCGGGCAGAGGTCGCCCGATAGAGCCAAAAACCGGGCGCAGTTCTGCGACCAGTGATGAGAGCCATTGCTCCCGAGTGACGTTCGTGTTTTCCATGATGAGAGCCTCCGTTATACGTTGCGGGTTGAATGAATCTTGACCAAATACTCCCTGCCTCTGACCCTGATCGCCGATGCGTAGTAGCTCACGCATCCGCAGCAGTCGTGCTCGTGCCTGCATCCGCTGTGTGACAAGGTGTCATTGATGGCACGTTGTATTTCATCGGCAGAATACCGAGCGGCAACATCGCGGGACACGATGAGACGGCGCGTCAAGTCCTGCGTGTAGTATTCGTAATCGCTGCGGATGTTTCGGGGTGCCAGTAGCTTTGCGCTACCGATGTCCCGCCATTCATCGAGGCTGGCGTAGCCAAGCTCGTAACCGTTTGTGCAGCGCAGTGAGAGATTTATGTGTTCCATGATGACCTCCGTTGTGTGATTGACTAACCTTCCATCGACACCCGCAGAGCAGGTGCCGAAGGCAGATCAGGCTGCGAACAACTCACCCTGCTGCGTTGCCCAGTAGTTCAGGGCAGACCGGGCTTCTTCTTCGGCATACTCGATGCCGTAGAAACCCCAGCAGGAATCAACCTCATCACCATTCTTGTCGGTGATGACGTAGCCGTAGACATCGCCCCTCAGATACTGGTCGAACGTCTTGACCTCACCGGACAGGACTCGAAGGGCATTGGCGCGGAAGTGCGGATCACCCGCCCAGTTATCCTCGGCATCGGATGCTCGGCAGTAGACGAAGCCGCACTGCCCACTATCCCACGGGCAGGAGACCGGGGAAGTGCTGATCGTTGCTGCGCCGTGAATGTAGGCATACACGGGCAACCCGATGAGCGAACCATCCTCGATGCCCTGTGCGATTTCATCGAGACGGTCACGAGAGACACGCTCGGTGCCCAGCGTGTAGCGGGTAGAGCAATAAGCGATCTTGCCTAGGTTTTCCCATTCCTCAGGGGAATGAGGGTGGTCATCCGTCAGGATGCGAAGCGTGTAGCCTGACTGCTGAATGTTCTTGATTTCCATGGTGAATCCTCCGTTGTGGTTTAAACCGGGCAAGCCGCCCGTCACTGCACCCCCGAAGGGATGCAGGAACCGCCGGCCTACGCCTCTATGATCTTGAGTAAATCAGCGCACGACACCTTGACGGTTTCAGTGAGCGGATGGCACTGACTCCGATGCTTGCTGGTGGTCACGCTGTAGCGGTCATCGTTCTCATACCACTGATCACCGAGCCGAGCGAACAGCGGCCAATGGCGGCCGTAAGACCAGACCACATAGATGCCATTGGCGAGGGTGTCAGCGAAGATGCTGCCGCCCTTGAATGGCCGGCAGGATTGCACAAAGTTACGTGCCTTGTAATTGGCGATCTTTTCCATGAGAGCCTCCCTGTTTAAACGAACGAGATGAACAAAACTTGGCAGATGCCCGAAGGGCGAACGGTGATTGCGTCACCGTAGTTCTCCACCCTGCACCGCAAGCCAGACCATCCTGCCCATGCCTTGGCACGGCGAATGATCGCCCGGTCAGAGGGACAGGCATCATCCGGCACGGTCAGTGCATGCCGGTTGACCCATGAGTAGTTCGCCTCTCCGGCGAACGTGTCAGTCTTTTCGAATTGGATTTCCATGGTGAAACCTCCGTTGGTCTCGTCAGTGCTGGCACATACCAGCAGACGCCCCGAGGGGCGTTTCGACCTATGCCTTGAGGCAGGAGCGTTCGTATTCGAACGCACTGCGAGCGAGAACTTCAAATTCCTCCGGGGTTGAATCCAGCCGCGCCCGGTAAAATTCTATGGCTGGTAGCTCGATGCCGAGATCGGCCAGAGCCACCGCGTTCCGGCATTGGGACTTGAGGAACACGCGGAAATTTTCGAAGTCACCCTTCGCTGCAAACCGCGAGCAGTGGCTGACTGCCACGTGAAACGAGTTGATCAAGCTGGCAATGTTCTTTCCTGCTTTTTTCGAGAGAGCCATGGTGTGAAACCTCCGTTGGTATCGGACAGAGCGTCCGCCACTGCCCAGAGGGCAGGGACTGAAGCTCTAACTTCAGTGATTGCGCCACAGCACAGGCGCTCCCGATATGGGATAGGTGGTGAGCGAGTGCGCTGTATTGCATTGCCACGTGCCAGTGCAAGCATGGTGCGACCATGCCTGCGCTGCCGGCTCTGGCAGAGCCTGCATGGGCAGGGTGCCAGCGAGGTGCGTCACGGGAGTCCCCAGATTGGCCCCCTTGCGGGGGTCGTTGCCGTCAGTGTCTCGCGACAGTGGCGTCTGGTCGGGCCGTATTGCACCGGTGGTCGTTGGCTGAATCAGGGGCTTGACTTTGACTTGACCTGATATCGAATCCAGCACAACTTGCGACACATGCTAGCACCACAAATTTAAACATGCAAGCGTTTTTGCAACTGTTTGATTTTGTTCGCATAATTGCATGGTTTCTGGCCGGGATGGGCGGTCGATTTAAACGCCAAAAGGGGCTGAAATTTTTGAGCTGGAAACGGGGTGCTGCCGGGGCTGGGAAGTGTTCGCATTGCTGGGCCCGGTGATGCCGAAGGCAGACAGCCTGTTGCGTATACACATGCGCAGATCAATAGATCAGGAAAGAGTATCCAGAACAGCACCAATAGGCCCACAGAGCGCTGTCTATCAGGGCCTGAGGGTAAGCCCTGTCCTGCCCTGTAATTGCGAACCGTTGACGATCACGCTGTCATATGCGAGAAACACGACACGCACTGCGCACAGTGCGCGTTTAAACAAAAGGATGCACGGCCATGGACGATATGCAATCTGCCCCTGCAGGTGATGTTCACAGCAGCACTACAACTGCGAACGATGCAACTTCGGGTGATCTCAGCGAAGCGATGCGGGCAGCTGCCTTATCCGTAATCCCCAGAGTGCATCCATATACCAAGAAACCAAGAGGAGCAGGAGGTTTACCGAGTAAGAGGATCACTGCAAAGATGCGGAGCTTCGCTGCACTGGTGGCAAAGGGCGAGAGTCCGAGAGAAGCGTATCGTCAGGCTTACAACGTCACCAGCGAGAGGGAACACACTCTGAGCGCCAATGCCAGCCGGCTGATGAGGGACGGGAGGGTAATAGCACTAACCCAATCGGTCTGGGAGGAGGCCGCAGAAAACCTCATAGACGATGTCGTAGCAGGCAGACGGTTCATCATGAAGCAGCTACAGGGGCATGCAGCCAATGACAAAGTCCCCCCTGCGGTGCGCATCAAAGCACTGGAACTCATGGGCAGGGCCTTCAGCATGTTCACCGACCGGGTCGAGAGCAAGGTCGAAGATGTCTCCCCAGAGAGACTGAAGGCAGACCTGCAGGCATCCCTCTCCCTGCTGGACAACGTGACTTCACTGAGGAAGAAGCAGAGCAGCGCAGATGCCTAGATTAGGCATTTAGCACCCAGCGCAGGGGTGGGAGAACTTGCCACCGCTCCAGTGGCCAGACCCCACCTACCCGGCACCCCCACAAACGGCGACGTAGCCCCTCTCCGCCCTATACACAATATTCCCCACATCCCACTACCTATCCCCATCAATTGTTCGCATCACCTTTCATGAGGGGGTACCCCTTTGTTTTCCAGACCCTTGCCTGTTTAAATGCTCTCACAGAGAATGCGATCACTTGTTCGTAGGAGTCCCATCCCCCCGGGGGGGTATTTTTTGGAGAAACTATGAAGCGCAGGGATTTCTTCAAGGTTGTTGGAGCGGGAGCTTCGTTGGGGCTTCCTTTTTCGGTGAAGGCTGAATTGTTACCAGAGACTACTGCGGAGCTTTACCGGTGGATGGGTGAGAGGTTCGCGACCTGTAAAGGCCCTGTTGGGCCTACGTGCATCAAGGATGTTAATGAGAGGGCGCAGAAGGTAGGGTTTTTCGGGGGTGGCCATAATTCGGCGACCTACGTGACATACCGGTTTGCCAAGGAGGGCAGGGGTAATCAGCGGGAGCTGGTTAGAGCCTTTGCGCAGGAGGTAGTGAATGCTCTTGAGGAAAGTCCGGAATTGAAGGGTTCCACCTTGATCTGGAGGGTTCGCCCTCAATACCGGATTGAGGATGCAGAGTATGTGACTGAAGTGGTTGATGAGCATGGTGACTTCTCGGACATCAAGGTTGTCAAGACGATGTCTGTTCTGAGGATGCGGTTTTGCCTGCCCAGTCATGGCAGGGCTTTGCTCCCTGAGGCTGAAGATGGTTTGGTTAAGTACGTTTGAGGGGTTATAACCAAGATTTTGGAAAAAAACATGGACGTTCGCAATCAACAGAAGATGGTTTCGGATATCAGGGTCAAGGAGCTTGAGGTTCTGGCTTTGATTGAGCGGATTGAATCGCTGTGCCAGCCTGATTTGAGATGGTCTGCCATTGCGAAGACGGACATTGAGCGGGGTTTCATGGCTTTGGTGAGGAGTGTTGAGTGACGAAGAAGAGCGTGATGGTGCTGGAATTTATCCGGCAGTACATCTTGGTTCATGGGTTTCCCCCTTCGTTTGATGACATTGCCCGGGGGCTGCAGTTGAAGAGCCGGAGCAACATCCATCGATTGGTTCACAAGCTGAGGAAGGAGGGGCATCTGAGCCTGAAGGCGAAGAAGTTCAGGAGCATCCAGTTGACGGATCGTTCCGTGGATCAGGTGTCTGCCCTGTAAATGGGAGCCATTCTCTCCGGAGAAGAGATTCAGAAGTACATAGCCCTGCTGGACAGGTTGCCGGACATTGCGCCGGAGCGAAAGAAGATTGCACAGCTGTTTAAACTGCATAAGCATGAGATGGTGAAAGAGCATTTCATGCCTTATGTTCAGACCATGTGGCCGAGCTTCATTGCCGGCAAGCATCACAAGATCATGGCAGAAGCCTTTGAGCGGGTTGTCAGGGGTGATTTGAAGCGGTTGATCATCAACATGGCACCCCGGCACACCAAGTCGGAGTTTGCTTCCTACCTCCTGCCGAGCTGGTTTCTGGGAAAGTATCCCGAGAAGAAAATCATCCAGACCGCCCACACCGCAGAGCTTGCGGTGGGCTTTGGCCGGAAGGTCAGGAACTTGGTGGATTCCCCGGATTATCAGGAAATCTTCCCAACCAAGCTATCGACCGATTCCAAGGCGGCAGGGCGGTGGAACACCCACAAGGGGGGTGATTACTTCGCGATTGGTGTGGGTGGTGCGGTAACGGGTAAGGGTGCTGATCTGTTGATCATTGATGACCCTCATTCGGAGCAGGAAGCCACCCAAGGGGCTACAGACCCTACCGTGTATGACAAGGTGTATGAATGGTACACCTCGGGCCCCCGGCAGCGTTTGCAGCCCGGTGGGGCCATAGTGATTGTGATGACCCGGTGGTCAAAGCGGGACTTGACCGGGCAGATATTGAACAGGGCAGCAGCCCGGGATACTGATGAATGGGAAGTCATTGAGCTCCCTGCCATCATGCCCTCCGGGAATCCCCTCTGGCCTGAGTTCTGGAGTCGGGAAGAGCTGGAAGCGGTCAAGGATGAGATTGCCGTTTCCAAGTGGAACGCTCAGTACATGCAGAACCCCACCTCTGAAGAGGGGGCCATCATCAAGCGGGAGATGTGGAGGGTCTGGCGGGAAGACCGGTCTCCTCAATGCAAATACCTGATCCAGTCTTGGGATACCGCTTTCGAGAAGAACAACAGGGCAGACTACTCTGCCTGCACCACTTGGGGCGTCTTCGATACCGTCAACGAGGACGGCAAGGAAGTTGCGAACATCATGCTCTTGGATGCTTTCAAGGACAGGATGGAATTTCCCACCCTCAAGAAGACCGTCTACGAGATGTGGAAGGAATGGAATCCGGACACCCTGCTCATCGAGAAGAAAGCGGCAGGCGCTCCTCTGGTCTATGAAATGCGGAAGATGGGTATCCCCATCTCTGAATACACCCCGACCCGGGGTTCGGATAAGATCGCCCGGGTGAATGCCATATCGGATATGTTCGCATCAGGTATGGTGTGGTGTCCCGACAGGCGGTGGGCTGAGGAAGTCATGGAAGAGCTGGCTGCGTTTCCCAACGGCGACCATGATGACCTCGTTGACTCCTCAAGTCAGGCCCTCCTCAGATTCCGCCAAGGCGGATTTATTGTTGCGCCGACAGATGAACAAGAAACCGTCTATCCGCGCAGAAAGGTCAGGTATTACTGATGGATATCGTCAAACCAATGTCTCCGATCAACCCTCCCGTTCCCACCGATCTGGAGATTGAAATCGAGGTCGATCCGGAACGGGAAGAGGCCACCGTAGAGATCGAGATCAAACCTGCGACCTTCGAAGATAACCTGATCGATGAGATCAACCCGATGGATCTCCCGGAGATATCCAGCGAACTGCTGGCCAAGATCAGGGGCGATCTGGACTCCCGACGAGACTGGGAAAAGACCTACGCCGATGGCGTCAAGCTCTTGGGCCTGAAGATTGAGCAGCGCACAGAGCCTTGGGACGGAGCCTGCGGGGTCTTCCATCCCCTCCTCTCCGAGGCGGTAGTGAAGTTTCAGTCTGAAATGATTCTCTCGACCTTCCCTGCCTCAGGCCCGGTCAAGACCCAGATCGTTGGCAAGATGACCCGGGAGAAGGAAGAAGCAGCCAACCGGGTGTCCGAGGACATGAACTATCAGCTGACCAACAACATGCCCGAATACCGGCCCGAGCATGAGCGGCTGCTCTGGGCGGTGCCCTTCGCTGGGTCAGCCTTCAAGAAGGTCTACTTCGATCCCAATCTGGGCAGGCAGGTTTCGATGTTTGTGCCGCCCGAAGACATCATCGTGCCCTACGGCGCTTCAGACCTGAACACCTCCCCGCGTGTCACCCACCGGATGCGGAAGACCGAGAACGATATCAGGAAGCTCATGGCTTCCGGCTTCTATGCGGAGATGGATCAACTGCCGACCCCCGAGCATTTCCGGAGTGACATTCAGGAAAAGCGGGATCGCGAGACCGGGGTGGTATCGATCAACGATGATCGCTACACCATCCTTGAGTGCCATTGCGAATGCGATCTCCCGGGGTTCGAAGATGAGGATGAAGATGGCAATCCCACCGGCATCAAGCTGCCGTACGTCATCACCATGTTCTCCACCGGCGAGCTATTGGCTGTGCGTCGGAACTACCTTGAGCATGATGAGCTCAAGAAGCGCCGGGATCATTTTGTGCATTACCCCTACATCCCGGGCTTTGGTTTCTACGGCTTTGGCCTGATCCATCTGGTGGGTGGCTTTGCGGATTCCGCCACCTCCCTCATGCGGCAGTTGGTTGACGCCGGCACCCTGTCCAACTTGCCCGGTGGCTTCAAGTCGAAGGACATGCGGGTCAAAAACGATGACACCCCCATCGCCCCGGGCGAGTTCAGGGATGTGGATGTCGTTGGAGCCACCATCAAGGACTCCATCGTACCCCTGCCGTACAAGGAGCCCTCCCCGACCCTGTTCAACCTGCTCAACACCATCGTGGAAGAGGGCAGGCGCTTCGCTTCAGTCGCAGACCTGAAGGTGGCGGATATGTCCGCCAACTCCCCGGTTGGCACCACCCTTGCCATCCTTGAGCGGAACCTGAAGGTCATGTCGGCTGTGCAGGCCCGCATGCACGCTGCAATGCGTCAAGAGTTTAAACTGCTTGCGTCCATCATCCGGGACTACACCCCGCCGGAATACAACTACGAGTCCGATGGCCCGCGTAGAGCCAAGCAGTCCGACTACGACATGGTTGAGGTCATCCCGGTCTCAGACCCCAACGCCACCACCATGGCGCAGAAGGTTGTGCAGTATCAGGCTGCACTTCAACTGGCTCAGGGTGCCCCAGAGCTCTATGACCTGCCTCATCTCCATAGGCAGATGCTGGAGGTCTTGGGTATCCGGAACATCCAGAAAATCCTCCCGCTGAAGGATGATTTCAAGCCGAAAGACCCGGTCAGTGAGAACATGGACATCATCAACATGAAGCCTGTGAAGGCTTTCCAGTTCCAAGACCATGAGTCCCACATCCGGGTTCACATAGCTGCAATGCAAGACCCCAAGATTCAAATGCTGATCGGTCAGAGCCCTCAGGCTCAGACCATGCAATCCACCATGCTCGCCCACATGAACGAGCACATAGCCTTCCAGTATCGGATCGAAATCGAGAAGATGCTGGGTGCCCCGCTGCCGCCAGAGGAAGAGCAGCTCCCGCCGGAGATCGAGGTCACCTTGTCTCGGGCCATGGCAGATGCCGCAGACAAGCTGCTGCAGAAGGACTCCTCAGAAGCCCAGCAGATGAAGAATCAGCAGCAGCTGCAAGACCCGCTGATTCAGATTCAGATGCGCGAGCTTGCGCTCAAGGAGCAGGAGTTCCAGCACAAAGCGGCCATGGATCAGGCAGAGCTTTCCCTGAAACAGCAGGAGCAGTCCCTGAAAGATGCCCGAGAGAACAAGCGTATCGACACCCAAGCGGGTGTCGCTGGCGCAACCATCGGCGCGAAGAAGTCCATGGACGAGGCAAAGATTGCAAATCAGCAACTACTGGAAGGAGTAAAACTTGGAATTAGCAGAGCACCTGCTCAAAGAACTCAAAACCCAACGGGACGCCCTAGCTGATTCACTGGCTCATGGTACCGCGAAAGATTTTGCGCAGTACCGTGAATTGGTGGGTGAAGTGAAAGGCGTCAATCGCGCAATACGACTGATAGAGGAACTACCGAGTGACTGAAGAAAAAGACCTGAAAATGCCTGAGCCCAGTGGATATCGCATCCTGATTGCGATCCCCAGACTGGACGACAAATTCGAAAACACTTCGATTGTCAGGTCGGAAACGTTCGCAAAGCGCGAGGAGATGGCTTCGGTCGTCGGCTTGGTCGTGAAGTTGGGCTCCATGGCCTACAAGGATGAGGAAAAATTCCCCACCGGGCCGTGGTGCAAGGAAGGCGACTTCATTGTCATGCGTTCTTATTCAGGAACCCGTTTCAAAGTGGTAACCAAGGACGGAGAGCAGGAATTTCGTCTTATCAACGACGACACCGTAGAGGCTGTCGTTGCCGATCCGAGAGGTATTACTCGTGCGTAAGGAGCAGAAATGACTGAAAAATCTGAAGAAACCGTCGAGCAGAACTACGAAATCGTAGAAGATTCACCGGTCATTGAGCAGGAGGCGACATCTCCTGACATTGAGGTCGTGGATGACACCCCGGAAGCCGACCGAGGACGCAAAAAAGGCGCTCCGGTCGAAGTTTCGGACGATGAAATTGCCCAATACGGGGAAAATGTACAGAAAAGAATCAAGGACTTACGTAGGGCTTACCATGATGAGCGCCGGGAAAAGGAGCGAGCGTTCCGCGAGCAGCAGGAAGCCATTCGCTTCGCTAAAACCATCGCAGATCAGAACAAATTCTTACAGGAACGCCTGAAAAACGGCGAGCAGGTTCTTGTTGAGGCTCAGAAGACCGGAGTTGAAGCCAAGATTAGCGCCGTTGAGAAGGAGTTTAAAGAGGCGCATGAGGCTGGCGATGTGGAGAAGATGCTGGACGCACAGAAAAAGCTGGCTCGTTTTTCCGTTGAGCAGCGTGAAGTTGAGACTTACCAGCCTCAATTTCAGGCACCTTTACAAATCCCTGAAGTTAATGTAGAAACAATGCCACAGGTCGTTCCCGACGAACGCACCCGTCGGTGGGTAGAGAGCAATAAGTGGTTCGATACCGATCCTGTGATGCGCGGTGCTGCATTTGGCATTCACGACGATTTGGTAGCCAAAGGCTATCAGGCCGGATCGGAAGCCTACTTCGAGCAAGTTGATGCTCGCATTCGGGAGACGTTCCCGCAAAAGTTCGGTCAGCAAAAGCGGCCTGCGACTGTAGTTGCGCCAGCGGCGAGAACGGAACAACCGTCAGGGAAAATCAAACTGACGACCAGCCAAGTGGCTCTTGCCAAGCGGATGGGAATTCCGTTGGAACGATACGCTAAATACGCAGCACAAGCTCAAAAGGAGCAATGAAATGTCTGACAGAAATCAACGTGATCAAGAAACACGCGAAACCACCGTCCGGAAACGTGTTTGGGCCCCGCCCTCGCTGCTCCCGACGCCGAAACCACAAGACGGTTATTCATTCCGTTACATCAGAACTGCCATAGCAGGTCAGGCTGATCACAAGAATGTGGCCGCAAAGAACTCTGAGGGATGGGAGCCGGTGCGAATCGAAGACCATCCTGAACTCCAGTCGTTTGGAAAAACGTCTGGGAATTTGGAAATTGGTGGTTTGATGCTCTGCAAGACGCCTAGCGAGATGGTTGAGCAACGGAACTCGTATTACACCGAAGCCACCCGCAAGCAGGCTCAGGCAGTGGATGCAAACCTGATGAGAGAAAACGACCCTCGTATGCCCATTTTCAGCGAAAAGTCTTCAACGACGACGCGGAGCCACAAGGGTTAATTCAAGGAGTTAAACAATGGCATATCCGACTATCGACAAGCCCTACGGCTTGCGTCCGGTCAACCTGATTGGTGGTCAGGTCTATGCCGGTTCGACCCGTCTGATGGCAATTGCCAGCGGTGAAGGCACCTCGATTTTCTTCGGGGATGCTGTGAAACTGTCTGGTGGTCACATCACTCGCGATCCGGCTGACTCTGCAATGACGCCCGTTGGTGTTTTCATGGGCTGCACCTACACCGATCCGAACAGCAACCAGAAAGTGTTCAAGCAGTATTACCCTGCTGGCACCGTGGCTGCTGACATCAAGGCATATGTGGTCGATGACTACGATGCCCTGTTCCGTGTTGCCGTGGTTTCTGGCACCACCGTCATCAGTGGCGTGACTCAGACTGCTGTTGGTCTGAACGCGGCGCTGGTGGATAACACTGGCTCGACCATCACTGGCGATTCTCTGGTTGCGGTTTCCGCCACCACCGCCACGAACGGCGCTCTGCCTGTTCGCATCGTTGATGTCGTGCCGGATACGGCAAACTCGCTGGGTTCGTACACCGAAGTGATCGTGAAGTGGAACTTCGGTATGCACCAGTACCAGACCGCCAACGGCGCGTAAGGAGAATAAACCATGGCAATTTCACGCGCACAACTACTGAAAGAGCTCCTCCCGGGTCTCAACGCTCTTTTCGGTATGAAATACGAGACCTATGCGGAAGAGCACAAGGACATTTTCGAAACCGAAACGTCCGAGCGTTCCTTCGAAGAAGAGCAGAAACTTTCGGGCTTCTCGGCTGCGCCGGTTAAGAACGAGGGCAACGCCATTGCGTATGACAATGCGCAAGAAGCGTGGACTGCTCGCTACAACCACGAAACCATCGCCCTTGGCTTTTCAATCACCGAAGAAGCCATGGAGGACAACCTGTACGACTCCCTGTCGGCCCGGTATACCACTGCGCTAGCTCGTGCGATGGCCTACACCAAGCAGGTCAAGGCTGCGAACATTCTCAACAACGGCTTCTCGTCCAGCTACAAGGGCGGTGACGGCGTTGAGTTGTTCTCGACCCAGCACCCGCTGGTTTCCGGCGGCGTCAACAGCAACGAACCGGCTACTGCCGCTGACTTGAATGAGACCTCGCTTGAGGCCGCTGTCATTCAGATCGCAGGCTGGACGGATGAGCGCGGTCTGCTCATTGCTGCCAAGCCCCGCAAGCTGATTGTTCCTCCGAGCCTGCAGTTCGTGGCTACCCGCCTGCTCGAAACCGAGCTGCGTGTTGCTACCAACAACAACGACATCAACGCCCTGAAGAACAACGGTTCGATCCCGGAGGGCTACAAGGTCAACCACTACCTGACCGACACGAACGCTTGGTTCCTCTGCACCGACGTTCCGAACGGTCTAAAGCACTTCGTGCGTATCCCCCTCCAGAATTCTATGGACGGGGACTTCGACACGGGTAACGTTCGCTACAAGTCCCGCGAGCGTTACAGCTTCGGCTGGTCTGATCCGCTGGGCGCGTTCGGCTCCCCGGGCGCGTAAGGTGTAAAAAATAGGGGGCTTCGGCCCCCTATTTTGTTGAAATCGTTTAAACTAGCTGTACTGGGATTTTACCCGTCGCGACTGACCCAGCAGACTTGTTAGAGACGCGCCGGGGATGTGCTAACACACGAAAGGTAAGCCATGGCTATCTCCACTTTTGACGGCCCGATCCGCTCGCTCGGCGGTATTTTCCAGCAAGGCCCGTCCACCATTGTCAACATCACTGACAGCACGACCCTGAGCCCCACCCTCCACGGCGGCCGGATCATCACGGTTGGCGGCACCCTGGCAGCAAACGTTGTCCTGACCCTGCCGACCATCAACACCTCGGCCAATACCGCCTCCTCTGGCCCGGGCAACGATCCCAACACCCTGAACAATGAAGGTGTGGTGTACACCATCTGGGTGCCGACCACCATTGCCACCAGCAGCCTGAAGATCGGTACGGATGGCACGGACAAGTTTATCGGCACGCTTTTTGGCGTGGACACTGACTCCAGCAATGCTCTGGCGGCCTATACCGCCGGTGCTTCGGACGACTTCATCAACTTCAACGGCGGCACCACCGGTGGCGTTGCTGGCACTTGGGTGCAGATCGTTGCCATCGACGCGCTGAAGTACATGGTGCAAGGCGTTGCTCTGGGTACCGGCACCGTTGCCACTCCGTTTGCTACCAGCTAATCGTAACCCTTTATAGGAGGGACGATTATGTCTATGCAAACTGATGTCCAATCGAAATATCTCACTGGCGACGGTGTGATATTTGCGGGTAGGGCGAGGCTCAAGGGCTTGACCGTGACGGTCACCTCTGCGGGCGCTGCTCTCATCGTTTACGACAACGCTTCTGCGGCTTCTGGAACGGCGCTTCTGACTGTCAGCACGGCAGCCACCGGGACTTTTCCGGTAAACATCCCCGGCCAAGGTATTCTTGGTGAGGACGGGCTGTTCCTTGACATTAACGGTGCCGCTGCGGTGACCGCCTATTATGGGTGATGCGTGCAAAACCAACAGCAGTTCGATGTCAGCGGGCGCAAGTTGTTTTTTGCGATACCCGCCTATGACTTTAAGGTTGGTGTTAAGCTGATGGGGTCGCTGGTCGAGTTCGCTCGACTGGCCCCCGAATATGGCATTCAGTTTGCCATGGGAACCATCAGTGGCTGTTCGGTGGTGTCCAGAGCCAGAAACCTTCTGGTCGATGACTTCCTGCATTCATCGTGCGACACCTTAATGTTCATTGATGCGGACATGACGTTCGACCCCAATGACATTATTCGGCTGTTGGCTTTCTCCGGTAATCCCGCAAAGAACATCGTGGGCGGCACCGGAGTGGCGCGGAAGAAAGAAAAAACCTTCCACCTCAACCTCGACACCGACAAAGACGGGAATCTGCTGATGGACGCCATGGGTCTTGCCCGGGCGAAGCAGATGGGCACCGGGTTCATGATGGTGCAGCGTTATGTGTTTGAGGTGCTGATCGACCGCCACCCCGAGTGGCGGTTTCATGATGTGGCTTCTGGCCGCACGATCTACTCCCTGTTTGATTTCAAATCGACCCCGGAAGGCTACATCGGAGAGGACTACAACTTCTGCGATCGGGCTCGTGCTGAAGGCTTTCAGGTGTGGGTTGACCCGACGATCAAGCTGGGTCACATGGGCGTGATGGAGTACGAAGGTGCCTTTGGCGACGATTATCTCTACCCCATGATCCAAGCCGCGCAGGAGGCAGAGGAACGCAATCCAACCGAGTTGAGGGTAGCTTATGGCTAATAGTCCAGCATGGCAAAGAAAAGAAGGAAAGAATCCGAAAGGTGGTTTGAACGCGAAGGGGAGGGCTTCGTACAACGCGGCCAATCCCGGAAAGCCCGGCTTGAAGCGGCCACAGCCAGAAGGCGGCCCTCGGAGAGACAGCTTTTGCGCTCGTATGAAGGGTATGAAGAAGAAGCTGACTTCAGCGAAGACAGCGAACGATCCGAACAGCCGGATTAACAAAAGCCTTCGCGCATGGAAATGTTAAGCCATGGAAATGATGCTTTGGAATGCCGTCCTGACATTTGGCGTGGCCGCGATGGGTATGATGCTCAAGGGTAAGATGGATGAGCTTGAACGGCTCAGTATCCTGCTCAACCGCACCCGCGAGGAAGTTGCGCGTGAACACATCACGCGCAAGGAAGTGGATGACAAGGTAGACCGGATCGTCGAGCGATTCGATGACGGGTTTAAACGCCTTGAAGCTAAGATTGATGACCTTGCGAAAGTGCAAAGGAGCTAGTATGGCCCAACAAAGGAAAAATGATATGAAAAAACGCATGAAGATGAAGCGCTATCAGGAAGGCGATCTTGTCGATGATGATAGTCCCGAATCCCAGAAGGTCTATCGTTCAGACCTGACTGAAATCTCCGACGAAGGGCGTCGCCCTCGCGGCATGGCATCTTTTGCCCGCAAGGCGGCGCAGACCGGCAAAGCCCGCGCTGAAGCAATTCAATCCCGTAGCGAGGCTGATACCAGCAAATATCCGTCAATGACGGAATCCCCGCGTAATGCGATTCGCGGTGCCGGTGCTGCATTCGACCGTGGTGAGCTGACGGGTTCGTATCGCCGCATGAGTGACGAAGCGGAATCAGGTGCCAAAGGCCGTCCAATGACGGAGCGCGAAAGCACGGCGGCAAATGTTGCCGGTCTTGCGGCAGCCTTGATTCCTGTGGGTCGAGTCTTGCTTCCTGTGGGTCGAGGCGCTAAGGGTGTAGAAACACTGCACCAAGCCAGACAAAGAGTGGCCGGTGAAAAAGCAGCAGATGTTTTGGCAAAAATTGATGCAAAAAAAGATGCGGCAAAAATGGGCAGAGCCAGAAAGGCCGCTGAAAAAGAAAATGCGGTCAGAGACTACCTTCGAGGCGCATCATACGGCGACCGCGCAACCGGGCATCGTGCCGGTGGCTCTATAAAAAAACCAGTCAAGCGCTACGCCTCAGGCGGCTTTGTGAGCGCCTCCCGTCGCGCTGATGGCATCGCTACCAAGGGTAAGACCAAGGGGCGTTTCGTATGAACGAAAAAACCAAAGACATGCTGGCTGCACTGAGCCCGGCTTACGGGATTGCCACCGGGCGCGGTATGTTCGGTAAGATGGCCGACAAGGGTTTCCTTGGGGTTGTCGCTAGGGCCCTTGCAAACCAAGGGCAGCAAAAGGCGCAAGAGAAAGCTATGCAAGAGCAACTCATGAAGCAGGGCGTTGCTGCTGCGCCGGCGACTCAGGCCGCTACTGCGCAGCCAGCGGCGAAGATGAGGAGTGGCGGCTCCGTGAAATCCTCCGCTTCCCGTAGCGCTGATGGCATCGCTACCAAGGGTAAGACTAAGGGTGGAGCAATCATGAAGAAAAAAAGTTTTGCAGCTGGCGGTGAAGTTCCAGCAGAAGATCGGCGAAGTGTTAGCGGTGGTCTGCCGCCAATCTTCAGAGATGACCGTGAAGTAGAAGAGGACACTGGCGCAGTTACTGGTCGTTTATATAAAAGGAGACCAAAACGCTTTACATTTACAAAAAATCGGGGAAGCGTTAGCGGTGGTATGCCGCCAATCGACGAAAGAGGTTTTAAAAACGGTGGCTCCGTGAAGTCCTCGGCTTCCCGTCGCGCTGATGGCATCGCTACCAAGGGTAAGACTAAGGGAAGGTTTGTTTAATGTACTTGACCAGCAACATTCCGTACTTTAAATGCTGGGTAAGAAAAGAGTTTACAAGTGGACACCA
>Ga0194115_10004147_pt1 | contig 15824 bp, 16 predicted proteins | sample TA2MahsurfametaG_3_FD_148656 | JGI IMG/M metagenome (GOLD analysis project Ga0194115, IMG submission 148656) | Freshwater microbial communities from Lake Tanganyika, Tanzania - TA2015002 Mahale S4 surface | ecosystem: Environmental > Aquatic > Freshwater > Lake | place: Tanzania: Lake...
CATCCAGAATTGCGGGCAGCGACAACACTGGAACACTGCTGTACTGCCGCAGCAGCACTGAGCGATTGGGGATGCTGTCCAGCTGATTGATGTCGTAGACCTTGGGGGTCGGCACCTTGCTGTTGGGTTGCACAGGCAGTGGCTGGGGGCGCCTGGAGGGACCGCCGCTCTTGCCGCCTGGGTACAGGCTCCGATCCAGCGCGTTGTCATCGTTCTCGCTCTTCCGCAGCTGGTAAATGGCGCCTTTGACGATTTGCTCTACCTGGGCGTCACTGGGATCGGTGCCGTACTTGGCTCGCCAGTCTTGAATGGCAGCATCGGCAACGCTCAGATACCGGCGATACGCCAAGGATTTGCCCGCATCCACATCCTGGCGGTTGCCGGCGTGAACGACAGGGTATTCCTGGGCAAGGTCAATCTCAATCTGCCGGTTTATTGCCTTGTCGCGGGGGCTCCGCAATGAGGCTGTAGTGCCCTGCTGTTGGGCCGCCTGCTTGATCTCTGTATCAGACCGCAGCAAGAACTGAGCTTTCTGATTGGGGTCGAGAATCTGGTTAGCTGTTGCCTTTTGCCGGTCCCTAGCCTCGTTCTCATCAAAATTGCTGCCCTTAGCGCCCTGCAGCCACTGGTAAAAGTCGGGAACGGCGGCTTCGTTGCTGCCGATGTAGAGAAACTTGTTGGAGTTGCCAACCACGTCTGCGGCAATCTTGGTCAGTTCGTCTAAGCCAATTCGGTCAACATTTTGATTTTGTGAGCTGTTGTAGGTTTCTGCGATCAAATTGTTGGCAATAACGGACTGCTGGGGCCCTGGCGGAACGTTGTAGAGCGCTTTAGCCAGCTTGTCACGAAAACCACCAATCCCTTCAGTACGCTCGCGCAAGCGCTCAGCGGCACCTGCCTTGCCGTACTTAAGCCGCGAGTCAAGGTTCTCCTGCGCATACAGCTGGCCTAACGTGTAAGTCAGCGGCTTGCCGGTCTCAGCGTTAATAATTGCTTTGCCATTAGCCCCGATAACAGGCGTGTTGCTCGGGATACTGTCGATAAAAACTCGCTGGTTAGTGTCGCCGTAGAAGTTGCTGTCGGCTTGCAGGATCCTGTAGACCTCCTCCAAGCGCTTGGTTGCGCCGCCAGGCAGCCCGCTTGTCATGGCTGATTGTTGCATGACCTGAGCTAGGCGCAGCCTTAAGGCAGAAGCAAACTGCTGCGGGTTGTCCTTGATCGAGTAGGTGTAGCCGTTGTATTCGATCTGACCGGAACTGTTGGCGTTGCCAATGATCAGCTTGAGCTGAGCAGCTGTCTGCTTAGGCACCTGCTCATCAAGAAACTTAACTCGATCCTGAGCAATGGCATTGGCAACGCTCTCGCCGGCTTTGGTCGTAGCGGGCAGAAAGTATTTTTGAAAACCAGGGCTACCGCTGTCAATCCCGTATTTCTGCGTGATCTGTCTGGTGTAGTCAGCTCGGATCTTCTGCAGCGCACCAAACCCTTGGTCCTCGCCTAAGTAATTAATTTCCCCGCCTCGTGACTGCACATAGCCGGGCAGGCCCATGGTCAGTTCCTGAGCAGCCAGCTTGACCAGGCCGCGCTCGTACCCGATCTGCTTGTACGGATCAAGAAAGTTCATCAGGGCCCCGGCCTGCGGGTCCTTGGCTGCCACGCTCCGGGTTGCCGCAGCACGTTGCAGCTGGGCTACCTCAGTGCTTTCGTCAACCTTGACCAAGGCCTGCTGCTGAGCCTCGTAGGCCGCGGCTTCGCCTTGATCCATGCGCCAGTCAGCAAAAGCCAGGCCAGCCGTTTGCGCCGCGCTCACTGCGTTTTTAGTAAAAGGCACCAGGGCTTCAGCCAGCAAGGCGTAGTTGTTGCTGCCCTGGACATAAGTGGTGCCGCCCATGTTAACGGTCTGCACGCCCTGCGGATTGTTGCTGAACGCAGCTGGAGCAGCTGGTTTCGCCAACTGCCTCTGCATGGGCTGCAGGAAGGCGTCGACAGGGCGAGCCGACGTATTGAGCTCGCCAGGTTGCAGGTTCTCGGGGCGTGCCATGGCTTGCAGGGATTACTTCAGGGCTTTGATCTGTGCAGCGGTGCCGAAATAGGCATTGACGCCACCCAGCAGAGCAGTGCCCGCGTTAAGAGCGGTCATGCTTGCTGGGGCGCTGCCGGTCATTGACGGTGGCGGTGGCATCACCATCGTCGGCAATGGTGGGAACGGCGCAATCGGGTCCAGATAAGGCTGCTTCTCGTAGAAGGTCTGACTGTTGTATTCGTTGAGATAGCGAGTCACCTGGGCCAGCTGATCGCGGCTGTACTGCCGTTGCCTCAAGCCTTGCTCAATGTTTTTCAGCGTTTTGTAGTCGCCCATCTGGCGGGCGTAATTGGCGACATAGCGGTCAGAGGACTTGCCCTCCTGCATCGACGCCTGAAACGCTGCAGAGGACTGCAACGCCCTGTAGGCGTATTGCTGTATGGCAACTGCCTCCTGCATCCCGCGCTCCTGAAGCTGTTGCTGAATGGCCGCGGCGTTAACCGCATAGCCCGTGCCGGCGCTGGCCCGGGCCTGCGCAACACGGCTGGCCTGGTCAACCTCCTTGGCAAACTCGTAGTTTCGCAGCTGCTGGGTGTAGGCCTGCTTCTGGTTGTAATCGACCGTAGTTGCCCAAAAGTTGTACTGGTTATTCAGGTTCTGCATATCTGCGTTAAACCCTGCCTGCCACTCGTTAAACCGAGTGGTGGCGTTCTGAAACGCGGTTTGATTGAGGTATTCCTGTTGACGTGCCTGGTCTTGAGCACTGCTTGTGAGAAAACTGAGTCCGGTAGAGACCGCAGCTACGCCTAGAGATACTGGATCAATAATCATTAGATGCTCCTCCAGAATGGGCAAAACAATGCAGAGCTTGGCCCAAATGGCCGCGGGCTTTCAACAGTAAAACCAAGATGCGGCAGCCAACGAATGGCCATGCGGTTTTTGGAGTAGACGTAATTGCCAATAGGCCGGCCCACTTCCTTAAGGCAGTAATCCACCCATTCACGGCCGTGCTTGCAGAGCATCCGGCGGTGATTCTTTGTGGCCGTCAGCGCGTAGGTGCCAAGCAGCCAGATGCGGTTATCGCAGACGCCTGTAATGCCCACAGGGCGACCGTCATCGCCTTCAATGGCCCGGCAGACACTGCTGGCAAGGTAGCTGTCCAAGACCGCCTCCAGGGGCTGCATGTGGTGACTGAGCATCACCTCCATGCAGTCCTGCTCCCGAAGGTGCAAACCAATTTCCATGGCTACCTCCTCGGTGGCTTCAATCCATCTCATCGCAATGACCTCGCTTTGCCAGTGATCAAGCCCACCCACTCGCAAGTGGAGAACTTACAGGGGTGCGGGGTTTCGTTGTGAATTTCGACCATGCAGCGCTCGCCGCGGCTCATAATCGGAATGTTGAACACCCCCTCAAAAAAACGGTTGCTGTCAGGGTCAAACCCATTGGGGTTGGCTGAACCCAGTGTCGATACACGGCTGCCAAGCATCGTTCCGTCAAAGGTGTAGACGCTGGTATCCCTGCCTTCAGGGATGACGTGAATCTGGAAAAACGCGGTTTCGTGGTAGCGGAGCTTGGCGTTACGCACCTGCGTGCGCTCGACATTGGCCGCCGCTTTGCCGCCGCCAATTTCTTTGTAGAGCTTGAAGCGGGTAAAGCGATACCGAAAGTTGTAGGGCACACCGAAGTAGATCGGCTGCGTTGACCAGTTGCCTCTAGCGGAAATGCTGGTGCCAGAGGTGATTGAACTCAGCAACACACCGCCGCTATCCGTGGTGCTGTAGCCAGACCAGGCCTGGATGGCACTTGTCGCGGTGAACGGCAGCGTCCAGTTGGTTAGGTTGGTCGCGGCGTTGTAGGTGCCAGCCGCCACCCGCATGGCGGCAGGTGTCTCGGTGGTGGTAGAGATGCGCCGGTCCAGCAGAAGCGGATACGGGGCATTGGCTGGAGGCTCTGGCGAACGGTCTTGCACCGGCAGCTTTTCTAAGAAAATCTGGTTGCCGTAGCGCACCAGGGCAAACAGCGTCTCCCGCACGCAGAGGACTTGAATAATTTCGTTAGCGGCGCTGAAGTGCCAGTAGCTCCAACTGGATTGAGCCCGCTCAGCGCCAGAGCCAGCATTGCGGATAAAGTATTTGTAGACGTAAATTCGGTTCTCGTAGCCAACAGCGCTGCTAATTGCAAACACAGCATTACTAGTGTCATTCACCGTCATGGCGAAGACGTTGCTGGGCACAAAGGCTGAGACGTAGCCAGTCAGGTCCTGAGCGTCGGCTGTCAGAGCGGTGCCAGCGCCGCGGACGCTGAACTCCCGAAACATCGAAAAGTCGCCGTTGGCCTGGCAAAACACGATCCCACCACCCGCCAGCTGGGGCCGGACGTTAATGTCAACCTCAAACTGCGTCAGTACCGTGATCTGTGCCGTAGCCGGCGTCAGCACAGTCTCAGCAGCGTTAAAGCGGAACTGGTACTGCGGCGAAAACAAGATCAGCTCGTCTTGGTAGGGAATGGCGTAGCGCAGCACCGACACGCGGTTGTTGCTGGCCACCACGTCAATCGGGTCGGTGTCGAGCACCGTGGTGACTGTTTCCGGGAAAAACTCAAAAAACTGCCGCACCCGGCTAAGGATGACGTTCTCGTCTGACAGGAACCCCAGCCGGTTTTTGTAGATGAAAATGTCGTTGATCGGATTGCCGATAAAGCTTGGATCCGGGGCCGTGTCGTAATCCCCTGCCACCCGTTCGCCCCAGCTGGGAATTGTGATGCCGCCTTGCACGCTGCCGTTAGCCGGACCGAAGTAGAAGGTATTGTTAGGCAGGCGCACCAACAAGTGCGGCATGGTGGTGGCGTTGACCAGATACTCCACGCCAGGGGATACCGTCTCTGACCAGACGCCCTCGCCAAAGGTGCCGCTGTTGGGCTGAAACTCGACGTAATACCCGTCAAAGTTGTTGCCCGGGTCGCCAGTGATTTCAATCTGATAGCCCTGCGGGGCAATGGTCGGCAGCTCCGTAAAGGCTTGGACTTGACCAAGGATTGCCGTGATGTCGGCGTTGGCCCGGGCGTCGTTGGCCGAAATGGTGATCGCGTTTGGGCTTTGCAGGTGCAGGACAGAGCCGCTGCGGTTGATGGTCACGCCGTTGAGCAGGCCCGCCGCTGCAGTGCTGATCGTTGCCACCTGCACTGGAGTAGTGTCAGTGCCTCCCTGTAGCAGGCTGCGGGCGACAAAAACCCTGTCTCCGGCCCGATAGCCGCTGCCTGCTGCGTTGATTGCAACAGCAGTTACGACAGTGCCGTTGCCGGTGACATTAACCGTCAGGCCTTGGCCGCCCTCATCGGTCGTGCTGGCCACAGCCGTAACCGTGGCGTTCAAAGTGGTGGCTGAGCCCACTACGGTCAGTGCCGTGGCTGCCCCGCCCACCAAGGCGCCACGCAAACGGCTGGCAATTTCAGCTGAGCTGATCCGGTTCTCAGTGACCGTGGCGCCGCTGGTCACAACCGGCGCAACGGCAGTGATTACCTGGGCCTGGGTGCCGTTCACGTTGACGGTGTAGGTCTGGCCGTAGTTGGCAGCCTTGACCCAGACCAGCGCTTCGTGCGCTGCAGGCCTCGCCACCGCAGGCGCAACGGCAGCGTTCATCGCTGGCACCGTGTTGGTGTTGGTGATGAAGGTGTAGTCGGCAATGGTGACGGCCCGCAGCTGAGCCCGGGCATCGGTCACGTTGTTTAAGTAGCCGTAGCCGGCGGGTGCATTGACGGTTTGCGCGGCGCCGTTCAGGTCAAAGACGCGGACCTGGGTGCTGGTGACAACCGCAAGGTATTCCTCAACGTTGTCCCGCAGGATGCTGTGGATGTAGCAGTCGCCAAAGTCGGTGTTGGAGACCACGGCAATGGTTTGGCTGCAATCGCGCTTGCGTAACCCCTCCAAGATGGAGGACATGCCATTGACTTGAATCTCGCCTTGGGAGGGGTCGCGCTGTGCATCAGGTTGTTGGCTGATGCCTTGAGCAAGATTTGGAATGGAGTACGAATACAGGCTCATCAGAGGCGCGTCCCAGAGCTAATGCGGCGAGTGGCCAGGCCAGAGGCAGGCGCATAGGTCGGGAAGGGCAGGTAACCGCGGCTGCCGGTCAACAGGTTGGGTTGATCCACTTGCTGCTCCATGCGCTCTAGCAGCGCTTGAGCGTCACGCTCGTCCTGGAAGCTGTAGCGGACCAATGAGTCGGCGCCCAGCACGCGGGTGGCAAATACTCGCGCCGAACGGATAGTCGTCCAACGGTTGTACGCCTCAGGTGTCTGGTCCCAGGGCAGCAACCAGATCACGTCCGCGTACAGCGAAGTGATGCCGGCCTCCAGGATGCTGGTCTTCTTGTAGCGGTCGTACACCACCTGCCCGCGCAGCTGAAAACGACCGGCGTAGGCGTAGGGGTCGGTGGAAAAACTGGCAAGGTTGGCTGGAACTGTGATTTGGTTGGTGGCGTTGTTTTTGACGAACTCGTAGCTGTATTCGCTATTCCAGCTCCAGCCTTTGATCTGCCCTTCTTTGTGGAACTCCAGCAGGGTTCGCTCAGCGATGCGCGCATCCATGATTTGCTGGTTTTCCAGCGTGTTCACGGGCTGCTCGCCAATGTTCTCCAGTAGAACGTTGACCGCATCAAGGAGGGTCGTCCTGCCCGGCGTAACCGATTGGTTGGCAAGTCCCATTTGACTGATACGGCCTTGTAGCACCCATTGTGCAAGACAACGAAAAAAGGGGCCAGCATTGCCGGCCCCTTGGGGTAAACATTCCGCTTGGCGGCCTGATAACTCAGGGGATCACGATCTTACAAGCCGATTCAGCGCGCAGCACGCCCATGCCGATGGCCTGGCGAGCCACCATCAAGTCGGCTTGGTACTGAACCTTGTACTCGGGACCAGTCATCTGCAAAGAGGGGCTCAGCAGGGTAAGAACACCCACGGCTTCTTTGCTAAAGATCAAGCCCTTGCACTTGCTCAGGTTTTGAGCGTAGTCAGCATTGTGGTCACCAGCGGCCAGGGTGTAGCTGGCTTGGGTGACGTGATTGGACATCAAGATGGGGATGCCAGCCACCTGCAAGGTCCGACCCTCGGCAATGGTGCCGTTGCCACCACCACCACCATTGAAGTCGGTGTTGATTGCACGGGAAGACTGCGAGATCAAGAAGTAGTCCTCAGGAGTAAAGACTGCGCACATGCTGTCCACGGGCACATCCTTGCCCTCAAATGCCACGCGGGCATCAAAGATGGCGTTGACCAGGGCGTCGCCCTTGGCCTGGCGGGTTGCGCCAGCGCCGGTGTAGTCAGCGCCCAGGGTCAGAGCGTTACCGGTCTTGTGAGCGTTAATGGCCTTGTTCAGAGGCTGCGTGGAGTTGCTGGCAGCCGCAAAAATCATGCGGGCGACACGCTTGTCGTACTCGGTGGCCAGGGCCCGGCCCAGCTCGGTCGTGTAGACCTGGCGGACATCGAAGTACGACATCAGCTCGTCCACCTCAAGGATCGCCACGTCGGAGATCATCAAGGCGTCAAGCGTGATAACCCGCTCGTTCAGATCACTAGGGTCATTGCCGGTGCCATTGATCGCTGTCCCCGGTTGGTGGTAGTAGGCCTCCATGCGCCCCGTAATTGGGAAAGCAACGGATTTGCCTCCGCGGATGTTCCGCTCACGAACTTTGCCCTTAAAAACAGTGTTACGCAGGAAACTGTCGAGCACCTCAGCGGCGCCCAACTTCAGCATCAAGGCACGGTCGGCATCGAGGCCAGCAGCGCCAGCACTCCAGGTGGCAGCGGTGCCTTTAATTTGGCCAAGACGTGATAGGTCAGGAGCAACCATTGTTTTGGTATGCGAAGGAATTTAAGTTTTTAGACCGCTTCTCCTTCACCGTCACAGGTTGTCCTCCTTAGAGGGCCCGCCGCTTAGGTGGCGTCTGGCAAAAAGCTAACTAAATAAATCACTTGCTGCCAACATTTTTGCCACCTTGCCGCGGTAAGCCTCGTCAACTTCGTACAGCCGTTGACCGCGCTCATTGGTCTTGCCCATTGCATCAAGAACCTGTTGCTGGCTTTCAAAACGGCTTTGCTGCGGTGCATCACCGCCCCCGTAGAGCTTAGGTTCGATAATGGCATCAGGAGCAGCCCGGCGAGCCACCATGGTCTTCAGCGCCCACTGGATGGCCTCCTTGTTGCCGCTGTCAACCACAGCGTTGTAATCGGCTAGCTCCCTGGCATCAAGGTTGCTGGCAGCCCAGCGGCTTAGCTCAGCAAAGCCTTCATCGCCGCCAACCATGGACTTGATCTGGGCGGCGTCAGCGTCGGTTAACCCCTCCTGCCGTTGCCCAGCAGGAGCCTGGGCCTTTGAGACGTAGTTCTCCACCACCTGGCGGGGAACCTTAAAGACTTCGGCAAGGTCATCAAAGTGACCACTCACGTCCTCGCCGCTGTCGGCGCGGAACATCACGTCGGCCAAGTCAATCCCCTTGCTTGCAAGGGCTTCAACAGCCTCTTGGCCGTAGACCTGGACAGCCTGCTCCTGTGTGTAACTCTCGGATTGCCGCGAGCCCTCTGGGTCGGCCGCTTGTTCCTGCGGTCGGCCTAGTTTCTTTTCCAACTCCTGGTAGGAGCGAGCCAGGTCCTCGACGCTCTTAAACTTGCCTGCCAGCAATTCAGGCTCTTGTTGCGCCTGCTGCTGTTCTTTAACGAACTCCTCTAGCAGGCTTTCCTGGCCGGGCGCCACCATGCCTTCTGTTGCTGCTTCAGGCGGAGTGATCTGAGGCGCGGTTTGCGCGTTTGGGGTCGTGGTCATGCGGGTTGGTCTTCAGGTGGTTGTTCAGCCGCCATCTGCATGTCCTGCACGGTGGCGGCTGCAGTGGCGAGTTTTTGCGGGTCGGTCATGCTTGATTGCATGGCCTGCTGAGCCATGGCCATCTGTTGTTGCTGCTGGGCTTCAGCAGCCAGCTCCTCGTCGGACTTAACCAGCCCGAGAATGTCGATGCCCATGGAATACGCCAAACGCTTGATTAGCTCAGGCGGCTTGACGTACCGCGACAGGCCCTCAGGCCCAATGGTGTTGCCAAGCGTGGTAGTGAACCGCACCAGCTGCTCCAGGTCGTTGCCGCGACCAACGGCGGCCAAACCCACGGTCATTACTGGCTTGACCAGATCCTTTGGCATCTTTGGCACCTTGTTCTGACGGGTCAAAATGTCGAGTTTGCGAGCCACATACGGGACCTGGAACTCGGTCGTCAAGATTGAGTAGATGCTTCCCAGGCTGTTCTCGATCTGCAGCGCCTGGAGCCGGACTTCCTCTGCAGTGACGCGTTCAGCGTCCCGCATGTCGGCCAGCATAAAAGCCTGCGCTAGGCGGGCCTCAATTTGCTGCTTGCCCTGCATGGCCACGCTGAGATCCGATGACTTTTGCACTTGCAGCGCCAGCACGTCATTGGGATCGCCGGTGACAAAGGAGCCATTTGGCGCCCTAGCAAGATCGGCGGCCTTGGTAACGCCACTGGGTTTGACCAGGAACAGCACCTTGCTGCTGGCTAGGGCGCCTTCTGCAATAGCCTGACAAAGCGCCTCAACGGTCTGAAGGTCAGCAATGGCAGCGCTTTCGATGTAGCCCACGCCGTAGGGTTGGCCGTCGCAACGAGTCATACGCAATGGCAGCCAGGGGCTTACCTCCTTAGGCGCCTTGCCTTCAGTACCGGGGATCTTTTTGCCGCGCACCTCCTGGTGCCAGTAGACGTACCCGTTCTTCCAGCAGACGTAGGTGTAGAGCTTGACGGTCTTCTCTTTGCCTTGGGCCGTCAGGTGGCTGTCCTGGTCAAGGATGCCGCGCAGCTCGTCGTCTTCCTCCTGCAGCAGGTTCTGAATTTTTTCGGGCAGTTGCGCAATGGCCAACTGCTCGCAAGTCACCACTTCTAACGGGTTGCCCATAGGGTCCCGAGAAACCACATAGCGGTTTAGGTGAAAGACCCGCAAGCCTTCCGAGGAGATGTAGAGCAGGGCGTTGCCTGAGACGATCAGGTGCAGCAGCGCCTCGTGGAACACCACGCGGTCATTGCTGGCCTCAATTTCCCGCAACACCATCCGCTCAATCTTGCTAAGCGCCTCTTCCGTGGTGGATTTCTGCTCTGGCGTGACGCCTTGCTTGGCAAGTTCCGCGTCATCAAGCGAAAAACGGAAAAACTGCTGCGTCGGCGGCAGCAGAGCCAGCAACATTCGGCTGGCCAAGTTCAAGACACCCCGAGCACCGATGCCGTTCCACGGAACCGCGTAGGAATCCTTGTGGTTCTTGTCGGGCTCGTTAGTGTCCGGGATCAGGTACGGAATCGTCAGCCGAGCTGCCGTCCGGGCGCGATCCAAGTAGTGGTCGCGGTCGCTTTCAAGCCGCCGGTAGCACTGTTCCGCTGATTCCATGGGTTACACCGAGAAGTTGGCGCCAGACCCGGCGCCGTAACTGCCAGAACCCATGCGCAGGTTTGCGGTGGTGGTCCTGGCGCCCTGCTGACGGTTTTTGTTGTCGTCCACCGCAGCAGTAGGCGCTTGCTTGGAGGGTGTGCGAGCCAAAATCTGCAGTGATTGAGAAACCGCAGCCCCCCTGGCGTTAATTCCAGCCAGGCGTTGCTGCTGGTCTTGCCCCAGCTGCGCAACTTGCGATCGTTGAGCCCGCTCGGATTCCACCTGCTGCCTTTGCAGCGCTTGCAGCTGCGCTTGCTGAGCCGCAGCAGTAGCCTCACGCTCTCGCGCCAGGCGGTCCAGTTCCCGTTGCCGCTCCTGGGCAATTCGGTTTTGCCGATCACGCTCGCGCTGGGCCTCAGCGTCGACGTGTGCTTGTGGCCGTCCTCCGCACATGGTCAGACTCCAATGTTGAGGCCAGTGCCAGGAGAAGTCGGCAACGCAGCCCGGCTAATCCGCAGGTTGCTTTCAGGCTTCTTCTTTTTGACCGTTGCTGCGGTGGTTTTGGCGGCTTCTGGCGCCTCGGTTTGCGATGCAGTAATTGCGTAAGTCGAGGTCTGCTGAGCTGCAGACGCCGCAGCAGCAGCAGCAGCCTCGTTGTCGTAACGCTTTTGCAAGTCAGCCGTCTCCTGGTTGGCCTTGTCAATCTGCGATTGCAGCTGGGCCTGGAAATCCGACTGCTGTTTCTGCATCTGCGACTGATACGCCGACAGCGAGTCACGATTGCGCTGAATATCAGCCTCGCTAGGGCCGCGATAGACAACTTCAGGGGCTTGCGGGGAACTACCAAAGCACATGGGGAACCTTCCTAAGCAGAAACGGTGGTGATGTTTAGGCCAGAGCCGCCACTGTTAGCGACGGGCGCCGTGGATCGGCCAATCCGCAGCGCTCCTTTGCCTTTGCTGGTTGTGACGCCGCGAGCAGCGCTACCAACACGCGGTGCTTGAGCCGTTGGCTCCGGCGGTGGCGTGCCAATCAAGGTCGCCATCCGCATTGCCGCGGCATTGGTGTTTTCGGCCTGCAATTTGGCCAGGTCGGCAACGCGCTGAGCAACGCGCTCCTGGCCCCGCAGCGATGCAGTCAATTCCTGCTGCTTTTGCTGCAGTCCGCTGCTCATTGACTGCTCAATCGCAGCCTTTTGCAGCTGAAACTCGTTGTTGTAAGCGCTGTAATCCGGCATGGTAATCGTTGCCGGGCTGCCTCCTCCAGAGCACATCAGGGCACCTCCGCGCCAAACGGGCTTTGCTGCTGGTCATCCAGCCGCTTCTTGAGCCAACGCACCACGGAAACCTGGCCAGCACGAAACCAGACCTCTTTTTCCGTCAAATCCATAGACGGCGCCTGATCGGGAAATTGCTCAGCCAAAAGGCTGAGCACTCTCGCGTCAATGGCAGGAACGTAGCCCACTCTGCGTGGTCGTAGACGTTGTAAGCGTACCCATAAAGCTCATTAAGGCCCAGCTACGGCCGCCGCCGAATGATCGTAATTAATTTTTGGCTGTACAAAGGGTCTGTGGCATAGCCCTCTGACTGCAGCAACCGGGCACATTCCTCTGCAGAAGTCGCTCGGTTGACCCCGCAAAACCCTTTGTAGTCCTTGTACCAGCGATCACAGAGGTAGCGGACAGCATGGCCAAGGCTGGTGAAGTCCATAAAAGACGCCGTGATCTGCACAGCCTTGCCGTCATACACCTCTTGCGTCTTTTTTGGCGTTCCTGGGCCCTTGAGACCAAACATGTTCCAGCGACCAGACGGATGAGCCCCGTAGCCGCTTTCCAAAGCCCACTGAGCAGCAACCACCTGCGGAAAACGGGCCCCGTAGGCTGCGGCAGCCGCCTTGACCCCATCCCAAGTGTTCGGGTACTCGTGCTCGGCTAGCTGTTTGGCGGTAAATAGCTGCAACCACTCAGCCGATTGGTGCAAAAGCGCTGGATCTGTGGCTTTGATGTGCTCATACAGCAGGTTGATGGCCTCCTGCTGGTGGTTTTCGCCTCTAAACCACCGCCAACAATCCCGCCATTTTTGTGGCGTGATTAAACCATCGTGAATTGTCATAGTGGATTACAGCTCTACACCCTTGTAACCATGCCAGACCTGCAGCAGCAACTTGCCGAAATGCACGAGGAGGTCGTTGCGCAAGTGTTGGAAGACCTCAGGAACGGCGACCGCAAGGCCCGCGCTGAGGCCATGCAGCTCCTCAAGCAGAACAACGTCACCTCCGTCGCTCAGGAGGGCAGCACCTTGCGGAAACTGGCCGGCAAGCTGGACTTTTCCAGCATGGAAGACAAGGTGGTGCCTCTTAATCGCCAACGCGAAGCCGGTTGACACCACCATGCGAGCGGTTGGCGGCTTTTGGTCGCCAGCCCAAGGCCAGCGCATCAATGGCAGCGCCGCTTTCGTCCAACCAGGCGTCATAGGCCTCCTGTTGCAGCTGATCAGCTCGGGCTCGCGCAGCTCGCTGCTGGTCTTGGGCAGCGGACTCGACAAAGAAACCGCAAGCAATCGCCAGTGCATCTAAGCGGTCGTCATGACTAAGGCAGCCCTTTTCTCCCGTCAAACGACTGGCCTGCACAAACAATGAGCGGCTGTAGCCCGTTTCGGGGTCTTCATCCAGCAGGCGGTAGTCCTGCTTGATGACACGGGTGGTAACCACTAGCCGGTGCTGCTGAATTAGTGGACCCAACGTGTCGCACAACCGCTGCTCCTTGCGTTGGTTATGACGCACCTCCTCGATGGTGACCGGATGCTCCCGCATCAAGTGCGGCTTAAGCAATGCAGTAAACATGCCATCGCCCATGTTTGATTCCGCCACGACGTAGTTCACATCCCACTTCTTGGCGACCTTTGACAAGTATTGCAGCACCTCATCGGCGTAACCCAACGTGCTGCCGCCGGATTCCAGCAAAAACAGGTTGCCGTTCAGCTCTGCCACCACTGCCCAGGCCAATTCATCAGCGCCGCGGCCAGCTGGGTCAATCGCCAAGACGCAACGCCACTGCTCACTGCGAGACATCCAGCCGTTTTGGAAGATCGGGCGGTGATAGAAGCGGTCTGACCCCATTCCCACGCAGACCAGTTCCTGCAGGCGCATGTCGGGCTGGCTTGACCACACAACTGTCTCCGGCAAGGCCGTGCCGTCAATGTCCATCACGATCAGGTCCCCCAGTCGGATGGGGAACTTGTCCAGCGTTGCCAGACGGGTGTTAAGCATGAACTGCAGCTCAAAGCTGGCCTTGGTCATGGCCGCCTTGCGCTGCAACAAGTCCTCGTGCGCAAACCGCTCAGGGTCAGTCGGCTCGCCAATCAATGACGGGTCTGCCAGCACTTCCTGCTCCAACACCGGATCTAGGTTGCCCTCGTAGCTCTCCAGCTCCTTGGGGTACAGCGCAGGCCAGTACCGGGCCGAATAGCTGCGTTCCCGGACTAACCGCAGGTAGATCGAGGTCTCAGTGTGGGGTGTGCCGAGATAAAGGATCTTCCGCGCTAAGGGCTGCCCTTCATCTGGCTTGATGATCGACTGGATCTCCTCAACTGCATGAGCCACACGCTCTTGCTTGAGCTGTGTGATCACATTGGCCAACGTCTCCACGTCATCAAGGATCGCGCAGGTACAACGCTGACCAGTGGTTTGCCCCATGATTCCCATCGACCGCACTGACGGGGACTGCTCCACCATCGTTGGGCCCACATCAAACGCCACGTTGGAGAAACGGTTGGTGGGCCCTGGCATTAAGCACTGCAGGATGTCCACCTCACCAATGCAGCGCAGCATGAAAGACGAGAAATCCGTCGCTTTCACTGCCGTGGCTGACACCACAAGAATCTTTTCGCTGGGGTCAACCCGTAGACGCCACAACGCATAAAACGACGCCAGGATTGACTTACCCAGTCCCCGGAACGCCACCGTCAGCGACCGCTCCGGGCCGTTTTGCATCCAATCGCAAACCCTTACCTGCTGGCGAGTGGGGCTATCAGCTAGCCCCAACTCCCGCAGCAGATAACAAGTGAAGTTTGGGAAGCTGTCCCGCAGGACATCCGGTAACGGCTCCCACAGCTCCTTCACTTCTTCTTCTTGGCTCCCACCTCAGCAGCAGGCTCCTCAGCCTTCTCCGCCACACCCTCGACGTAATACCCCGCAGGTACAACGCCATCTAGCGTCTCCTCCTTCACCACGCAGGCACCAACCAGACCTAAATCCAGCCGTTGGTTATTGGTCAGATAAGGCATCACACCTCTCCAGTAACCAAGCCAGTCTGCCGACAAGGGGACCATCCAGCCAGAGACCTGGCTGATCAGTCCCCCGCTCCAACTCAGTCGACCACGACCAAGCGACCAACCTACAAGTCGGAGCAAGCCAATCCTAAGCCTCATCTCCACTCAACCCGCCAGGAACCCGCAGTAACTTCGCTCGCACGCTTGGCCTCAACGCCTCACCCATCACCTCAATCGCTGCACGCTGCGCTTCCACTTGGCTCGGATGCAACACCCGGTACAACCGTTTCCTTGTCCCTCCCTCCCAACTCCCCGTCAAACCCAGACAACTGATCAGTCCGTCATCCAGCAGCGCATCAATCGCCTTCAACACCGTTGTCCTGCTCATCCAACAAAGACAAGCCAACGCCTTATGGCTCAACTCCGTCGTCCCCCCGCACTCCCCCCGCTGGTCATGCCATGCCGCTTCCCACATCACCGCATACACAGCCCCACATTCACGGCCTAACGCAAACGCCTCACGCATCAGCGGGCATGACCCATCCAACCGCACAGCCATAAAGGGGGTGTCCTGCACAGTACACAGATAAAGAAGGACGCTACACCCCCGTAGTACAACGCCGGTCCTTACCCCGATAAACACCGGGGTGTCCTGCACAGTACACAGATAAAGATGGCGCCATCCGAACCGCTATCCCCACCCCAGCTACTACCCGAAATTACGCGCCCATTTCCGGCCATCGCCAGAGGGCTAACGCTGGCTAAATGCCGAAAATGGGTCGCGCGATGAACGGGGCTATTCCAGCGCATGGAACAGCGCTTCCCCCCATGGCCCCCTGCTTGCGCTCCCTGCGGGCCGCCTGCAACGGTGCCGCAACTGCTCACCTGCCGGCCCTGGTGGCTGCCTGTGTCTGCCCACATCGCCGATGTGCGCGAGCGGGTGCCGGCGCCTGCTGGCGGGGCTGCTGGAGGTCGCTGGCGGTGGCCGGGTCACGCCCGGACATGCCCACCAACGCACGCGCCCACAGTTACCGGCCAACCGCTGGCGCACCGCTGGCCAGCGGTTGCCAACGCCAGCAGGTGGCGGGGTATGGCGTGAGGTGATGCGGGCAAGTTGCGGG
>Ga0194115_10004155_pt1 | contig 15802 bp, 15 predicted proteins | sample TA2MahsurfametaG_3_FD_148656 | JGI IMG/M metagenome (GOLD analysis project Ga0194115, IMG submission 148656) | Freshwater microbial communities from Lake Tanganyika, Tanzania - TA2015002 Mahale S4 surface | ecosystem: Environmental > Aquatic > Freshwater > Lake | place: Tanzania: Lake...
TAAATATTCCACTCCAGAGGCTGAGGGGGTCCTCTTCGTGACGGTATAGCCGCGAAAGTCGTTGCATGATGAGGCATGGATTTAGTCCAACCCACAATTATAACTCGCGAAGCACCAGACAGCTGTGGGAACGACGTTCTCTGTTTTTCGAAGCACCGGACAGCTGTCGTTGCCGCACCGAAAGATAGGGGAGCACCCTTTGGGGAGAATCGTTGACCTTAACTGTAAGGAAAAATGCAACCCTAAGCGCCTACGCGTCCTCTGTAAATTAATTTCACTTCGTCAGTTACTTCAGCTCTCCATGGAAACGGTTCGATGGGAAGCGGTTCGATGGTGGTTCGCATGATAGACACACTTCTGTCGGGTGTTGTTCACCTGCGATGTCGTAGGCTTATCAGGTCCCGAATTGCCAGCGAACGTCCTCGTTACGCGACCCGAACCACGCGGAACAGGAGCCAGCTTTCCCTTTGGGCCATCATGGACGTATTTCGTATTTCGGCAACATAACCCATATCCCACGTTCATCACGGCATAAAGAACAAGCCTTGAACCGTTTGGGAGATCTGGTCGAGTGGCACAGATGTTGGATACCCTTTGAAATGCTGGCTCTACAAATCAAACGAAGGAACTTCCTTTTCTTCAAATGACTACTTTCATGAAGTCTTGGATTTCCCGCCGAGGGATTCTTGGGCTCCCAATCATCCAAGGAGAGTGATGACCAACGCTGAGAATCTCGGATTTTCCGTTTCCAACATGGCCTGTGAGAACGTACGACGCGCGATACTATGGCCTAGGTGGCTTCACAGACAGCGATAGAAGAAAAGCCGAAAGGAAAGTACCACATGATTTACCGCATTTGAGGTGATTCTCCGGGAAAGGTCGGTTGGGATCGCCGCTCAAACTACGAGCTTCGACTACTTCAACAGGGGGGGGGGCTGCGTTGTCGTCTACAGTTCGGCCTCAACCACGACGGCGTTCAAGCTTTTGCATAGGTCGCCTTACAATCATTCAAACACTGACAATCTTTCTTCTACAGATTGCAAAATAGAGAAACCACATGATCTGAAAACGGCGACCAACCTGTCCAAAGTCCTACTTCGCGGTCATTAATCCATTTCGCTGAGGATCAGGCTACCGTCAATGGCGTAAACCGCGACTCCTGATGGAGCGCCAATCGCCGATCGGCTGGTAGCTAAAACGTCACCCAAACTAAAGCGGCACATTACTGCTGTCCCAGGACTGTGGAGCGTCACAGTTGGATACAATTCTTCCTCAGCGGGAACCAAAAGGGGTAGCGTGAAGGATGGCGGTGAAGGCCCTATACGTAGGGGTGGCGTTCTGGACGGTGCATTCAGCTCTACTGATGTTGGTGAGCCGACAGGAGTGGGCAAGTTTGTCACAAGTGTATCCACTGTTGCGGATGCCATTGGAAGCGTCGACACGGGAGGGCTCACAATCTGCTGATTCACAGAAAACGTGACAGCTGCTGTTACCGACATTCCCTCCCAAGTCTCGTAGGCCGAACCGTCGTCTAAACACACAAGACAGCCAACCGTAGCTCTATCGCCATAAGAGCTCATGCTTGGATCCACTGGGCTGCACCATTGCCCCGCCGTTAGCATTTGTCCCGTCGTACAAATACCAACACTTCCTTTCCAGGCACCGACAAGAGTATTTGAAGGCATTTCCTTAGTTGAAAGTCCAATCGAAAGCGTTGCCATACTCGCCTGAGGAATCAGGTTGCCACTTGGTTTAGGTAGAACACTCATCTCAAAGTAGACAAAGCAGTTGCGCAGTATAGGAACCATACTTCGAATGGAGCAGTAGAGCATACTGCCTACTTTGGTAGCCACATGTCTGCCACAGCTCAGTTCGATTCCTGCACTGGCATCGTCCGCATCAAAGACAGCCAATCGTCGACCTCGCATCAACGCCATCGCCATTTCGCGTGTACGCTCATCATCACTCTCCAAAGCACCGTTTAATCTGAGATGATCACGGGCCAGAAAGATCACGTCGTCAGCAAAGCGAGTACCTCGCGCAAGAACCATCCTTCGGGAATTCGGTGTGGTGGGGAAGGACAACGGTGTTAACATGAATGGCGATTCCGGAGAGGACGTCCCGGAAGCATCGTCCCCTTCCCCTCGTGATTCGGACCGTTCAAATGCTGGATTGGACAACTCATGACCAGCGCCATCGGTACCTGAGTCATGAGTCGATCCGGTCGTACCACTGGTGGATTCTATAAAATCTTCGGTAGTAGGCAACTTGACAGTCGCTACAAAGGGACGCAAGCTGACATCGTAGTGTAGCATTCGTTGCACGCGACTTTTCATTCGTTTTGATAAGCCACCTGTATCATCCGCGATTTCTTCATATCTAATAACGGATGCAGCGGAATGGATCATGCTGAGTTTTCGAATCAACTTCTTATGGGCTTTAGGTGACCCCAACCGAGTTCGAAAGATGGCAGCTTGCTGTGCTATGTTCGACGAAGATACAGTCTTGGCAGAAAGTCGGTGAAATGCCAGCGAACTTGCCGAGCCGACTCCAGTTGCTACTGACTGTATTCCGCTAACAACAACCTCTGTTGTTTTTCCCATCGCATTGAATGGTCTCGAGATGATCCCCTGAGCAGCGACCAATGGATTGAAATGCGTCGCACCGTGCCATGCTCCCCCCAAAAGACGAATGGAGGCGTCCACGATCCCATGAGTCGTCATGCTTGTGATACGCAATGCAGCGAAACTCGTATCGAGAGAGACTTCCCGAACACCACCCAACACGTCTAGAGTTACGGACACGGGAACGTTGTTGAATAAATGGTGAAGTCCGAAGCAATGCTGATTTCGGTTCTGCCGTCGCCCCTGCTGTTGAGATACCAGGGGTGGATTCGACGGTTCTACAAGTGTTTCGGGTGACTGTACATCTCCCCCCATAGTGAGGCTTTGGTTCATTTTGACTTCCCTAGCAGATCGATATGCTTCAACACAATAGTCTCGCAAAGGAGCAGGATGCGAGAATACAGCATCTGCTATTCGTTCTTGAGCCCATGTATTTCTCCGGTGCCTTAACGAACTATAGTCATCGACTAAATCATCTTCCATCACTAGGCCACTGTTTTGCAGATCATCATCATTCCGGTACTGCAGATCATTCCCACTAAGTTCATCATAGGGTAGAGTAGGCGATATAGCAACGACGGCGGGAGTCGGCGGTGTCTCCGCCATCGATCCCCACTGAAAGGGTGTCCCCCCCGCCTGACCCACCCAATTCTCTGACACGGACGGTGTATCGAGACCAAATCCAGAGGTGATCGATTGAGCATCCGAGACTGTAAGGAAACTAGCAAGACTCCGGACGATGGCCGCACCCATAGCGGCAGCCGCCCTTGCGTCTTGCTCCTCTTGCATCACAAGTAAGTGTTGGGGTGTTACTGGCGTTGGAAGATCATTCTCGTCATGTTGATCGAAGACGTTCGTACTTCTGCGTGACATGATCTGCTTCACCCCTCCCTTCTGCTACGATAGGAAAACTAGGAATTTTCCTTTCGAATTCTGTGGAGTGCGCCTTACGATTCCAGGGGCTCAGTTCTGTATTCTGGTATTGAATCTTCCCAAATTCCGTTCTGTTTTGCGTGACTTCTTCCTTTCTTCTGTTGTACCCTATATGGGATGAAATACAACACAATCGTGAACGAGCTGTGACCATAACATCACATGCAATGAACAGTTTTAGCTCGTCGGCGACGTCGACATTTATACGCATTCGTGACGCGCAACGAAGCCTCAAGGCATCACACATGCGAAAGCGGGTAGGAATCTGCGCGTTGACTCGTACGACTAAATCTACCGTATTCAACGGATACCCTAGTCGGAAAAGCTACTACGGAAGTTGTTTTCATCCACTTTCGGGTGAAGGCAGATCAGGAAAAGGACCATGCTAGTACTAGTAGAAACGTAAAGCAACAGTACAAGAACTACACGCAGTTCGGCTTTCTCATTGACATACTACTAGGATCTTCTTCATACCTTCCATCCGGTCGTCAGCTGTTCGTTCCATCGGATAATTATTGCCTTGACTTGCGGTGGAAGGGTGTCTCGATACTGATCTTGTTTGACTTTCCTCGAATGTACAGGCAATCCGTGCCAAAGTTATACTGCCTATAACTTAGTTGCTTCTTCGCTTCTTCTTCTTCTTTCCTCGGCTCTGCGAAATCCAAAGGTGAGCAAGATGTTTCTCCCAAAAAAAGGCAGGATCGACGACGAAAGACGACAAGCGAAAGCGCAACGTACCTTTTTCGATTCCTCACCCATACCTTCACCAGCAGGAGCGAGAGTCTCGGCTCCATCAACGACCTCAACGTCCGCATCAATTACATCCCCAGTAATACGGGTTACGCCATCTGCGAATCCAGCTGGCTTTTCACGAAGGGGGGATGGAGCGAAAATCTCACTTCGAGTTGGAGGTGTAGCGACCGCCGATGCTCCACCACCTCCTACCATCGCAGGTTGCATCTTAATCGAGTTTCGAATAATCACCGATGTCGCCGTAGTAACAATGTTGTTCGTCACCCAGTACAGGCAGAGAGCCGCCGGGACGTTGAGTGAGAACCAACCAATCATAAGGGGGAGCAACTTGAGCACAAAGTTTCCTTGTTGTTGACTGTCCTTGGGTGTCATAATTTCCATTGAAACAAACTGAGAGACTACCAAAAATACAGGTAGGATCAAAAAGGAAATGGTATCGTCCCATCCCAGCGATGGGGCGCCGTCCGTCCAACCGTCAAACAACCAGGAAGCACCCTTGGTGGGATCCGCTCCGTACACAGGTCCCTCCAAGTTGGGTAACCACAAGAAGGGTTCATCCAACTGGTTGTTCTTGGCTAGTTCCAACACGGCACGGTACAAGCCAATAAAGACTGGAATTTGAACTAGAGACGGGAGGCATCCAGCCAACGGGTTGACGTCATTCGTCTGATACATCTCGGCAATCTTTTGATTCATAACCTCTGGGTTGCTTTGGTACTTGAGTTGGATATCCTTGATGGCAGGTTGCAAGGCCTTGAAGACATATGAAAAGAACAAAAAATCGATCGAAATGAGTAATAGCCGAGAATGGGGATAGACATATATGTGGGGGAAACTAAAGACAGAACTCAAAGAGGCGCCACAAGCAACCCAAAACCTACCTGCATCTTGTTGGTGCTTTCTAGTTGAGTCTTCGTTAGGGGGTATGTAGCGAGTTTGATGATAAGAGTCATCGCAATAATACTAACTCCCCATGCATCGGCACTCATCCCAACGGTGACGAATGCTGCGTGAATTGCCTGTAAGAGGAATTCAATAGGAGCAGTCAAAAAACCAAACCAACCATTGTCAGTCTTTGCAGCCTCTTCAACGACTGCACCTGCCGTATCCGCCGTCGCCTCCAAGGCATCAGATAACGAGATTGTCGTAAAGGCATCTTGGATTGGTCGTATTTGACTGGGTAGATCATGGAAAAACTCTGGATGCATACCAAAGGAACGAGCCGATGTAGAAACGATCCCTGAAGAGGCTCGTGACGAGAATCGGTGGACAGGTGCAAAGGCCTGACTAGTGCCCAAAAGTGTCAGGTATGTCACTACCTTATAGAACATCATCTTTTCGTCCAACAGAGATAACGGTAGATCAATCGATAGAGGAAAAAGTGAAATCTATAGACTCCCTGTCGCTGTTCAAACGATGTTTACAGTGAACAGAATCACCTACACAAAAGGTGCCTTTTCCCCTGTAAAGTGGATCGATTGAAGCAGCGGATATTTCTCCCCGATAGCGTTGTCACTATGCTTGATGGCAGGGGGGGAGAAGGTAAGAACGGTGAGGGACCACCACACAAACGTCACCATGAGTTTTTGGTGCTCTATGAGTCAGTTTTTACTCGACTGAGTCATCCCATGGATTCGTGCGCTTCCAACGGTCTGATGGTCTGGTGACACGTGGCGGTTTCGTGAACATCAAGTAAAAACCTCAAGGAGCGAAATGGGAAGATATCTGTCTTGGGTATGATCATGACCTGGTAATCTAATTTCCTCGGTGGCATTGATCATGAATGTCGTTTATTGGTATGCTTATACATACTCTCACAGCGGACGTCTTTTTTTTTTAGTAGAACCTCTCGGGACCGCACAGGTGTTTGTTTGTGAGCGCGGAAGTCTGTCTCCCACCATGGTCGTCGTCTTGCTCCTCCCTCTACAGCCTCGTCCTTCGGTGGTTGTTACCCAGTCCCACAGAGGGTTTTTCCCGTCTCTCTCTCAAGGAACACACACACTCCTACGTGGATGCAATCGTAGAAAGGGCGATGGCAGAAGAAACTGTAAATGTAAACCCCGATGGGAGTACCACCTTTGAAAGTGGAGGGGGAGAGTCAACGATGCCACCACCCAACACAGAGGACGCTGGGGAGACCTTTGATGGGTCAGCAGTCGTCATGGAAGGAACAGATCCCATGCTGTATTTACTTCTCGTGGCACTTGTCTTAGGATTACTCTTTTTCATCTACCGTCGTCGATCTCAATCTGATGACGATGAATTCTTCTCGAATATGGATGGAGAAAAGGTAAGCATAGGGCCTGGATGAAAACGAAACCTGTCAGTTCGGACGGACGTTGATGTATCTAGAGGGTATTCCAAGAGTATATTTCAGAAAACGCTCATCCTGTATTGTTATTTCGTAACAGTTCAACCTAAAACTTCCTGCAGAAGTCGATGAGTACTATGCGATTAAGGAAAAGGTCCTGGCGAGCGGTTGGACACCTGGTAGTGCACCCGATAAGGCCAATCCGAATGGTCCTCATCGGGCATTAGCACAGGCTTTGATGAAACGTGCCATTGGAGATGTCCCCATCGTGACGCATGTACAAAAGGAATCGGCTGGAATGAACAAGTTATATTCCCAATCAATGTGTTCTGTCAAACAATGGCGAGCCTACCAGGCAGCAGAGGCAATGGTTTCAGCAGAGGTCGATGAAGTCCGACAAGAAGCCGATGAAATTGAACCAGGTTGGAGTCAGGTGCGTGTTCGAAAAATATAATGGGAAAAAGTGAAGGAAAGGGACACACAAACCAGATGCCAGTACTCATCCTTTTTGAAATTCGAAATGTTTCGTCGTGCCTCTTTTCTTTTTTTGTAACAGGTCATCTGGCGACAGGCGATGCAATATCATAATATGCTAAAGCAGAAGCATGAGATGGAACAAAAGCAAGCCGCCGAACAGGCTGCGAAGCGAAAGGCTATAGAAGAAAATTTGAAGGCATACAAGAGTCCAGAACAAATTGAAAAGGAAAAGGCAGAAGCTGCTGAAAAGGCAGCCGCAGACCTTTTGAAAGAGGAAGAACGTGAACAGTCAAGTAAGACTGCCTTTTCTGGTGGTGGAGTCAAGAAGGGATTTCTTGACAGCAAGAACAAAAAAAAGAAATAAGGAAGAAAACAACAACCGACCGACCCTCTTTTCGAAATTTGACATCCCCCTATAATATAGCATCAAATGTATCACTTCTTCGTTGAGTCGGTTTGCTTATTCCTCGCCACTTTGGATTGGACTACAGTACGGCGTATCGTATGGGGATATCCTCATATTTCCGTCGCCACCTGTCTTGGAAACATTGATTGCTATATTCATAGATCGTCATGTAGTATCTCGATTCCTTTCTGTTGGATACTTGGCTCTAAGATAGGTGGATACTGGCTGCTAGATCATTTGAAAATGTCGAATCTAAAACTTATGAGACAGGATATCAGTCGCTAGAGTCGAGTAAACATCTCACTAGCACATGGTCCCCTCCCGCTCTTCCACACACATATATATTTATAGGTCACGAGGAAGCGTAGTCGCTCTCACAACGAGAGAAGCAGTTTGCATGGAGCCTAGAGGGGAAGGTAACTCCGTTTAGAATGTCAGACCAGTGTCGTCATCAGGGTAGTCCTCAGGATGAGCTTCCGGATGTTCATCCAATTCTGGTAATAGCATGAAGAGAGAATTCTTCGATAGTTTCCGGACGAGACTTTTCACTTCATCATCTCCACTACTTTCAATCTTTCGCATCTTCTCACCTGTGATAAGTTCCTCCCACGCATGGTGGCATTCATCAATGACAGACTTAGCATATACCTTATCCATGAAACGTTCTCCGAGACCAAAGGTATTCGGTGGCTTCCCATCGGGGATCTTGTAGGTACGGTACCATTCTCGAATCGCATCCAACATACCTGGCATTTCCTTTTCAACATCATCAATATCATTCAAAAAGGGTGCCCATTTATCATCCGCATCAATGGTGATTACCTTCCAATCAGCTTCTCCTTCATCAATCATCATCAGGATTCCAAGTACCTTGACCGGTCGCACAGCCTAAAAGTAGCATCAATTGCTGTGAGGGTTTACGGGTATATGGCATGTGATACTCAGTCCAGTGGATCACCTTTTTGTATACGTACACCTGTTGGAATGATCTTGGCACCAATTTCGACAATGTCAACTGGGTCATTGTCACCTTTGCATCCTTCTGCGTCCGGGTGGACAAAGGTAGGATCCTCCCAAGTTTGTGGCAAGCTGTACACAGAAAGTAGACGACAAACAGATGAGTTCATCGACACGGATTCTCGTAAATCATGACAAATGCCCTAATTCCCGTAAACCATGACAAAGGCCCTACTCATCTAAGCGACAAAGACCTACCATCCGTAATTGAAGTAAATGTCACCCTTCTTGAATTCTCGAAGCTGTCCCTTCTTTATATCCTGTTTGATCGGAGTGAATTCCTCATCTGTCGCAATTTCATACTTTTTTCTGGTGTGGGAAGGTTTTTGTGAGCAAGAGATTCGACTACAGCTTCCTCGACGAAAATAATGACCCTCAAAGAGCTTGGCCTTACCTGCTAAACTTTGGAATCTCACAAACAAAGTTGTAATATTCTGTCTCCTTGCCAGAATCGCGATCGATATGGACAAGACTGATATCATGCCACAGAGATATGGTCTTCCCTCCATTAGCATCCTTCGCATGGACACGGAAAGCAGCTGTATTCTCGTCACCGGCGGTATGAATGTCAATACCATTGTCAGAGCCGAACGAATTTTCTCGTCGGACTACCTTTGGTGGCGGGACGTCATCACCGAATTTGAGTGGAACTAGAGTTTCGGACATGTCAAAGTTTTCACTAGGCGTCACAGAGAGTAATGTCAAGATTAGAATAGTATGTCTTGGAGAGATTCTCGTCCCAGGAATGGTTTTTTCTTCTCTTGTCCACGTACGGAGATTCGATTTTTCGTTTCGTCGTCATCATTTGGCAACCGTTCTTTAGACGACTGAAAAAATGTGGCCGGTTTTGCCACGTATGCTCACTCGGGAACAGAACCAGTGTCGCATACGACGTCGTGCCGATAGCAGGACGATAAGTAACGCCGAACTCCGACCCACACCAGGACCGTCTTTGATCACATAATGGAAAGCGCGAAAGCTTCTTCTGTGGCATGTCTTTTTCGCCGAACTCGTCTCTTTCTGTTGCCTTTCTAGTGTGAAAGAGCGGCACTCTAGGTTTCAGGAAAACAATGGTTTCAGCGACAATAAACTGAACGCATAATAATTTCTACTGCTACGTTTCAATTTTTGAGTCTTGAAGAATCGTCCACACATCCGACGAAGGAGTCAAATACGGTTTTCTGGTAGCATGTTGGCCCCTTATTAGCATTTGACCCGTAGTCCTGTAAATCTGGTAACAGCTAGTGGACTATCCCCACCACAAGAAGCCCATGCGGTTTCTGAGGCAAGGAGATATAACGATGTACAAATTGATGGAAACTCAACGATTTCTATGCGCTCGTCCTCACAACGAACGCATCTTGCATAGAAGAGACCAGAAACGAGAAGCATTAACAAGTGGATCCCAAACTATTTTGTCGAAAGACGGCACAAAAATCATCGTTTTACCTCTGACGGATCCTTCGATTTAGAATTAAAATCTGGTAGACGAGACTGTGATCTGCAAATCCAGATTGAAACAACGAATCGTGTGATGGCTGATCATACGACAGTACCAAAAATCCTCATCTTGGGGTCAGCAAGCGACTGTGACGCAAAGCCCGACTCTCACTTTTCCTGTAGGGGAGACCTCCCTTGGTATCAACGGATAATCGCCATGGCAAAGAAGATGTCATTGGACTGATGGGATGTTGGCTGTCGCTAGTTCTTCTTGTTGACGCTTGTGAGAAATTTTTGTTACAGTTAACGGTCACTGAAGATTCGGATTTTTGTTGGCAGCAGAACTGGGACCCCTTTGTAGCGGAATAAAGATTGCATGAATAACAATACCCGAACGGCGGAGCCCCCGTTCAGGGCTACAGAGCATGGCCCCCATCGGCTTTCGACATCTCACACTGGTGCAAGCGTTGCACAACGACACCCTGCACAAGTGTCTCAACCTTATCGCCACATAGAAATGAGAGGTCGTCAGTGGATCTGTGCTCTAGCCTACCTTCACGAATCCATTGGTGTACGGAGATATAGTACTTCGATTGCGACAATGGCATCATCTAGCAGTAATGATGGAAAGCAGGTTAAGGAATCAGTCATTCGAATGATGACACGGTTAGCGCTAGAGCATAATGCAGTCAATCTAAGCCAAGGATTTCCAAACGAAGGTCCACCATGGCAGATGCGTCTTGCATTGGCGTACGGCGTATTGAATGGGTATGGGATTGGTGAACATGGTATGAATGAAGAAACACTTAAGAAATCTTTAGTCGACATCATCTTATCGGAAACATCCACCCACGAAGGGAAGTTGGATCAATTGAACCAATACTCTCCTCCAATGGGTCGACCAGATCTCCGACAGGCTATATCGAGTTACTATCAACGTTTCTACGACTATGAAGTTTCTCCAGATGATATTACGGTTACTCTCGGTGCGACGGAGGCCTTTGCGTCCGCGTTACGGACGATTGGCCGACCGGGGGATAAATGTGTCGTCATTGAACCATTCCATGAGCTCTATCCAAGTCAATGTAATATATTCTACTTGGAAGCAGACTATGTAACCCTAAGGATGATAAATGGACAATGGGAGTTGGACTTTGATGAACTTGAGAAGGCTCTACAAGGTTCTCGAATGCTAATGTTGAACAGCCCACACAATCCGACGGGGAAGGTATTCAACCGAGAGGAACTTTCCAAGATTGTACGATTATGTCTCCAGTATGATGTATACATCGTCACAGATGAAATCTATGAACATATGATCTACAATGATACCCCTCATTTCTTAATACCAAAGGAATTTCCTGAAATCGCTGATCGTGTTTTGGTATGTAATTCGATTGGCAAATCAGCATCTGCCACCGGTTGGAGACTGGGATGGTGTCTCCATCCCCCCCATGTTCGAGAGACATACCGTGCTATTCATGATCAGATGACGGTCATGTCACCACACCCCATGCAACACGCGACCATGACGTACCTTCAAATGCCCGATTCGTACTTTATCAAGTTGGCGGAACGATATCAACGACGTGTTCAGATGTTGGGTGAGGCATTGTCCGCGGTTGGCTTTGAGGTCGTCTTACCACAGGGGGCATATTATTTGTTCGTCGACTATCGACAAGTCCCGGCCCTGAAAGATATGGATTCGATGGAGGCGACGATGTATCTACTCAAGAATGTAGGTATTGCATGTGTTCCTGGTAGCAACTTCTACGGAAACAAGGATTCCGCAGAAGCTGGCAAGTATCTTCGATTTGCAGCTTGTCGGTCAGATTCCGATCTGGAGGAAGCATCGGAGCGATTGCAGAAGTTAATTTCGAACTAGATGGAATCCCAATGAATATACTATGGAGACTCTAGGAAAGCCAGTCAAGGTAGTCGGGAGCTCGAACATTTGGAAAATCGACTAAAAGGAATACTCTCCTTCCCCTTTACACGTTCGCGATTGAGAGAGTTGGTTCTCAGGCTCCTCTCATCATCAACTCAGAAAACTATGGATGACAATGACAACAGAAGATGACCGTAGCAGAGTCCTAGATCCTTTCCTCAATCTCTCGCTTCCGTCACCCGCAACATCACTATGCTTCGTTGAAGGCCGAAACAATCCACGAAGTTCGAATGAATCGGAATATGATGATAGCGATAGCGACAGCAGTGAAGATTTAGCCTTCCGATCTTCAAGTCTTATCAAAACAACCTCTAGTGCATTCAAACAGCAACAACGACAAAATCTCTTGAAGGATCGTTTATTGGTTTCTTGTCATCAGAATGGTGAAGCTCGGATTTGGGATTGTTTCCTTCAAAAGACAGTTTCGGTCATCCTTTCCGACCGTGTGGGGGCAGGGATGGCTGTGAAACGACTAGATGATCCGACTTTGATCATGTATCAGACTCGTGATGCCAACGGTACCGTTTCGATTCATTCCATAGAACGATTTGGTTCCACGTCCTCAGTCGTACGGCAGTATGAGACCTATTCAGCTACCTTTTGTCATGCGACTCCCTGTCGTGGAAATGTCCATCTCATCGCTCTCCCCACAAGACAGGAGACTGTCATAAATGTTATGGATGATCGTGACCGAGTACCTATCTTTGCAACAACGACGAGTCCCATGTCGAATCATGGGATGGTGACGAGTATTGCCATGTCAGATACGGAATCCAACCGTCCAGTCTTGGTATGTGGGATGGAAAGTGGATCTGTCATCTTTCATGATTTTTCATCTGGTCGATCCGTGAAAGGAGAATACAACTTGACGAAGGATCCTATTCTAGCATTAGATTTGGTACCTTCTTCTATGAAAAGTCACATGGGAGGACAAAGCCACCCAAGTCCGTCTGTCGTGGCGGCTGTAGGTATGGCGGGCGATTCGATAGAAGTCGCTGAACTGCCAGTACAAGAACAGGGTCGGGTAGCTCTCTTAAGGGCAGAAATGAAAGACGATGGAATCGAAGTTCCTCAATGGACTATCCGGACTAGGGCTAGATTGTCTACGTGTCGAGTGGATAATGATGACTCTTCTGGGAAACCAGGAGTTTCTATTTGTCGATTTCGACCTGACGATGGTCGCTTGTTTGCCGTAGGTGGATGGGATAACCGCGTACGACTCTTCGAACGCAGCAATGGGACTCCCCTAGCAATACTTCGGGGCCATGTAGGAAGCGTGAATGCTATGGATTGGGCGCGCGACGCCGTCGACTCGGGTCTCCTGGCTACAGCAGGAGGTGAAGACGCGACAATTTCCTTCTGGCAGTGCTATGGGCAATTATGAGTCCGTCATCACTAATTCTATGAATTATGTTCCTTTTCCAGCCTTCCTCGCTTCCATCGACGTTGCTACATTCGATAACCTTCACACAGACCGCCTTCTTCGGTCTGGTAGGGATTATTGCTGTAGGTGATGGTCTGTATAATGTATTGCATTGTCATCAGTAGGGCGGATAGAAGGATGACACCACCAATGCAGTAAGCAATAAATGAATTTCTTTCGAAATTTCTACTTCCTTCCGTCTTCGTCTGCCGAACAGTCTTCATAATGCTTTGACCCATTAGTGACGCAATAAAGCCGATAGATATGCACACAGCTGCGTAGTCCCATAATATCAAATCGAACACGGCAAACGAACTCGCGGAAAGCACGGCAGTAAAGAACACCATCGTGGACGAAGTTGCCGTAACGACTGCAGGATGCATTCCCATCGTCAACATTAAGGGTACAGTGATCATCCCACCACCTGCAAGGACACTTACTGTTAGTATCAAGGTCGTTCAATGGAGCGTTGTAGAATTCCCAACCCGAAAATCACGTACCGATACCGAACGTTCCTGCACAAAACCCTGAACATATAAAGAAGAATGGATATACGACAGAGTTCCTAGGATCCCACTTTATGTCTCCGTGCACGTAGTCAAACCGAACGATTTCCTTTAATTCATGACGATTGATCAGGTATGTCTGTATGTGGGGCAGAGGAACGAAAGATGAGATAGGGACGAGTCCCACGGCCAAAAACAAAGACAACGCTCTGAATGTAACTCTACCTGAGCAGCCCATGCCGACGAGAACAAAAATGCAACAATGATCACATGGACCACCCAGTATGAGACAGTACCGCATTGAATCCCCCAAGGACTGCGGAATTGGCCACCACCCATAGTGATGTTGAGGAAGATTAGGACTGAAAACTTTCCCATCAAAGCGAGGAGTTTTGCTCTGGGTGTTACTCTTTCCTGTTCCACCATGTCTGTCCGTAGCGTCACAAAATCTGGATTCAGAATAAGTATTCTCTGTCTTTCGTCGTGGCCCAGATGCCTGACAGTAGAATAACTGTCGATGGAGAGTGTTCGGAGCGGTGAAGACGGAAAAACTGTGGAATTGGTTCGGTCCTCGAGCTCATTTCCCGGAATGGCTATGCCAACAACCTCCGAACTCCAACCAGTCGAACGAAAGACACCGTCTCCAGAGTGAGCTCGACCTAGATAATCCCATCGAGCGGCCTTCAAGTGTTCGATGTAGCGTTTTTCGGCCTCGAACATCCGCTTTGCTTTAGCTAGTATCGTATGGGCGACAGAACCAAGCAGCAGGACGAGTAAAACAGTCAAGATCTTTTCGCTGACCACACGATGAAAGATTCCGCCTATCAAGGCTCCCACCAATACGAGTGGCTCCATCACAAGGATCAAATCCCAATCGATAATGGGGCGGTCAGCAAGTGGGTGTCTCCTCCTAAGATTTAAGAAAAGCCCCGCCAGCGAACCCCCGAGGACAGTCACTGAGCCAAGAGGAATTGCGTGACGTGGAGATAGACCAAGAACAATAATGTAGATGGGAATCACGATCCCACCACCACCGATCCCACCGGAGCTTCCCAGCACAATACCCATAGAGCTCAACATGAATCCGCTCACGTCCCTTCCCGAGAGGGGCGATAACGTCGGCAACGGAGGATCACCTTCGTATCGATAGAAAAGATCATCTTCGAAAGAATAGTCATCTGACCAACGCCAGTAATCATAATGATCCCGACTGTGGCTATTGGAGCGTAGATCGCGATCGGCAACTGAATCGGAATTCGCTTTTTGTTCAACCATTTTAGAGTCATCGTCCAAATTTGATTCTGTCGAAGATCGTCTCTTCAACAATTGACCCTCAGGTAGTACAACGGAGTTCCGACCGTACGTAGAACCCGCAGGGGTTAACAGCAACAAAAATGTCAGGCGTTTTCTGTTCCACTTTGTCTTGTTGTCGTTGGGAGACATCGTGATCAAAAGAATTTAAATCCTTGACTTTATGCGCGGCGAAATCAAAATTATCTGATTCCCTCAAAGTCTACTGTCAGTTGTGCAGGAACGAGAGTCTCTCGGGGAGGCCTGAGAAGCATGACTTCCTCGTCCGTGCTAAATGGTGGATACGTAGTTAATGCTTTACAACAAAAGTGAATTGGTTCCGTCTCGATTCTGCTCCATGTTAAGTGTAAAAGAAAGTTGACGTGACTCGCGGTTGTTCACGACGCTGGCAGCGCATCGATCATAGAGTCTGGCGATATATTTAACCAATTAGAATGGAGCCTTTTGTCGTTGTGAATCCTCGTCCGCGACCAACGGACTTCACTGTCCTACAAAAAAATGATGGTCCGATGTCACAGTCTCTGTCACAGTCAATCAAAGAGGCACAGCATCCGCAACAACCTTCATAAGTAGCACGTCACCACGATATCTTCGATAGTCGATAGCCCATTATCGCAACAACAAAGCTAATACCGTCGTATGGGAACTTCATT
>Ga0194115_10004160_pt1 | contig 15795 bp, 16 predicted proteins | sample TA2MahsurfametaG_3_FD_148656 | JGI IMG/M metagenome (GOLD analysis project Ga0194115, IMG submission 148656) | Freshwater microbial communities from Lake Tanganyika, Tanzania - TA2015002 Mahale S4 surface | ecosystem: Environmental > Aquatic > Freshwater > Lake | place: Tanzania: Lake...
TTTCGTCTCGTTCGGATAGTTCCTGTGGACTCGTCGTCGTAGTCGTTGTTGTCACTCCGGTTATTGTCGTTGCTGCCTTCCAAAACAGTTCCGTTTGTTTGACGATGGATTCCTTCGCAGCAAGGTATCGGTCCATAAAGAATGACGTCTCTGTCTTTCTTGTTTGGAGTTGTTCCTCCATCGTCGGGTATGGAACTTCAGGAGGTGGAGGAGGGTCTCCATGATCAAAATTGTGAATTCCCCCAAGATTATTAATATCCTGAGCTTCCTTCCGTAGTCGTTTATCTACCTCTGACAAAGCGCGTTGATTCCGAAAGAATTCATCTACCGTCGATCCGGAATCCTTTGGGACTGACGCCAAGGACAACAGCGATGCTAAAGAAAGAACAAACAAACAACAAGGACAGACAAACGCAGAGTTTCGTCACACGAAGTGAGATAATGAAAATCCACAAACTAAGCTCGCAGGGTACGAGGCTCATCTGTACAGCTTCGTCATATTCCCTCGTACCTCGTGAATTCGCTATACATCGTTCTCTCAATGTATCTAATTCCTTCTTTCGTTCGGAGGCTTGTGATCGATAGTCCAAATATCGAATCACAGCTTCTGCACTAGTACTGCTACTGATGTTGTTGGTATTGACTCTGCTCTCGTCGTCCCTGCTGTCATCATCGCTAATGGCAATGGAACGTCGACGTTCCATTATGGTGGAGGAGGTGGTGGTGGTAGGCGGTCTTGGTGTTGTTTATTTGTCCTCACCTATTTGTGTTCTTTGTCCATCGTCATAAAAAGGTGAACGTGAAAAAGAAAGAAGGAAACCCGAACGAGGAAAAGAAGGAACTCTGTGTGGAAAACACGAGCCAAAACAATGGGATGGCGATAGGGCCTATCATTTTTCAGAACTAGGGCATAGATCTGCTATTTTCTTAGACCTGATTGGCGAGGATCTGATTTTTGCGTACGATTCATACATACAGTCCTTTCATGTATAAGTACCTTGTCGACGTCACCTCCCAAGTGCAAACAAATATGATATGTATCAATTCATAGTCAATCATACGAACCGCCCCCAATCTTTTCGATTCAACTCCTTTCCGATATCAAGTGAGAAAGGGGAATGATGCATCAATCAATGGATAACGACGACGATTTCCCATGACGACGATGAACCCTCCCACCGGAAGCGAAGAATTTATCTATTCCCTACTTCTACAGTCAAGGCTATCCTACGGAGATTGTGGTTCTGTTAATTGGGTGACTTGTCGTAACTACTATGAGAAATCTGTTATTTCCCATCTCAAGGAACTTGTTTCTATGCATCTCCGTCACATATGTTCCGATGCAGAAGTCGTACCGTCAGTCCTATTTTTTTGGCTGGGCATCCTCCTCGGTGGTAGTACCTTCTGCGGCGGTGCTGGAGGTGGTGCTTTGTGTCACTTCCTTTTCATTCTCAGAAGCAGTCTTCGTGGCCGTGTTTTGATCAGACACCTCATTTTCAGCGGATGGTGATGTACTTTCTGTATTCGTTTCGACCGGAACAGGAGCTGGAGGAGTGGATCCAAGGATGGAGACGATTTCAACCCTACGCTTCTTGTTGGGGACAGGTTTCTTGAGGATTGTGACTTCCAAAACACCATCCTGCAATGTGGCATTGATACTCTCTTCATCATAGGTATCTGCCTTTAGGGCAAGTCGACGTCGAGTCATAAAGGTATCACCCAATTTGTTCGTACGTTCCCCCGAGATCGTAAGAATGTCATCTTCAGCATCAAATTCGACATTGAGTTGATCTTCATCAAATCCAGTCACATCCAAAGAAATCGTAGCCTTTTCGGAAGTTTCCTCACGATGTAAGGGTGTCTTTTCCCATACCCATTGACCAGTGGTATCGGTGGAGTTGGTAGTGCTATTCTCATCCTTGTTCTTGTTCGTCTTGGTGTTGTTGTTGTGGCAACCCTTCCTTTTCCTATTCGCACAGAAGGTAGCGTTGTCAGCCACGGCATGAGCATGAAGACCGCTGTGAAAGGTGGGACTGGCATGGAAAAAGATCATGATGTATTGTTTTGTTTGTTGGAGAGTATGACTTGTGCGTGTGATGAATGTTGTTTTTTGCTTTTTGGATTTGCAATTTATGTGATCACCAAGATCACCCACCCTCGGCTCGTTCGATTCGTTTTCCCAAGGTTTTAGCCCTTTCTTCCATTGTATTCGATCGGATTCCAATCTTGGCTACGCGCTGTTATACGCACCACCTTATACTGGAAAAATCGAAGGAAACTGAAAGAAATTCATCGAAACCGGAGGAAAATGAAATCAAAATCGGAGGAAATCGAAGAAAATCGCAGAAAATTGACATTCTAGGGTGGTAGGTGGATATATGAATAGGTATGTGTCGTACATATATAGTAGTTAGAGTACGGTTATCGGCTCACCGTAATCGACTGGATCGACTTACCGTTTTTCGTATGACAGTTCCAGTTACGGTTATCATACCTGTTGACAAGGCTGCTGTGAGACCAGCACACCTTGCAATAGCGTTTCGGATATCATGCTTTCACCGTCAACAACAGTAGCCTTAACCCAAAATGTTCTCCTACGGATGGAAGTTTCTCCATAAAGCTGCGACTACTGATTTCCCATCGTTTCTGCGAATCCAGTCCCGATGTCATTCATCGATCATGTCCATGACGTGGGGCATGGGGAAGTCGTCGTCCATGGTCGTCACCAGCAGCAACATCGACTATGGACGAAGAAGATCATCACCAGAAGAAGAAGGACGATACCAACGCTCTCCACACGAATTGTATTTTTCTTACCAACCTAGACGGGCATTTGCGGGCCATTCTAAATGGGCGAATATCCGTCATCGGAAGGGTGCAAAGGATAAGGCAAGGGCAGCGATCTTAGGCAAGGCAAGTTTAGGTGTCATGGCAGCGTCCAAGGCATGTGGTGGTGATTTAAGTAATCTACGTTTACAATCTGCGATTACACATGCCAAGGCAGTCCAACTTCCACGAGATCGGCTAGAAGATGCCATTACGCGAGGTGCGAATGGTCGGAATACTCAACAAGATTTGAAACATTTACGATATGATGCCATGTTGAATATGGGTGGGATTAAGGTAGCATGTATCATCACGGCCTTGTCTGATAATCGGAATCGGACCGCCTCTTCTGTCCGACACTTGGTGACGAAGGATGGATGCGGTGAATTAATGACGACAGATAGTCTAGCATATGTCTTTGAACATGTCGGATATATCGTGGTGGAAGATGTGGAGGATGAAGATGCTCTATTGGAATGTGCTCTAGAGGTAGGAGCAAGGAATGTCGAATTAGGAGATGATGGAAGTCCTAGTACGATGACGAACGACGGACTCGACGTCACTTCTTCTTCGTCGTCATCTTCTTCTACCACTGGGACGACCTTCCTGGTAACAACGGATGATACTGACTTGTTTCAAGTCGTCACTGCCTTACAGGAAAGTAAGTTCCATGTCACCTTATTTGATCATCGATATATCCTACAAGATCAAGATCATGGTGGTGTCGAGTTATCATCAGAGGGTGAAGATCAACTCATATCCTTCCTTGATAAGATGGACGAAAATGAAGACATTACGAACGTTTACCATAATGCCATCTAAAGTTAAATTAGTAGCAATTTACTTAGAGATCTTGACCGATAGCTAGAAGGCTGTAGGATCTACAGAACAGCCGTCGGGCTAGGATAGATAGATGAAACCATATTTAGTCGATTTCCATCTACATTCGACGTGTGCTCGAATCCTCAAGGATCTCTTTTGGACATCTGGAACCCAGAAAAGCCATTGGCATCCCTCGTCATTACCTCCTTAGAGTCTCTACTCTCCTTTTAGTGGTTTTTTCTCTCTGGAACCAAGATAAACAAAAACATCGCGACAAGTATGTTCAAGACAAATCCACCCTCTGCCCCCAGCCTATTCATTGCTTTCCAAAAGAGCACCAGCTTTTTCAAGACGTTGGTTTGTCGTACGGGATGATTTGCCAGGAATTTTGTGTTATTTTAAGGTACCACTCTCGTCATTGTTCATATCCACCTTTTCAAATTCAACATCCATTACATTGTCGGGTACTGAAGACGTTTTGGACGTACTATTCTTGTTTGTACCTTGATTGATTGTCCCAAAACCTGACGAGGAACTTGCATTGTTCCTATTTGATGTGGTGGTGGATCCTCCAGTCTGCTGTTGTTGAGAAGCAAATCGTCGAAGTAATTCCTGTAGAGCAGCTTGTTGTTGCTGTTGTTGTTGCTGTTGTTGGCGAGAAAAGGTCCCATCCTGGCTTGGCCATTGTTGTTGCATCGTCACAGCATCACGTTGGATCTTCTTGGATACAAAGAAATAGGTCAGACTCCCATATAGGATCGCAGATCGTGCCATTTTCACTATCCCACCATGACGACCAAAGTATATAGCCAATAGGATATTCCGGGTGACGCTACTCCACAAAAGGGCCATTTGAGTAGGAGGTTGAGATTCTTGTGGTTGTTGTGGTGTGAAGGATGACGATGATCCTTGGTCATTGTTCTTTCCATTCTTTGATTTGAAAAAGGTAGAAAGATCTAATAGGAAATTCGTCATGGCATCCGTCCCAGAAAAAATGGCAGATAAGATACCAAAATCCATCCCCCATATCATCCCTCGACTAATACCCGTCAGAAGAGTATAACTACTTGGTCCTCTCAATACACTCCAAAGTGAACCAATCATATACCCCGTCATCCAGGCAGATACAAATTGTCGTATAGTCGATGTTAGGATGATTTGAAGCCGTACAAGGATATCTCTCTTACTGTTGATTTTGATTTGTGTTGGGTTGTTATTGAGTCGTTGACCAAACATCCATTCCCCATCACTACCGCCATTGTTGTTGTTGTTGAAAACATACAGAGAAGATGATCTGGACAGTGACTGCTCTGAGACGTGAGAACCCGGCGACTTGGGAGACGAAGAGGAAACGGGTGGTCGTTGATGCCGTTGTTGCCGATGGGTCCAAGGTGGTTGAAACCCAGTAACACTCCTTGCAAGATAAAGATAGTAAATCCAGATAAGTCCGACTATCCTCCTTGGTAACGTCATTTTTGGTTGTTTCTCAAGGAGATTTTCTAGAGGCTATATTCACAGTCAACAACGATGTGATGGAATTCTTCATGGCAGCGGCGATGGTCGGCAGGGATACAAAGTCACAGTCAATTCAATCATCAGACTTATCTCTGCTTGATTTCCCGCCACGGGGAACCTTTTTCCATTGGGTAGATTCAGTTTAGGGCTAAGACAGTACTCTCGGAGTATCCCCGGTATTTGTGACGCACGGAGTTTCACCACAATTGTCACTGCACATCCCCTTTGCCAAGGAAAATCTCATTACAGTTATCCTCACTACTGTCCATGAGGAATCTATGGACCTGTGAATCGACGTCGTGATTCGGAATCAATCAACAAAGTGAGAACATTATTGCATCTGAGTCAACAGATGAAGGAAAGGTGTTGAGTCGCCCATGACATACCAAGAAACGTCCTTTACTTTGGCGGGACAAAACAGAGACGACCTCAACGAATACATACATTGAAAACTCAAAAGACGATGAACGGAAGGTTTGTGAGAAATAACACAGTGATTTATTGACAACGCGATAAGATAACCCTCATACAGGCTGTCTTGGAAGGATTAGCTGTCAGCACCCACAACAAAGTTCGATGGGACACCGTTTTTGGTCGTGAAATCAGTGTTTTGGTTTTGGGACGCCACACACACACCAACGAGACGGTTTTTCTAGTGTCAAGATCAATCATTTCTTCTACTGCTTCTGTCAGCCACCCCCGGAAAGGCAGTATCAAGAATTCCTATGCGGATTGGTGATCAAGTCTATCAATGGCTTCCATTTCTGGGAATACCATGTGCCTTTGAACATCATGGAATTGTCGTCGATATTGAAATATGAACAGGAGGATGAAACCTTGCAAGATAGTGGTTTGTTGGTGACATTGATGATTCTAGATTTCATGCATCTTGAAGCAGACAACAACGACGGTACAAGTTCCTTGTGGAGTGTCGATTCTTTTGAACGAAAAAAAAATAATGAGCAATCATCGTCGAACGCAGGTGGGCATCTTGAGGTGACGTCGATATACCGATCATTGGGAATAGAGTAGAATACGATGACGACGACGAAGGCAGAGGATGGGAAGGAAGTCGACCCGGAACTCATCCGGGTACGCCTAGTCCTGGTTACGAGCCAACTTTCTTCAGAAAAATCCTCAAATCCTTCCACAGACCACAATCTATTCGATTTGAATTGGAAATGTTATGGTAGTATGGTGGCAAGACAGGACGATGGACTTCATAGCAAATTCAAGGTTTTTGCAAGATTTACTGGGAAACCTATCGAAGTGGAAGGGGTTCCTAATCTGGAATCCAGACTTATTTGTCCTTGTATTGGTCGTTTTTTACTGTCGTTGACTCGGCCAGCTCCCATGTCCTGACTCAACAAAGATGGGATAAGATTTACTGAGACTCTCAACATGGCCTTTTGGAAATATACAGAGACTCGCCCCGATCTTGCGGAATTTTTATGTCTCACCAGATGGATCCCGCGACCTGACTACGACGGAGTCGTCGGTACTTGCCGCCTTGGGCCTCTTCCATGCTTCTAGAGAAGGCTACGAAGCCAGTGCTTCGCGGCAGTATTGTTGATCTATGTAGCATAGGATAGAAAACATAGAACACAATTTGACATGGAATGGTCGTTTGGTATGCAGATCAGATCTTCGTCGATTCGAGCAAAGAAACCCGACAGAAAAAACTGGAAATAAATCAAATGAATCGTTTCAAACAATCTAGTCGAAGCAATCGACAATCTGGCAAAAGATCTGATTGGTCGGAGCTGGAGGAACCTTTCCGCTTCGCGGTCGCAACCCCGTATGTATCCAGAATCTCGTATTTCCCGTGTATCACCAAACCCCAACCATGCCATCTCATTGTCAACTCCGAACAACTATACGGTATTTTCCCCACACCCCACGTCATGACGAAGAATAATACAGAAGATACGAATAGTGCTGATCCGTCGAAGCCGATCATCAAACGTCAGACGACAACGACTTCTCCATTTCCTGATCCACACGATGAAGCCTTTGCAGAGCATATAAGCGCGGTCTTTCGGGGGATTGCCGCTGCGACACGAAAGGCAGCACTAGTTGCAAAGAAGACGATTATTGCGAATACTACGGGTGGTTCTGCCAAGGAAATCATCCGTGCGGTGGGAGAGACTCGACCATTAGCCTTTGCTAGTGAGGGTGCAGTCGCAGGTGAAGCGATTATCCCCCGTTGGGTCTTTTACGGTGCCTGGGGATTGTCAGGACTTGCCATCGGTGCCGATGTATATACCAAATATGATGATGCACCAGAATCGCTCAAGAATAATACTGCCCTTTATTGGACAGCCTTTCATATTCCTGCATCCTTGGTCGTCCCCGCTGCGATTATTCATCAAGTTGTCCACTTTACCGAAAAGATGGTTGAAAATCCAACGGGGATTGCGAAGAATGTCCCCCCCCGATTCAAACCTATGCTACCTGTAGCGGCAGCTATGTTTAGTATCATCCCCGTCGTCCCAGCGGTAGACTATACCGCCGAGGCGATTATGGAACCGACACTCGGATCGTATCTGGGCCTTGAATTTCATCATCATCATCATGACGATCACAGTGATGCAGATCCTACAAAGAAGGCAAATTAGTGTTCAACAAGACTACTTTATGAGAGTATGTTCAACATGTGCAGTCGGCAGGGTCTTACGTTCATCGGAAAATGGTCTGGGTCAGGACGAACCTGCAGGGGTCCACCTTCGGAAGTTTCCACTAGGCATTTTGTAACCTTTCGCAATACAGTATCAGACTATAGAATTCGTCGTTTCTTGCGGACGAGAAACGTACTTGCAGAGCATTACCTGTATCCCCATATCTCTTTTCGCAAACTAGCGATTGTTTGATGATAACTTGTTCCGCAACGCGACCATGATGGCGTGCACTTTCGTTAATGTTTCGACCTTGGCACTCATGCTTGGACTAGTAGTATCATCGTTGGCTTTCCAGGACATTTTCGCTGTCAATCCTTCTCGATATAAATCCTTCCAACAACGCGTAGATTCAAGTTTCGCTAAGCTTCGTAGGAGCTTAAAGATCCTATCATCAATCGATGACGCCAAGGTTTCCATTTGAGTCCACCATTGAGTCGAATTCCCTGCCGTCGCCATAGCTTCTTCTGAAAAGGCATCGACAGTATCCAAACAACGGGATAATGCCTTTTCAAGACATTCTTCTCCAGAGACGGTGGCATACAGACTCGCGATATCAAGACAGAGCAAGACATAGGTAGGTTCATTTCCTCGCATATGGCTGGCGAAATAGGCAAATGCACTTTGATATTGCGTAAAGGCAGCGGATAGCTTTTGGCGTGTCATAGCCTCATCACGCTGACAAGTCCACACTTTCGAATTAGTCAGTGCCAATTGATATTGTACGGCAGCCGCTTGGTGTAGGTTGCCAGACTGTTGATAAATCGCCAGAGCCTTTTCCATCGGTTCCATGATGGAACGTTCCTTTCCAGGAGATAGTCGCAGTGTCTCCGACAATACTGGAGCAGCACCGCCTCCCAACAAGGACTGACGACGTCGGACTGCCAGAACCAAAAATGTAGCTGCCAATTCGTCACTGACCATGTCCCATGTTACTGGATCTGTTTCACGAGTTCCCAAGGCGACATGCGCCGCCTGTAGGTGACTAACTGCCTTCTCGAGACAGACTTCGGCATGCGATACCGACGAGGAATGGGTCGTCGCTTGTGACGAAAACGAGGCATTCGCCCGGAGCTTACAACACTGACATAGATTACATCGTAGTAATGCCATATTCCGTAAATCCCCACCAGCCTCAAATGCTTCAAGACCCTCCAAGAACCAAAATTGTGCCGAATCGAGTAACACATCCGCGATTCCAGGTTGTGCCGATGTTGGGTGAGTTAAGAATGACCGAAGTGATGCCAGCAACACCTTCCCCGTTTCATTACAGGCATCACCCAATCGTTGCCGCAATAACGTAAGGATAGAAGCCGAATCATTCGTTACGTCATGATATTCGCTCAACATTTCTTCAAAGGCGACGATAGCCCGCTGATAGGATACACAAGATGCGACTAGAACTTGACGCTTATCTCGTTGCAGTAGGCCTCGATTCCACAGGAAAGATCGAGCTTCTTCCCACACAGCGGGTTCCTTCGTATTTTCCTTTTTGAGTTGGCCGAGTTTGGGTGAATATACAGCCGATAAAGACTGGAGACTCACCAGGCCTTTCGTTCTGGATCGTATCGGGTCGGGTAGGTTCGAAAAGTTGTAGGGTAGCGTCGTTGACGTAAACGCTGTCTCGACGTCCTTCAATACATACAGAATGTCATCCCCCGTTGCATGGCCACGTTCTCGCCACAAGTCATCAGAGGCAAACGATCGTGCAAAGTGTCCACAATGTTCCCATAACCAAGTGTACTGAAGTCGCAATGGAGGTATCCACTCTTTTGGACTTGACAGGTACTCAAGTAATCCGATCGAATCTGCCATTCTGCGTGCCGCATGACGTAGGGATTGCATCGCACTGGAACTAGAATATTGTCCAAGGTAATGCTCTGCCAATCGAAGTGTTACGGAGACTACCTTGTAGTTCAATCCAAATAATTGAGAGACCATCGCAGGCGACGGAGGATCCGGCCGGGGTACCGTCGCCGCCTCTCCGACTCGCTTACGTCGTCGAACCTGAGCGGGTAGTACGGTCTTGGGAGAACGAATCTGATTTTCCAATACCGGCCAAAGGGTTTTAATACCCGATATCAAGTGATCTTGTGCCTTGTTGAGGGCATCTGGTGAAATTCCAGAGTAGGGTTGATATTGTTGAGGCTCAGAAGATTTGGATGATGGTGGTGATGGTGACAGGCCTTGGTTGTTGTTTGTAAATGGAACTGGAGATGCGTTCCGAAGAGCAGGACTGGACGATGACATGACAGGAACTGGAGAAGTATTCGGAGACATCGTATGTTGATCTGCCGTCGTCGGTCTCTCAGGATTCGTTGTCGCGTCGACTAGGTTCGCTGTCTCTCCCAAAAACGTGTCTGCCAAGTGCTCCCGTACAGATGCGACCAAGGATTCATGTGGATTACCATCCATATCCTTCAAATCTTGAAGTAAATCCAAGGTAGATTGTAATAGGTTCCGTTGCCGGTTTCGAAAGGCACGTTGATGTCCGGCAGGTAAGACGTCATGACTTTCCAATTGTCGTAATCTCAAGGCAAAGCGATATGACATGGTCGCTAACCACCAGATCCATTTTTTCTGTCGTTGTTGAGAAATAGATGATATATCATAGAGTTCAATCTTATTCCCATTCGAGACATCAGTCCGAAGTAGGTATGTTGTGTTGTTACTTGTACAGTTGGTCTTTAGGAATCGAAGTAAGGCAGTAGCATTCATTTCCATAATCTCGGGTGAAAATAAATTGGGTGGAGTGGATCCTGTACCCGACATAACGGTGGAGGATATCGTTTCGAGTGGTGTCGAGGTATCCAAAGTCCGTGGATGCATCATCATGGAAGGGATCTGATCTCGATGAAGTAATTTCACACTTTGAATAAGTCCCTTTTCCTGTAAACAGAGTGCCAATTGTGGTACGTTCGCCATGAGGTTATCAAGATAGGCATCCAATACGATACACTTGGAGGAAGACGATGTTCCGACTGACGTCGACGAAAGCGATGACCCAGGTTGATGTCCATCTATTGTTGTATTCGACGTCGTTGTTGTTGTTAGAGAGGTCATCCATCCACCCAATGGACCCGAAGAAGGAACGATACAAGTTTGAAGTTGAACTTGATCCAAATTCATGGGTTGTGACAGGGATGTCGTGGCTGTTTCATCAACTATCGATTCAGAGTCTGTTTTCACTACTGACGAGCTGTTCAATAGTGCCTTTGAGGGAGTATCGTTGCTGCCGCTTTTCGCTTTTGGTTTCAATAAGGCCTCTGCGTACGATCGGTCTCTCGTCCGCGTAGTCACAACGGGAGTCTTTTCATCTTCCTCTACATGAGCCAAGCAATTCGGTTGCCGTTCCTGTTCTCGTTGTTGGTCGGCTGCTAATACCCTCCTCAAATGTTGCACTTCTTCAACGCGGATTACAACTCCTTGACCAACTCCATCATCATCAATGTGTTCATTGCCATCTTCTGTTGCATTTCCAGTCTTCTCTGGTCGGACGATCATAGCATCTGAACCGACAAGGAGTTTCATATCTTGTACCTTCCATTCGACGTAATCTCGTACTGGAGATGGATTTAATATCCTCTGTATCATCATTGCCGACGTTTCGTCTTGGTGAGATGAGGATGATGACCCTTCCTTCTCATGATTCCTTTGGGGTGAATGATCGAGTTTCACATTTTGCATCATTTTCGACAGTAAGCCCAATGCACCTCCTTCCCTTTCTGTATATTCTTCGCTAGAAGAAAAAGACGGTGATAATGCCAATGCTAGATTTGGACTGGTGGGCGGTAACAGTTTATGTTGATGATAATGTTCATAGTGGGTCGTTTCCTGTAAATTTAGTTGAGGATCTTGTCTGTTGACCTTTTCAGAGTCTTCTTCTTCTGCTGTTGTTTCTACTCCTACATCTTCTCCTTCTTCGGGGACGACGACTTCATCGACCAGCAAGGTACCATTAATGTTATGTACAGCGACACAAATGGACTCATCGGCGATTGGGATTGAAAACAATTTCTTTACGGAACCTCCCGTCCCAATAAAATCAAGAGATGATATCGGTGAATGAGTAGCACTTCGCTTCGTGCTACTAGTAGTACTATTGGAAGCAGTGGTAGTACCATCAGTACTGTTTTCTGATCCAGTCGTAACGGTAGCTGCATGGGTACTAGTACCCGCCGAGGTAATGCCTCCAATAGTACCTCCAGCTGTCGTCGTAGTCCTACCACAAGAAACACCAACATCCCGAATGTGAGTCGACGCGACAGGACCGTGCCCAATGGCTGTCGTCGCAATGACCGATAAGGAGACTGAGGATTCTTCGGAAGACATAATCACGGACACCTTGGTGCTGGGGGTTGGTAATAAGATGTGACGGCTGGGATGGGATTCAAATTGAAACCTCCTGTATTCAACGACGAAACGAGTTGCTTCCATCTCTTTCGTCTTCGGTCGCGCGACCCTCTCTCGTCCCTTCGTCATATCGACTCTTCGTCTGGGTTTGACACCAGGGGGTGTCCTCGTTCCTACATACGGCTTGAGTCACGGCCATGTACATAGGTACGATACTCTGGTGCCAGGTCAATCAAAATCTTTGTTGCTGTTATGACCTATGATATGGGACACGTGTCCAAAAGATATGCCTCCAGCTTTTCGGAGAATTCGGATTTTGACAAACCAATTGCAGGCGTTGTTCGGAAGCGTATCCATCCGACTCCCCCCCTTTCGCCGAAATGCGGATATCGGTTTTGACTGTGACAGAAAAAGTGAGACTTTTTCCGGACAACTCGGATGCCATACACACGATCGCTTTACCGTACTGTTACTACCTTGTCTGGCCTTACCCCCTTTTTCCTAAACCGTCCCCAATTTTTGAGTGACAGTGACAATGCTTGACTATGGCTTGTGACTGCCGAAATGACACTGAACATACTACCGGTAACTTCAGGACTTTGCCCCCTATGCAACATAGAAACTGTCTGCCATTGTCAAAGGAGTGACTCCGGTGTACGGTAGTTCTCTTTGAACTTCCGCACCTTTCTTTTTGGTCCTAGACCGGTAGACACAGTTGTGGCAGAAAAGTGAGGTAGGATATAGTGCAAAGTGGGGACAGAAATTACGAGCCACTATCACTCGTCCGGCAAAAAAGAAACTCCGCTGCCCCAATTCTATCTGTTTTCCCACTTCGATTTCTCGCTCATTGCCAAATCGTCACGCGTGCCATCATCCGGAATCCTCCGGCAAACGCCTCCAACGTGCTGCCGTCGCCTTGAAATGTCCATCTTGAAAATAGTAGAGAATGATACCATACACTCCGCCAATTCTACGTCAACGCTGTGAATACTACCGAGAATAATAAACCCCCGGAGGGGCAGCACACGTTTGGTATCCACAGGCGATGATTCGGGGGGAGCCTACAGCGATGCGGAATTGGCGGCAGATATGAACGCTCTCAGCTTTGAAGAACGTCAAGCCATGGAAGAAGATATTCACGGCGTCGCTAGTGTCATCGAAGAAACACCTGAATTCGTAGCAAAGAAAATCGAGGAAATGCAGCTATGTCTAGCAAATTTGAACTCTGGACAACGGCAAGCATGGGATCGGGCGGTTTTTCTTCGGCCGGGCTTGGCTGAAGATGAGAGATTTCATTTGATGTTCTTACGTGCGCGTGATTTCGGCCCGACGATGCGGCTGTACTGATGGCTTCATACTTTCAAGCGAAACGGGATCTTTGGGGAGATGATTTATTGATTCATAGGATTACGTGGAACGATGTACGTGATGAACCATCGCTGGTTGTGACGATGAGTTTGTCGACTTCTGAAATTTACTAACATGTATCTATAATTCTCTCCTTAGCTGACCGAGGAGGAACAAGGGATATTCCGGACAGGTTCGCATCGCTTTGTCCCGAATGCTGACCGATCAGGACGAGGCGTCGTGTTCGTACGCGGACTTCGCCATTACCGACAACTACAGGGCATTTCTTCGTCGTGCATTGTATGTGACGTCGGCAATCGCGGACGACCCAATTATGCAACAAAGAGGAATAGCGACTATTCCAGACTTTCGTGGCACATGGAAATCTTCCCCTCTGCAAATCCTACGCCTAGTATCGTCGATTCCTTCGCATGCATTACCCTTTCATGATGCCAGCATTCATGCGCTCTACGACGAATCAGGCAAGCATGATCTGATCCAAACCGTTCGGAAATTTATTCCAAAACATATTCGTATGAGAGTCCGATTGCATTTTGGATCACCATTGGAAACAACGTACGCGTTACGGACCTTCGGACTAAATGTTCCACGCGAATTCTTCCGCGAGGACGACCCTTTTTCAAACGGGGATAACAGCGAATACGACGCAACGATTGAGGAAGACATCTGTAGGCGGAAGCAGCTTGATGACGAATGGCGACGATCCGAGGCGCCTTACCGTGATCCAGCATCTCCAGTCGCCTTATTCCCCAATCCACAAGATATCATTATGGGACGACATAAGGTGGTGGCTGCGACGTGGCCTGGCAATGTCATGTATCGCAAGGTGATTCATCAGCACGTCAACAGGTACATTGAAAGGCAAGATGAGGGTGCAGATCGGACAAGCATGGCTTTGATATCGGTCCTAGAGATTCTTCATGTTCTACAGGATCAGAACAAGTCACGCTTCCTCAATAGAGAAAACAATAGATGGGTGGTGATTGAAGATTTAGAAGCACGGGTGAAAATCGGCCGAGCTCTTCGATCGCTGGCGAAGGAGATAGCAATACGGAAGGGATGAGTCTCGAAATCAGAGTCCTATTCTACCTTGTAGTACAAGTGATGGTAGTTGTTGTTCATGGGAAACAATCTTCGTTCGTTGCATGGAAGGATGCAGGGATCGGTGCGATGGCAGCAACAAATTGATTTTGCGTGAGTTTCCAGAAACATGGCATCATTTCGCGTCGTATCTGACACCTGATACCGACAATGCACATATCATTGTAGCATGACAGGGAGTCTCGGTTTTGCCAAGTAGACACACCAAACTAGACCTAGTAGCAGCACACGACACCAATCTAGCAATGTTAGAAATCTGATCAACTCTTTTGGAATACTGGTTCCACTTTGACATCCTCCAAGGCTTGCTGGACATCATCCTTTGGGATGAATCCAAACCATGTGTCGGAAGCTTCTTGAGCCGCCAAAAGATACGTAAGGATCTCTCCAACATCGGGTGATTGACCAGAATCCTGCCTTCGTTGTTGGTAGACTAGTTCCGCCTTTGCGTCATCCATATTCTCTAGGATTTGATTTCGATATAAATCACGTAAGTCTAAATCGCTCACCACGACCGCATTGACGTCCGGCAGAGCATTACTTCGGACCAGATTCTTCCGTTCCGTACCCTGAACATTCAATCGATAGCTATTTCCAAAAACCAAATTATTCGTGTACGCATTCAAGGCTGCACGGATACTATTCGACTTCTCAAGGGAACGCTGTCGTGATCGCAAAATCCGAAATTGAGTCTTATCACCCCTGGTGTGTCGGTGGTAGTGGCGTATTTCAAGTATCAACATGGCATTCGAAGGAAGAAACATGGTGAGTATAGGTTCGGTAGGACGTAAAACACGGAGAGGACCATGCGGCATTCAGGACTGTCGAGACTCCAGAAGCCTTGTACTCCTTCAACAAAATACAACATACCATTGTTGGATAGCTGTATTGAACTTATCATAGGGTGTAGTGTAATCGACTCCAATCTCCGCACCACGTTGCTCGCGTTCTCTCAGTCGTGCCGACTGCCATCCGGAGCTTGTATCGATTTCCATGAATCGCTGTGAAAGCTTCGTTTCTTCCATCGTCATGAATGATGTCGGTTCATGTTCAAAGAAGTTTGTGAGTGCATCTAATGATACGGAAGTTGATGTTGTTGCAAGGTCGTCGACGACGAGATTGCCGCTTCTTTGTT
>Ga0194115_10004162_pt1 | contig 15772 bp, 15 predicted proteins | sample TA2MahsurfametaG_3_FD_148656 | JGI IMG/M metagenome (GOLD analysis project Ga0194115, IMG submission 148656) | Freshwater microbial communities from Lake Tanganyika, Tanzania - TA2015002 Mahale S4 surface | ecosystem: Environmental > Aquatic > Freshwater > Lake | place: Tanzania: Lake...
TTTGCCCCAGATGTTGAAAACGCGTTTAACATTACTCCGGAAGAAGCTGAATCAGCCCTTTATTCCATACTTCAACAAAAAACTTTCAAACAGAAATATCAAGCTGCACGAGATCTTTACGAAACCAAGTCTGACATACGTACTCGCGCCCTAGACTTCATTCGGCAGACAGGAAAAGGCGGGGCGTTTGATCTGCAAAAAGCACTTGGAATTGAACTTAATGAAGCCAAGGCATTGCGTAAAGCTTTGTTGGGAAGCGGCGCGGTAGTTCAAGCCACTAATGTACGTGCAGCAAAAACTGCACAAGGCAGTTATCGCGTAGTTGAAGGGGACTATGTACCAACTGAAACTTTTAGGCGTGAGACCGGACAACAAGCGGTTGACCAAGAACAACAAACTATTCTTGAAGAAGCGCGGCGGCGTGCCGCAGGTAAACTGCGTGGCGAAGGCGTTGAATCTGAAACTGAGCGTATTCAACGCGAAGCAGACAAAGCTGCCGAGTTTGCTCCTGCGCCTAAATTGCGACCCACCTTTAGAGGTGTGCCAAAAGAAGAATTGGCTGAAGATGTCCGTCGTGCGTTTGCTGATCTTGAAGCAGAGGGTAACGCGCAAAAGATTGCCAAACTTGATGAAGCAATTGCCCGTGCAGAAAGACAAGCATCTAATAAAAAGCTTACTAAAGAAGAACGTGCCGAGCAGAATAGGCTAGCCAATACCCTTAAAAGCGAACGTCAGCAAGCTGTATCGCAACAAGGTTTCGACCTTATAGGTGGCAAGGGCCGTCCGACGCTTAGCGATGTAGAGAAGCGCATTCTTGCAGACATAAAGTCGGCTGCAGAATTTCTCATACAGACAGGGAAAATGTCTGTTGATGAAATTGACAAGTTCAACCAAGAACTACGTAAGCCTGCGCCTGACCTACGCAGGTTAAGGAAAATGGTTGACGAAACATCGTCAAGAGAAGAAGCGTTTGAATCTGAAGAACAGCAAGATCTTGATGAATCAAGCTTCATCATTTCTGAGAATTTTAAAGACGATGTTGGTCGGTCTAAAGTACTTAGCGAAGAACGTGAAGAAGTAGAAGAAGTGCGTCCCCGCGCAGGCCGTCCTTTAAATTTAAATGAACAAATTCTTTTCTTCCGTAAAGGTGCGATTAACAGGTTTAAGAAACGTAAAAGCCAAGTCAAAGGGATGCGCCTTGAGACGGTGCGTAATCTCATTGGCAAGATGACTGCCGGGTGGAAGAACCCGCCAAACTTTATTGTTGTGCAGAGTTATCTGGACTTGCCAGAAGGACTTAATGTAGAAAGCAATGCAGACAATATGGGTTTGGCGAGTGGTAATGATGTTTACATCATCGCTGACAACATTCGACTTTTGTCTGATTTAAAAGCTGTTGTATTCCACGAGTCACTTGGTCACTACGGTCTTGAGCAGTTGTTTGGGAAAAGACTTCTCCAGACCATGCTCGACATTTACAGAACTAACAACCGTATGCGGGCTGACGCTGATGCGTGGCTTGCAGAAAACCCTGATACGTACCCTGAGAGCGAGTACACGCTTGATGAGCGCAGGGCATTGGCGACGGAAGAAGTCTTTGCTGAGATGTCCGAGTCTGGGCAGATCATGCGCGATCCGAAAATGCGGTCAGCTTTCAACCGCGTTGCTGCGTTGATCCGCAAGTTTGCCCGTGCCTTGAGTCAGTTGGTTGGGCGTGACCTTGCTTACACCAACGCTGAAATAAAGGACATCATTGCCCAAGCTCACAACAAGGTCATTACCGGAAAGACACGAGTTGTCCCGCGTTACAACAACATCCGGTATATAAACGTTCGACATATGAAAGTGCTAACTGATGCACTTCGTAAAGTACAAAGCGGTGCGCCGGGGGCTACGAAAGATATACTGACAAAAAACATCAACGCTTTGGATGATGTTCCAAATTCAATGCGTGACTTTAAACTAAGCACGCTTTCACTGCACCACATGATGCAGTTGTATGAGCGTTATGCGCCTGCCGTTCGTCGCCTAAATATTCTTGTTGAGCGCATGGCCAAAGATGCTACTGACGCGCTTGTAGGACACGAAAAGAAAACGTTTGAATACCGCGATAAATTGCGGGCACATCCTAATTCAATTGATGCGTTTAATCGTGTCGCCAACTTTATAAATTATTCACAAGCACCCGTCTTGGAGGAGCAGTTAACTCCTAGCGGTAACTTTGCGCGTTTCGTCCCGAACGTAGCTGCCCAGCGGTTACGTGGTATCCCTGTGAATAGCGCGGCGTACAACGCGTTGACACCTGAAGATAAGGTACTGCACCAAGCCGTAAACGAGTTTTACGCGCTGCCGCCTGATCTGCAACAGGTCGTTGCTGATATTTACACTGATTATCGCAAGTACAGCGATCAAGCGTTCAAAGTCAAACTTGAACAATTTTTGACCCGTCTGCCGCCCACTATGGTGGCAGCGATTAAAAAGAAATATCAGGACAACCGCCTGAAGTTCTACTTGCCGTTGCGCCGTGAGGGTACGTACAAGTTAAAGTATAAGGATCCTAACGGGGCTGAAGTTAGTAAGCTTCTTGTAAGTGAAGCTGAACGCACCCTCGAAAAAGAAAAAGCTTTGGCTAATGGGGCAACCATTACTGATGCCGAAACTATTATTGGAGATAAATCTTATGAATCGTCTGTATCTACTCCAACTGGGTTATTAAAAGAACTTGGAGACAATATTGAATTAGCGTTAAAAGCCGCAAACGCTTCTCAAGACACCATTGAGGAGACTAAACGTATCTTGTTTGACACGTTTGTAGATTATTTGCCGGGAACGTCTGGCAATGATTTGCGTCAAGAAATTAGCTCACGTGTTACGTGGGTGATGAATGGCTATACGTTTACTGGACGTTTGGGAGCAATCGAAGATGTGGTTGGCGTGTACGAGAAAGCCGTACCGCGCATGATCTATCAGATTAACAATCTGAAGTACACGATGCCGCTTGAAAAAACGCGGGAAAAAATTAATGAGCAATTTGCAGATTACAGAGCAAATAAAAATACCAATCCAAAATTTGCGGGTCTGCCAGAACTTCGACAAAACTACATTAAGTCTTTGAAATCAGACCTTGACAAACGAATTAAGTTTGCCAAAAACCCGATCTATTCTAACTACGTTTATGCGTTGTCCAAGGCAAACTACATTTACAGTATTGCGCTAAATATCTCTTCAGCAATTATTAATACGACCATCATCCCGATGATGGCGTGGCCTTCCTTGGCAGCTAAGTACGGAATAGCTGACGCTTCGCGTGCCGTTGGGCAGGCAATGGCGATGTTCTTTCGTAATTCTTATCGTGATCCCGCTACAGGTAGGTTGCGGTTCAACATCAATCCAACGTTTGGTAACGGTGCAACGGGTGAGTTTGCTCAACTGCATCGTATGTTGGAGGCGCGGTCTGTTACGGGTACTTCTGCTGAACAAGAATTGCAACAGGCGCAGAACATTACAGTACCGGGGTACGAAGGACTGAGCGCCAAAGCAAACTTGGCAATGAGCTATGTGTTTCGTAGTTCTGAGCGATTTAACCGTGAAGTCACGGCAATCGCTGCCTATATGTTGGCGCGTAACATCGATGCCAACGGACAAAGGCTCAATCCTAATAGAGGGCAGGCGAGTGTAGGAAAAGCAACTGAAGAGGCTATTCGTCTTAACTACGATGTCAACGGCGCTACGCTGCCTGAGACTAACAGTCGCCTGTATCAGAACGACATTGGTCGCATCATTTTGACGTTCAGAACGCACGCTCTGAACATGATCTTGAACCTTGCGATGACAGCTAATCAAGCAATTGAAACTATTAATGCTAATCAACCGAACGCTGCACAGCGTCAATTACTGCGTTCTATTGCTCGAAAGAAAATACTGTATGTGTTCGGTTCAACGTACATGTTGGCAGGCATTAAGGGTTTACCGCTTTTTGGTGCTGCCGAAGTGTTGGCTTCGCTTCTTATGGGCGATGACGATGAACCGTATGATTTGGAACAAGAAGTATTGGATTCGGTGGGAACGTTGGGTTTGAATGGGCCAATCAATGAACTGCTTAACATTGATATTGGCTCACGCACCGGCTTTTATGGTTTGTTGGGCGGTGATGATCCCAAGCGTTTGGCTGAAGTAGGTATACCGGTATATGTTCTGGAACGTATTGCTGGTCCAACTTACGGACTGGTTGAAGCAGCGCGTCGTGGGTTTAATGACCTAGCTGATGGGGAACTTGTACGAGCCAGCGAAGCACTGACTCCAGCCCCTATCCGTAACATGATCAAGGGTATGCGATATGGCGTAGAAGGTGCTTTGACTAGGGATGGACTCCCCATCGTCGAAGATGTCAATGCATATAACTCAGCAATGCAGATTTTGGGATTTGCCCCAGCAGATTTGGCTACCGCGCAGGCGCAGCGGGGGGCGACCTATGAGGTCAGTGAGAAATTAAAGAACCGTCGTGTCGCGTTGTTAACTAATTTGTATGCGGCACGTAAAGCGGATAATGCAGAGGCAATGGAAAAAGCATTGGAGGACATCCAGAAATTCAACGCTTCCAATCCGTCCTACAGAATCACGGGCGACACCATCAATAAGTCGTACAACGAACGTGAGCGTAGGGCAAGAGAAGCCATCATGGGTGTGTACCAACCAAGAAGTTTGCGTATTGCTACGTCAGAGTATGTAGCAGACCTAGACGAGAAAGACGGCCTCTAAGCTACACGCCAGACCCGCACGCCAAGGTGTCCTTCCTTGGACGAGGTGAAGGCTTTCACCTTGACACCACATGCCTTGGCGCGGGAATCAACAATGTAAATCAAAGCGGCGGGCTTGACCGTTGGGATAAAGAAAGAATCCCCTACATCCATACCTTGAAATGGAAATATCCACTCAGGTTCCGTCAGACTTTGATTTTGCGTCTGCAATCACTTTCTCCAAAGTTTCTTTTGGCGTGTTAATCTTGAATACGTAGCAGCGTATACCATTCAACGTACCGCCTTTCCAACCTGTTGAAAGCCGCTTCTTCTCTTCAACTCCCAGAAGTACACCCTTCTTTTTCAATACTTCATCCATTTCAGCGGTGCTGACCTTGCACACCAAAGTCAAAAACTCGTTGAAGTGCTGAGTCGAAATGTAAAACTTGCCTGTATCCAACTCCAAACGCCCTTTCAATGGGCCGTAGATTTCGCTCGTGCTAACCCCACCGTTGAAGATCAAAATACCGCGATGGTTCTCGTTAAAGAACTCGGTAATCAACCCTTCGTAATCCACGTTCTGCTCCTTGGTAGTCTTGTCACGTACCATGATTGAACGAAGAACCACCTCGTCAAATATGCGATCCAGATCGTAATTTAAAATTTTAAATCTATTAGCCAACTCCAACCCTGCGAAGGTTGCGCCAGTAGCATTCTCAAAAAACCGATAAGAAATGTTTCTCCCAAAGTTGGAGTTGAACAAACGCTGCCGCCACTTCTCAATCAAACTTTCAATATCTGAATCTGATGTAAGCATTAAATTCCTGATGTACTCACGCCCTGCCCAGCCGTAATTAACATTGAAAGGATCAAACACTTTCTCACCCCAACCGGGGTTATCGTCCATGTAAGCGGGTCTGGCTATCCGGTACTCCATGTACCTCGCCACCTCACCCGTCGGATTACGCTTAGAAGCAAGAAGTTTATCTATCATGGACTCGTTAGAAGTCCACAACGATATTAGTGCGGCAGACAACTCTTGTTCACGCTCGGCGTTAACGCTTGCATGCATGCGTATCTTGCCCTTACCTTGGGCAATGGAGTGAATCAGGTTGGATAGCTCCTTTGGGTCTTTGTCTTTAACTTCATCAATACCAAGCATGATGTTTTTGAAGTTAAGCGCCCGCATGACAAAGCCATTGTCTGTAGCCTTAAATACACTTGCATCCATAGGTGATGCAAAGACGCTAACTGCGGCAATCATTGCACCAGACTTCGCGCCGCCAGTATTACCTGTAAAGCAAAACGTCATACCCTTAGTTTTGCAGAATTGCATCAAAGGGGAACCAAACGCCATGCCCATTGCAAAGGCATGCATCTCAAATCCCGGTCGATTAAGTTCTTGAGCGCACTCTTTCCACTTCTCGTAACTGCCCCGTGGCTCCATCATCTTGGCTACGCCCCTGACCAGCGATGAGGTGGCAGACTTACGCTCCACACCGTTTCTATCGTATTCAACCGCACCGATAACAAACGCTTGATTGTCCAACGTCCATCCCATCTGTCCACGGATGATGTCGGCAGCGCCCTGTGCCTGATAGTAGTGCGCCCACTTAGTCATGTAATCCATAAGCATCGGCCATAGTTTCTGGTTAGGTGGGACAATACCTTCATGACCAAACATCTTCTTGAAGGTTTCAAGTGAATTGATTGCCTCCATTGACATATCAAACTCACGTGTTTCGTGCGGCATGACGATACGTACAACGTACACCTCTCCCGTGCCGGGACTGTATTTGCGCTTGATCGGGAAGAAGTCACTATTCGATAACAAGGTGGGAGGCGACTGTACTTTTGACCCGTCATCATCTATTTCTGGCGGAGGTAGGTAATAGATTCCTCCGTTCTGTCCCCTGACAAACGGCTTGAGGAATGTGGGAAAGATCGGAACTTCTTGGGGATTCGTTTCGACCCGAATTGCGTCCTCTTCACTAATTGTTTCGGTTGTCGGCGCTTCAGCAAGTCTTCTGCCAAGTCCAAGTGGGTTGGTGATCCGTCCTCTGAAAGGACATTCTTTGCATCCACCGGGGTTGAGTTCATCAAATTTCTCGCACGAAAACGGTTTACCAAACGCTTGATTAGCCTTTCTAACTGTCGTCTCATAGCTGTACTCCGGATGATCTTCTGACATCAGATGGACGGCTGTTTCCCAATCCGTGCAATGCCGTGCAATCGACAGCCCTGCGTACCACAGCGGCTCTTCTAATGTGGCGGCATTGACCAGTATGTTCTTGATCTGAGCGCAGCCTTTATCAGTCAAACTCTTTTCTGCAATGTCTTGAAACGAAGTCTCGTAGTTATCAAGACGCGCTATCTTTTTTGTATCTTCGTCAAGTCCTTTGGGTAACGTATCGAATATGCTAAGTGGTACGTCATCCTCCACTTTGCCAAGGTAAGATTTAAACTCTTCAAATGACCACTCGTAAAAGTCCGTGCCCAAAAACTTAGTCGGAGAAGGCGTGGCTTTCTTGTAATTAAAAGTCTCAGGACAACGTAGAATGCGGGCCGCGTCTGCCGTAACTGCCGGATCAATTTTGAGATGATCAAGGCATAGTTTTTTAAATTTAGTAGCGTACGACTTCCATTCTGCGGTAGGCACATCCTGATCAAGAATCCAATACGCATGAACACCGCCACCTGAATCTGTACGAACAGGCGGTGGTAACTCAGATATCTTCAGGAAGTCTTCTAATGCAGCAAGAGCCTCGTCCTTGCTGGTGTACTTCTTCGGATTCTCTGGGTCAACGTCCAGATCTATAAAGAATGACTTACAGAACTCGGCGTATTCTGCCTTTCTGCTACGTTGACTAAATGTGTTGAGGGCTACGAATACATTTAACTCACCATTTTTTAAGTCTTCAACATGTTTTTCCAATTCGCTGAGCGACTCTGCAAACCGATGGTAGGTTCGACCGTCCTTGTCGATCCCGGCTGCACAGTACAAACCCTGCGACGGTAATGCTTTCTCGTAAAATTCTTTTCGCATACGCGCCTACAGATAAAAAAGGCGGGGCAAGGGCCACCCCGCCGAACAAAGAATCGTGATCTGTTAGATCAAATCGATTCTCCTACCATGCTTTCGAGGTACAACCGTGCGTCAAGAACATTTTTGGCCGGGAGTTGTCCCGCTTCCATATCTTTCCTGACCAAATCGATGAATACCTCCACCGGCTTACGGTTCTCCTCACGGATGTACTGCCCACGAAACCACGCATAGATGGTTGTCTTAGATACTTTAAGTACCTTGGCTACATACAGCGCAGGGATATTCGCATCAACGCACAACCTGCCAAGTTGTACGCCTAGCCGTGTGGGATCAGCATCCTTCAATTCAAGAAGAAACTTTTCTCCGTAAGACCGCATAACTGCTCCTTACTTCTTAGCCCACTTTTTGACGACATCGCTGACATCAGAAGCAGGGGCTGCGTCAACCTTTTTGGTCTCGCGCAGTTTGGGTTGATCTTCTAATGCAGCGGGGCCGGTCACAATCGGGCCAGACACCTGCGCCTCATCAGTCTGGAACACAGTTAGCTTCACAGCATTCTCAGCCGCCGCTGATTCACGCTGCCGCTTGATCGTGTCCAAATCATCTTCTGGTACAACTCCAACAGGCGAGAACAACAACTTCGGCACAGGCGACTTAGTGTCGAACTGCATCTTAGTTATAACGCGCCCCGCACTGATGTCGTTATCAGCAAGTTTCTGAATGTACGGACGGAACGGCCACTTACCGCCTTCTTCCTTACCAAAACAAGACGTAGCAGGCAGCACCAACTGCATAACATCGCCACCGGGATCACTCGGAAGAACAACAGCCGTGCGCCATGATAGGCGGCAGGCAGATCCGCTGCCGCCCTGACCTGAACCCTTTACGCTGAACTGACACTTGTCACACGCTTCAGCCTGTGGATTCTTGACCTCGGCATCGGGTACTTTGGAGTCAGATGACCAACAAGTGGGAGCAATCTTCTCTCCCTCCTTGTACGCGCCAGAATAATACTGGCGGCTCGCGGTGTGCGACATACGTACGAAGATCACGTTCATGTGTCGATCTTCGATAGCGCCGATCTCCTTGCCTCCAGACATCTTGCGGAATACACCGCCCTTGATGCTGATACGCTTGGAAAAATTACCACCACTGCCTGCGACAGCGCGGGTGTCGTCATCAACTCCACGCGGGACCGTGGCGAGTTCGCTCTTCAGACTAGCAATAATATCGTTACTCATTTAACTACTCCTTAACTGACTTTACGTACTGATACACCAAACTCCCGCATGACGTTGACGCCCGGTGGGAGACCTTCACCTTCTATTTCTTTCAAGTGTTCCTTGAAATTACTCTGATGAATACGGCGTTCAAGCAATTGCGCTGCACCCGTATCCAGTATGTACTGATAAAAATTGTCCCAGTCTTGGCAAAAGTACCGTTCGTTTAGCTTCCGCATAACTGTGCCGTGCGAAGTCTTGATACTGTCTGCGCCGACTGAATTGCAAATATCAAGTAGTGCGACTTCAAGTTTCTGCAAATCTGTCTTGAGTGCAGTATCTGCCGTTTCAAACTCGCGTAACAACTTTTCTCTTTGATTGCGTACGTTGATATACGCAGCAACTAATTCTTCTGTATTCATACTGCCTCCAACTCTTGTTTATACAAGTCCACTATTTTTTGATGACTGTCTACTTTACCTTGCAACATACTATACATTCTGCGCTCAACTTCAGAACCTTGAAGGTGGACCACCGTCATAACGTTCTTCTGCCCTACACGTTCAATGCGGCCAATACATTGAAGATACGTTTCAACTGACATGACTGGAGACCAAAACACAATAGTATCGGCAGCGGTCAAAGTAATACCGTGCGATGCAGATTGCGGTTGAATCACTAGTACTCTTGGGTCTTGCAGTTTTTGGAACTGATCAATAATTACTGATCTTTCCTTCGCCCCCACCGACCCTTGAATGACTGCGTTTGTTACACCTTCTTTGACTAAAAACTTCGTGACTACATCGATAGTATGCAGGTACGGAACAAATACTACAACCTTGTTTGTAGTTTCGTCTAGTACTTCTTGCAATGCGTTGAGCCGTGGCTTGATGTCGAATTCAACAACCTGTTGCTTGTCGGTGTACACCGCACCACCACTGATCTGTAAAAGTTTTTGCAGAGACGCCGCTGCGTTAACGGCGGAAATCTGCGCTCCCGCTGCTTCTATCAGCAGTTGCTTTTTTAATTCATTGTAGTATTTGTTTACTTGCGGAGTGAGCGGCACAGAGCGTGTTTGATAAGTAAGTTCCGGTAAGTCCAAGCAATCTTTTTTGGTATATCTGATCGCAGGTTGCAGTGCAGAAAACACTTGCTCTTTGTAATCGTATTTGGGCAACCACTTAAACCGACTGATCTGGTACATCACTTTATCTCGCCACGCTGTCGTGAACTTTGGCACGCGCTGGGGCGAGACCAATTTAGCCAGACCGAATGCATCAATAGGGGATTGGGATGCGGGAGTCCCCGTCATCATCCACAACCATGTTGTGGGTTCTAACATCTTGGCGAGATTCTTCCACCGCTTGGTATTGACAGTCTTGTAAGCGTTGGCTTCGTCTACAATAATCAAATCAAACTTCGCTTGTTGTAGTTCCGGAAGAATTACGCCCGTCCCGTCGTAGTTGATAATCGTGAAGTCATAACCTTCATCCAAAATTTTCTTACGCTTGCTGGCTGAACCGTAAGCGACACCGCATGTACGATGTATAGCTGTTTTGAAGATGTCAGCTTGCCATGCTGAATACATGATAGAGAGTGGGCAGATGACCAAGACCTTCTTGATGATGCCTTTATTCATCAAATAGTCAGCGGCCCAAATAGCAGCAGATGTCTTCCCCGTGCCTGCCTCATTGAAGCAAAACGCTCGCTGCCTGATAGATAAGAATGACGCTGTGTCTTTTTGATGCTCGAAAGGTTTGTACACTCCCGGCCAGTTGTAGTCCTTCAGTATAGGTGAGGGTATCTTAGGTAGTGTGATATCAGGTTGCGCCTCGTCAATAACTCGGGCAGCAGCGCACGACTCCTCGTGGCCCCAGTACAGCAACACCTCACCTGTAGCGGTGTACTCACATTTATTTACACTTTGGTAAATAACATTCGCTAATTTTGCAGGAATACTGAACTTTAACGCAGTGTCTTGAACTATTTGCATGACTAAACCTACTTGGATTTACGAAGCAGCAGTGCTGCAATTAAGAAAAACTGAATAACTATGATAGCGGGAATAAAAAATACAAAGAGATATACATTGATCTCTTCATAGGTCATGCCCCATTGGGCTGCCCAATATTTTAAAAACTTGACGCACCAATAAAAAATTGTATCAATCATGTGTACTCCAAAAAGCCCGTCTCGTGGGCCAGACGGTTAACGCGAAGAGAGGAGGCTGTGTGTCACGCTTTGACCCTTCCGTTAACTGACGCGGTTAGCGGCTCATGTTAGACCGCAGGAGTAAGTGGGTGGGGGAACTCCTTTCTCTCACACTCGCGCCTTATGGAGACTACTTCATTGCTCCGTTTGACTTCCGACGGAACGACCGATTCTTTGATGGAGCTTCCAGTCGTGTGCCGTCAGCATTGCTACCGCCTTTCGACAGCGCCTTGGCATGGGCAATGTCCTTGCCCTTGCGACTGATCCCCTTCTCGTCATACGAACGCCGCGCACGTTGCCGCTCCATGCGGTCAGGATGTTCGCCTCGTTCTCTTTGTTGCTTATATTCCTTCTTGTAAGGACGCGCTTTGTTTACGTACGGCATCTCATCTCTCCTTATAAAACCTGCATGTATCTACCGGACACCACCCACACAAACTATTTGGTGTCGCTGGCCACAGGTTGTTTTCATACGCTATCTTCAATCGTTCAAGGCTTGGCGTAAAGTCAGCCCATAACCTACTAATCTGATCTCGTCGATATTCTTCTGGCACAAACGCATTACGCGTTATGAAGAGTAGCCCTGCTTTAATCCTGACAACGTCAGGAAAATGCGCGTAAGCCATCAACGCCATCAACTTTAACTGTTTTGAGTCGGGATACTTATTGCTACCTGTCTTGTAGTCTACAATGTATGCGGACTCGCCATCAACAATCAAGAGGTCAGCGATACCGCGCACCCATCTTTTTTCATCGTCAAAGCCGCATGGGTTCTTATCCGCATCAAGTGCCATCTTGTGTTCGGGATAGCGTGTACCTTCAATCTCCAAGAGCGCATCCAAAGGGAGTCTAAACCGCTCGTAATTCTTAGCTAGTGGAGTGCCATCCCTGACATAATTTTCCAATGCACTGTGTACTTCACTACCGTATAACATCTGTTCGGTAGTTTTCTTTGCGTAATTCTTTGCCACCTTCAGATGAAAGTATTGTTTAGGGCAAGTCGTATACTCCTTTAGACTACTGTACGACCAAGTAATCATTCCACACCCAGATCCTGTAACTTTTTGCGAAGCGCAGTTATCTCACGCCATGTCATGGCGTAATTCTGCGATATGGTTTTCACGTATATCTGCAACATGCGAACTTCTTTACGCAGTTCTTCGAGTTCTGTCGGTGGATCAGGAATATCCCAATCCTCAACAGTCTCCGTAGGATCGACCATACTTTGCCTCACACGCCACAGGCAAACCCTTTGCCCACCTTGGGGGAGTAGACATTACTTGTGTTATAAAGGCAATAGCCTTATCGATTTCTTCTTCAGGCACAACCACCACCGCTGCGTCATGTACAGTCAAGACTGGCCTGTACTTTTCTTTAATCATGAGCATTTGTTCGCCCACAATAATTCTGGCAAGTGCTTGCACTACGTTCTCAACAACTGACCCGCCCCATAAAGACACTTCACCTTTGCGAGATTTGTAAATTAATTTGTTCTCGGTATTCATGTGAAGGCCGGGATAGCGTATGTACAACCCATTAGGCAACCTAATACCAAATTCATTTACTCGAACAGCGTCGTGTTCACCTAACGAATACTCATTTTTGTCTTCAGTCCAAGACAGAATATGTTTGACAGCTTGATTCGCAGCGGACAAGGTCTGGAATCTTGTCATTGGTAGTGCGATACAGATCAACTATCCCTGCACAAGTGTCTTCAGTTAGATCAGCGCCGGGAGGCTGCGTCTTTAATGTATGGCGTAATTTGGCAGCGCCTGTGCCATAACCCAGACCAAGGATGCATGTTTTGCCTACGAACCTTTCAACAGGGTTTGCTTTACTGATGGGACGCTCGTAAATTTTGCTAGCGAATGTACTGTATACGTCTTCACCCTTGGCGAACTGTTTAACCAACTCTGTTTGTCCTGCCAACCATGCCAGTACACGGGCTTCGATCTGACTGCTGTCGCAGTTGACGACGTAATACCCTTCGGGAGCCACGACTGCATTCTTCAACGCCTTCTTTTTCTTGTCACGGCTCGGCAAGTTCTGGAAATTAACTGCGTCAGCCCCGGCCCAACGGCCTGTGTGAGCGCCATAATACTTGAGCGGAATAGGTAACTGACCGCGATTCCTATTACCAATATCGATAAAGCGTTCAATTCGTGATTCCTCTATGGTGGACTTAGTACCCAAACGAACCGCGCACAGTTGCTGAACCACGGGGTCTTCGTGTTCTTGTAGCGCGATAAATCCTTCGTCATTCTTGGCCAGTGCAAATGTTTCCTTGCCTGTCGTCGGGCTGATCTTTGTAGGCACAATTACATCCATGTCCTTCAACACGGCTGCAAACTGAGGATTACTAGCTAACTTTGCGCGGACCTCTTCTTCCTGCCCGACCTGCAAGATGTCCATTAAGCCACGTAACAAGGAAGACTTCTCTTGTTTCACTTCTTCCAGACGTTCACGTAATAACTTGGTGTCTACCTGTAATACGGGTTGCGTGTACATACGCAACGTCATGTCGATCAGGTCTAGTTCCGATTGGGGGAAATGATCCGATATAAAAGTATTAAACAGGGCAAAAGTCAGGCTGACATCATTAATACAATAACGAGCATACCGATCAAGATCTTCAATAGAAAAATCCACCCGCTTCTTACCCAACGCATTGACTACCTCTGTACCTTTCTTACCCAACGCATATCTTTCAGCTAGCGCAGAAAGTGATCCACCGGCATCGACTCCGTGAATAGCTCGGGCCATGCAGAGTGTGTCGAAGTAGTAAGCAGGAATAATGTTGAAGATGAATGAAAGAATAGCCCCATCAAACTGCGCGTTATGACAGAGCAACGCTGAGTTAGCCCAGTCCACTTGGTTCAACCAAGCTTTAGTTTCCTCATGCGTACCACTGAACCACTCTGGCTCGCCATCATCGATTTTCATCGCCACGCCAATAACTTCAAACTGATCGCCACGGATATACTCTTCCGTGGTCAGGTTCTTGAGGCTGAACCCTGTGCCGTAATACGTCTCAAAGTCAAGCGTGACGAAACTCATGGGTCTACGCTCCACGTATCAGTCTGACGTTTCAACTTCGGCCAATCAATTACCGTGGTAAAAGACTTGTCCTGCACAAGTATGTGATTGGTGGGCTGTGCCGTGAACCTGCCGTTGTCCAACTTGATGAAGTAAAACTCTTTGGATTGTTCTGGCTCAAGGCTGAACCCGTCGAGCATAGGGATTGCCGTGAACATGTAACGACCACGTAGTTCTTCCTTGCTTCGTAGTTTTACTAACATAGGCACGGCTTCAAGAAACGGATACTCCACCACGCTGAATTGATGCCCGTAACAATCCCAAGTTTGTGAGTCGCAGGGTTCCCAATCAAAATCAACTTGTTCGTGCGCTAACTTATGCAGCGGCACGTTGCGATACACCGCACCACATTCCAACATGACATGGCATCCCCATGTCCTGCCGGGATGACTGACCAGACCAAACCACGCAACACGTTCCCACTTGTCGTTGCCGAATGTGTCGGGCTGTACGTAACAGTATGTATGACGGGGCAACGGCCCCGCGCCTGAATAAATCATTTCTTTTTGCCATCCTTTTTTAACTCAGCCACTTCCTGCCGCAGCCGCCTGATCTCATCGTGACAGGCCCACAACACACCGCCCACCGTAAGAAATTTAAATTCCGTTGTGGTTGATGTGTCATTGATCTCGCGTGGAAGATCTCGGATCAGATTCAGTATGTCATTTTCGATTTGCACGGAGATGTTCCAGTTCAGCCTTCAGCACGTTGATCTCTTGGGCAAGCAAGTTGGCCTCAAGCGCCATGCCACCCTTGCGGATTGCAGCAAGTGCCTCGTCGATCTTGGCTTGCTGTGAATACTTCCACGGCATCATGTCCATCTCACGTTGCCATGAACCGGGCGGGGACTTGTTGTCGATGATCATGTCTCACCCCTCGCCCGTATCTTTTCAACCGTACGCTGCGCCGCGTTATCTGACCCCGCCATGCCATAAACAATTTTGCAACAACGCTCTTGCTCGGCTTTCACCGCAGCGTCCCACGCATAACTAAAAGCCTTGCCGTGGCTCGACTTCTCTAGTGCAAATTCTGTCGCTTCTGCGCCAACACCTACAGTTTCATTCCACGCCTCCCACGCTTCTAGTTTTGTCACAGATACACCGCTCCCACCACGCAGCCGACACCGAAACACACCACGGCTAACATGATTTCAGCCGCAATCATGTCTGTCCTCATAGACTTCTCATCCATGAGTTCTTTCTCAAGGTCATTGATCCGCTCGTTCAAGCGATCAACGATGTATTCATTTGGTCTGCTCATTTCTCACTCGCAGTTCTGTTTCAGCTACGGTTACATCGCGCACTAACACAAGCAATTTACTGATGACCTGACTTTGAGTTTTCTCGCCGCCTTGTTTGTGTATTACATCAAACTGCTTCGCCATCTCATTGATCATGTCCCAATCGATGAATGCTAACTTCAAGTCTTCACCGATCTGCGCCCATGCTTTCTCTTGCGGGGGC
>Ga0194115_10004170_pt1 | contig 15766 bp, 16 predicted proteins | sample TA2MahsurfametaG_3_FD_148656 | JGI IMG/M metagenome (GOLD analysis project Ga0194115, IMG submission 148656) | Freshwater microbial communities from Lake Tanganyika, Tanzania - TA2015002 Mahale S4 surface | ecosystem: Environmental > Aquatic > Freshwater > Lake | place: Tanzania: Lake...
GGAAATGTTAAAAAAGTTGATGCTTCTTATTTTGATTATCAATTAGATGGACAGTTTCATGAATGTCCTTATAATTCACCTCAAGAGATGTTTAATGTTGATGATATATTAAAAGCAATAAACAAAATTTAATGCAGGTTATATACCGAATTAGTGAGACAGGTTATTCAAAAGAAAAACCTGACTATATTAATAATAAAAATTGCTTTAAAAACGCTTTAAGAACATTTAATAAGGCTAATTGGTTAGTTATAGCAGATAATGTTACAGATGATACTAAGTTATATTTAGAAAGTAAAGTAAAAATAATTAATTATGTTAGTGTAGGTCATGGAGCAGGAACATTTAATATTGCTTTAGACTTTGCTTTAACATTAGATGATAATGAAATAATTTATTTTCTAGAAAATGACTATTTACATAAACCAGAGGCAGATAAAATATTAGAAGACGGTATTGAATTAGGATTTGATTATGTTACCGCTTATGATCATCTAGACAAATATTTAAATCCATTTGAAGGTGGAAATCCATTTTGTGGTGGGAGATCCGAGGAAACTAGAGTATATTTAGGCCAGTATTGTCATTTTAAATTAACAAATTCAACTACAATGACATTTGCCTCAAAAGTAAAAACACTAAAAGAAGATGAAGTTATATTACGTAAATGGACTAAAGAAACATACCCATATGATTTTCAAATGTTTATGGAATTAAAACAACAAGGAAGAAGATTAGCATCTTCAATTCCTGGATTTGCAACACACGGTGAAACCAATTGGTTATCACCATTAATAAAATGGAAACAAGAATTATGAAACAATTAGCTGCTTTTATTATTGAAGATAGATTTTTTGAAGATTTTGGTAAAATATGTAATGATCATTTTAAGTATCTTCCTAAAGATACTGATTTGTTTGTTTATACATCTAATGAAAATATAGAAAAATATACTGAACAATTAAATGAATATACATTAAAAGCAACATTTTTACCTTGTAATAAAAATATTGAAACTCCAATTTCAATTAAATATATCCCAGGATTAGAACAGTTATTACAAGATACACGTATGAAATCTTTATTTAATATGTGTTTAATGATGACACAACCTGATTTTTGGAAAGATTATTTTAATTATGAACGTGTATTAATATTTCAACGTGATACAGGATTACTAAAAAAAGGTATTAAAGACTTTTTTGAATATGATTATGTAGGTGCTCCATGTTATAATTTTGTTAAAGACCAAACTATACAAAATGGTGGGTTATCATTACGTAATCCACGAGTAATGGAATATATTTGTCGTATGTATGGATGGAAAACTGACCTACAAGATCTTATGGTGGTAGGTCAATATTCATCAGCTTCTTTCTTTGCAGAAGATATATTTTTCTGTTTACGTATGATTAAATATAATGCTGGTAAATTAGCACCACTTGATATATCTAAAAAATTTAGTGTTGAATCACGATTTGAATTAGGAGCACTTGGATACCATAGAATAGAAGCATATCTTACAGAGGATGAGCAAAAACAAATTAAAGAACAATATAAATAATATTTTAAAATAAATTTGGCTGTCTCTTATCTCTTATATATATTTATATCAAATAAATAAAATTATGATAACATTTTTAATTTTAGCTGCTATTATTTCTATTGTTGTTGGTTTATGGTTTATTAATAGACAACAAAACAAAGATTTAAATAAAATAAATAATGAAATTCATTCATTTGTAGATGAATTAGCTCCTGAGTCTACACCAACACCATCTATTGTTAAAGATATAATTAAAAAATCAAAATCAACACCTAAAAAGAAAATAACTACTAATAAAAAACCAGTAGCTAAAAAATCAACAACTAAAAAAATAGTAAAAAAATTAAAATAAAATATGGAAAAGATAAATTTAAAATTATCTGAGTTTTATCAATTAGAATCTGAATTAAACGGAGCTATAAACCAACAAACTAATGAAAAATTAGCTAATGGGTTATTAAGTGAAAAAGTTAAATTAACCACTAAATATTGGTTAACTGATTTAGCTAAAAAAGTAGTGGCTGAAAAAGAAGCTGTTGAAAAAATTAAAAATGAACTTATTCAAAAATATGGTGAAACAGATGCTAATGGAAACACTAGCATTCCTTTATACATTAATGAACAAACTGATGAAGAGGGAAAAGTTATTTCCCGTGAAATCAATCCAAAATTTGTTGAATTCCAAAATGAATTCAATGCGTTATTAGAAGAAACTCGTGAATTAGAACATAAAGGTTTCAAATTAGAAGAACTAGAATCAGTAGAATCATCAGACAACTATCCAGTATTCTTCAAATTGATTAAAGTTGATGAATAATGGGTATTGTGAGTAAAAAATTAACAGTTGAAGAATTACAAACTGTTAAAACTATTAAAGAAGAATACACAAATTTAGCTTACGCTTTAGGTGAATTAGAAATTCAAAAAATTATATTACTAGATACTCAAAAAGATATAACAATTAGAGAAAAACAAATAGCTAAACAATTACAAGAAAAATATGGTGAAGGTACTATTGATCTTGAGACAGGAGAAGTAAAATCATAATATGTATGGTTAGGTGTTAGGAGTTAATATAGAAGAAAGCCTTGACAGTAATGTCAGGGCTTCTTCGTTTTATAAATCATTTTATATATTTATCAATAGATAAAATCTATTTAAAACATGGCGCAAGAAACATTAATATCCCCAGGTGTTCTCACTAGAGAAAATGACTTATCTCAAATAAGTCAAGGTCCAGTGACGGTTGGTTTAGCTTTAGTTGGTCCAACTGTTAAAGGTAAACCATACATTCCAACTGTAGTTACTTCATATAGTGATTATATTAACCGATTTGGTGGTTCATTTGTTAGTGGTGGAGCTAATTATGAATTTTTAACTTCAATAGCTGCTTTTAATTACTTTCAACAAGGTGGATCTTCAATTTTAGTGACAAAAGTTGTTAGTGGCTCATTTACTCCATCATCAGCTAGTATTTTAGTATCTGGATCTTCATTAGCATTACCAACATCTTCATTTGTTTTAGAAACATTAAATGTTGGTTTATTTACTGATAATAGTGGATCTGTTTTAAGTAATGGTGGTTTAAGTAGTGGATCTTCAGAAAATGTTAGATTTGAAATAACAAATGTTAATCAAACTCAAGGTACATTTACTGTTGTAATTCGCCGTGGTGATGATAATGAACTTAATAAAGTTGTATTAGAAACATTCACTAATGTATCTTTAGATCCAAACCAATCAAACTATATAGCATCAGTAATAGGTGATCAATTAAAAACATTATCCTATGATTCTGATATGGGTGGATTTTATATTGATATAGATGGTGATTATCCAAATAATAGTCGCTATGTGAGAGTTAAATCTGTAAATTCTCCAACCCCAGATTATTTTAATAATGCTGGTGATGTAGCAGTTAATGGTTTACCAGGTGTTTTACTTGGATCAAGCTATTCAGCTTCATTACCATTAGCTGGATCTGGATCTTATGGTGGATCATTTGATGGTGGAACAGGTAATAATATTCCATTTATTGGAAATACATTATTTAAAAATATAGGAGCTACAACTCAAGGTATATTAGCCTCTAACTATTTAACAGCTAGTAATATTTTAGCTAATAAAGATGAATATGATTATTCTTTATTGGTGACTCCAGGTTTAATTAAGTCTTTACACTCATCAGCTGTAACTAGTTTTATAACTAATGCTGAAAATAGAGGTGATTATTTTTATATCACTGACTTAAAAGAATATAATAGTACTTTAACAAGTGTTGTAAATTCAGCCGCCACATTAAATACTAACTACGCTGGTGCTTATTGGCCATGGGTTCAAGTAGTGTCTCAAGAAACTGGTAAATTAGTATTTGTTCCAGCCTCAACAATTATGCCAGGTGTTTATGCTTTCAATGATAGAGTAAGTGCTGAGTGGTTTGCTCCAGCTGGTTTAAATAGAGGTGGATTAGGTGGTGTTATTCAAGCAGAAAGAAAATTATCTCCAATTAATCGTGATAATTTATATGCTGGTAAAGTTAATCCAATAGCTACTTTCCCTAATATTGGTGTAGCTGCTTTTGGTCAGAAAACATTACAACAAAAAGCTAGTGCTTTAGATAGAATTAATGTTCGTCGTTTATTAATTGCTCTTAAGAGATTTATTGGTAATGTTGCTAAAAATTTAATATTTGAACAAAATACAACTGTTACTCGTAACGCATTTATAACTCAAGTCACTCCATATTTAGAGACTGTCCAATCAAGACAAGGTTTATATGCTTTTAAAGTAGTAATGGATGAAACAAATAACACTCCAGATGTAATTGACCGTAATCAATTAGTAGGACAAATTTTCTTACAACCAACTAAAACTGCTGAATTTATCCTATTAGATTTCAATATCTTACCAACTGGTGTAGAATTTGGAAATTAATAAAAAATAATAAATGATAAAAAATAAAAAATTATATGAATTTGAAGATGATGCAGCAGCAGATACTGCTGTTGCAGGTGTCACATCTTCATTAACTAAATTAGCCTCAGCTGTTACTAATGTTAAAGATTTTTCTAGAGTGATAGAAGCTATAGCTAAGTTTTTACAAAATAAAAAAGGATCTCAATTAAGTAGTCTTGAAAGTAATCAAAATTATAAATTAGTAATGACTTATCTAAATAAGATGCAATCAGATAAAGATGATAAAGATAAAAAACAAATTCCAGTTGAAGAACCAGTTGCGCAAAAATAACAATTATTAATATTTATATTAAATAACAATACAATGGCAGTATTAGATCCTACAGAAATAATGTTCACAGCATTTGAACCTAAGGTTCAGAATCGCTTTTTAATGTATATTGGTGGTATTCCAACTTATTTAGTTAGAAAAGTTGCTTCTCCATCATTTAATGCAGGTGAAATTATATTAGACCATATTAATGTTTATCGTAAGGTTAAAGGTAAAGTTAAATGGAATGATATGACAATGGAACTTTATGATCCAGTAACTCCATCAGGTGCTCAAACTGTAATGGAATGGGCTCGTTTAGCACATGAATCAGTAACAGGTCGTGATGGTTATTCTGATTTCTATAAGAAAGATTTACGTTTAAACATTTTAGGTCCAGTTGGTGATGTAGTAGGTGAATGGATTATAAAAGGTGCCTATTGTAAAGAAGCTAACTTTGGTGAATATGATTGGGTTAATGAAGCTTACATTAGTATTAATATAACAGTAGCAATGGATTATTGTATATTAAACTATTAATTTAAACATAATACAAATATTAAGAGCTATCCTTTTGGATGGCTTTTTTTATTTTCATATATTTATATATATAAAATTAATAAAATGTTATGGAAGAAAAATTAAAGTTTCCAACTGAACAAATTGAATTACCATCTAAAGGTTTACCTTACCCACTAGAATCACTATTATCTAAGGGTACACTTGAAATGAGGTATATGACAGCCAAAGATGAAGATATTTTAACTAATATCAATTTTATTCGTCAAGGTATTGTTATTGACAAATTATTACAATCATTAATTGTGACACCAATTGATTATAATGAATTATTAATTGGTGATAAAAATGCTTTATTAATAGCAGCTCGTATTTTAGGTTATGGAAAAAATTATGAGTTTGAATATGAAGATCCAGAAACAAATATTAAACAAAATATAACTGTAGATTTATCATTAATTGACTCTAAACCAATTCATCCAGAATTAACTCAAGGTAAAAATGAATTTAGTTTAAGTTTACCAAGTAAAGTTGTTGTTACTTTTAAGTTATTAACTCATGGTGATGAAAAACGAATTGATAAAGAAATTGAAGGATTGAAGCGTATTAATCCAAATGGTTCTTATGATATTACAACACGTTTAAAACATATAATCACTTCAGTTAATGGAAATAGAGAACAAGAAGATATTAGAAAGTTTGCTGATTCTATGTTAGTAGGTGATTCAAGAATACTAAGAAAAAAATATAAAGAAATTGAACCAGATCTTCCATTAAAATTTAATTATACTACATCTAAAGGTGACGTTGTGGAGGGCGTTAGTTTACCAATAGGAGTTAACTTTCTTTGGCCTGATACCAGCTTATAAACCTATATTTATGGCTGAAGTCCATGATTTAGTTTATCATGGAGGAGGTGGATTTATTTACAGTGAAGTATATAATATGCCTATACAAACACGTAAATTTCATATTCGTAAAATAAATGATCATATTGAAAAACAAAATGAAGAATATGAAAAAACTAGAAAAGGTTCACAAATAACAAATTCTAAACAACTAGCTCGTCCAAATATACCTCAAGCTGATTTTACAACATCAGTAAAAGCACCTAAAAAATAGGTGCTTTCATATTTATACATGATAAATTTTGTAAATGGCAGATCCACAATTAACACCAGAACAATTAGCACTAATAGATAAATACTATAAAAGTATAAAATTATCTACTGAGTCTATTAAAAAAAATAAGGAAATAATTAAGAAGGACACAGCAGCTTTAACTGAAGTCCTTCGTGTAGCTGAGGATTATTTTGAAGATATATCTTTTACAACAAGAGATTTATCTAGAACAATGTCTAATGTAAATGAAGCTATTAAAGGTATAGATTCTAATGCTAGAAAAGGAGCAAAAGCTTTTAGCACATTAAATGATTTAGCTGAAGATTTATCTCGTCATCAAGACGGTATTAATAGACTAGGTATTAAAGAATTAGAAACTCTTCAAAAGAAATTTAATAAAAATAAAGATATATTATATGAATCTGTTCAAGCAATTCAGGAAAAGAAAAAGGGAAATGAAACATTAACAAAATTAGAAACTGGATTATTAGAAGAATTTGAAAAATCTATAGAAGCAGGAAAAAATAGACTTCAAATAGAAGAAATTTTAGGTAAAAGAATTAAAAAATCTCTTCAAGATGAGCAAAAAATTACTAAAGAATTAAATGTTAGAGGAGCTATTTTAAAAGGTACAATTGGATTAATGGATAAACTTGGATTAAGTGCATTCACCCAAGTTTTAAACTTAGAAAAAGCTAATGAAGTATTAGAAGAAACTTATAGAAAAACAAATAATTTAGATTTAGCTTTTAAACATGCTTCAAAAACTTTATTTATTGGATTAAAAAAAGCACTAAATGATCCAGCCACAAGTTTAGCTGTGTATGGAGCTATAGCTAAAAAAGCATTTAGTTCATTAGGTAATGATATTAAAAAAATATATGGTAATTTCCTAGAAGTAAATAAACAAGTAGCTACTTTAGGTAGATCAATGGGTACCAGTACAGAACGATCTAAAGAATTAATAAATAATGCTAAGGCTATAGGTAGATCAATGGGTGATGCTACATTTACTGGAGCAGATTATGCTAAAACAATGAAGGATGCTGCTGAATCTTTAGGATTAAATGTTCAATTAAGTGGAGAAACTTATCATGAGTTAACTAAAATGACTGAAATGATGGGTTTGTCAAATGATGAGTCTATTCAAATATATAAGTTAGGACTTTTAAATAATAAAGGAGCTGGTGAAACTAATAAAAATATAGCCACTGGTATTGTTCAAGCACAAAAACAATTTAATATACAAGTTAACGCTAAACAAGTATTTGCTGAGATAGGAAAATTAAGTAAAGCCACACTATCAAATTTTAAACAAAATCCAGAAGCATTAGCTAAAGCTGTTGTGCAAGCTAAAGCTTTAGGATCTAATTTAGATAAGATGGATGCTGCTGCTCAAAGTCTTTTAAATTTTGAGTCATCAATTGAAGCTGAACTTGAAGCTGAATTATTAACTGGTAAAAAAATTAATCTAGAAAAAGCTAGAGAAGCAGCTTTAAATAATGATCAAGTTGGTTACATGAATGCTATAGCTGAACAAACAGGTGATTTAGCTGAGTTTAATAAAATGAATAGGTTACAACAAGAAGCTATGGCTAAAGCTTTTGGTTTTTCAAGAAATGAGTTAGCTGATATGTTAACAGAACAAGAAACTTTTAAGAAATTAGGAGATGTAACAGGTAAAACAGCTGAAGAACAACTTAAAATAGCTCGTGAAAGAGGATTAAGTGAACAAGATTCATTAGTTAAAAGTTTACAACAACAAGCTACAGCTGAAAAATTAGAAAAAACATTCCAAAGCTTAAAAGAAACTATAGCTGGTTTAGTTGAAGGTCCATTAGGTCAAATGGTTGGAAAAATAGCTGATATGTTAAATTCAACAGGAGGTATAGCCACAATTATTGGACTTATGGTCACAGGTGGTATAGCTAAACTTATTATTGGATTTGCTTCATTAGTAAAAGCAGCTAGAGCACTTAAAGCTTTATCAATAGGTACAGCTATAAGTAAAGCCTATGGAGCAGCTATGAGTGGACCACAATCAATACTTACAGGTGGTTTAGCTGGTTTAGCTATAGGTGCTGGATTAACAGCAGCTATTATAGCAGCAGCTAATGTGAGTTCAACTGATGATATGTTTTCAAATTATGGTAAAAGAACATTAGTAACACCTAAAGGATCATATGCTTTAAATAACAATGATACAGTAATTGCTGGTACTAATTTATTTAAAGGAAATGATGTTTATTCAGGTCCTACAGATTCTATTAATTTAATGGGAGGTGTTGATTCTAAATTAGAAGCTATGACAAAAAGTATAGCAGCTTTAGCTTCAAGACCAGTAACAGTTAATGCTGGTACTGATTCTATTTTGCGTCTTAACACAATTCAGTCACAATATGGTGCGCCAAGTTCATTTGCTTAATATATTTATACCAAACAATAAAATTATAATAAAATGTCAATACGTAATCAATTAAATCAAGTAACTCCTCAGGATTTAAGTTTACAAGGTCAGCTAGGTCCTAATTTTGAAAATGAAGGACAACGCACAACTTCAGATATACAAGCATTAGTTCAAAATAATGCTTTAATAAGATCACAAGATTTATTAACTGGTAGAACAACTCAAGTAGCTCAAGCTGGGTTAGTAGTAACACCTAGTTCACCTAGAGCCTTTTCACCTTTTTTAGCACCCCCATCAAATCCACCAGTATCATTTCCTGATACTAATGTTGGTTTACCTTATTATCCATCTTTAGGTGGAGTATATAAGGATAAAGGACCTAGAGATGGTAGATACTAAAAATAAATTAGTGAATGCCATTTATAACTTTAAATAATAGCTATAGTAATTTAGCTCAATATTATAACACTGTTAATAATAATGGTAATTTTGCTGGCACAACAGCTAATCCAAATGTTGTTGGATCTCCAAAACCAAATATTCCTCCAACAATAGAACAATTTAGTTTATCTGATGATGGACTTATAAGAGGTGGAATTCAAAATGCTATTTTAGCCACAACTAAAGATCTTTTTCGTGTTACTAGATTTTTTGTTGATCCTGATAAAGGACAAGCTATTGGTGACACTAGATTTGAACGATTTGTTGAAAATAGTAAAGGAGCTTTATTTTTTGCTAAACAAATTGGTTTACAAAGATCTAATCCTAGATTAGAAATAAAGAAAGGAGATATTTTAGGTGGTATAGCTAGATTTTTAGGAGGTCCAACTAGAACATTTACAGGTGTAGGCTCATTAGCCTCTGTTGGTGGATCTGCTTTTGGATTACATTTTGATAGAATTGGTGTTTTAGGTAAAGTTCCTGCTAATCAAAAATATGGAGGTGATATTAATAATCCAACTGATGGTATTGCTTACTCAAATAATTTTAGTCAAGATTCTAATAAATCAATTACTAAAGATTCAGATAATAGACTTCTTAAATATGCCGCTAAAATTTTTGAGGAGGAAAATAATAATATTGTTACTTTAGACAGTTATTTAGGTGGACCTGACTCATTATATGGTTTATTACCTAAAACAACAACTATATCTTACTTTGATAGAACAACAATTAGAACTACAGATACTAATAATAGTTCTAATTTAAAAGTAAGACTAAATGGATTTACTCCATTAACTAATACAGAAATAGCTAATATTGAAAAAACTGAATCTTCTAATACTATAAAAACAATCTTAGCTGCTTCTCCATTTTATAAAAAAAATCAAAATTCAGGTTCAATTGCTAACAATAATATAGAAGATAGAATAGGAGTTTCAACTCCATTAAATGTTGACTCTATCAACATGATTAAAATTACTGATAGTCAAGTTTTCTATGAAACTAATAAAGGCAAAAAAACAAGTGATGTAGCTGCTAGTGATTTGGCTCCTCTTAATAATAAACAAGTTAAGGGTGACTTTGGAAAAGATTTAATTAAATTTAGACTTGAGTTTTTAAACAATGATACAACTGGTTACAAAGGAAGTGATAATAGAATATCTGTAAATACAAAGGTATTAACTTTTAGAGCTTATATAGATAATTTTGATGATGGAATGACAGCTAAATGGAATTCATATCGCTATATGGGTCGTGGTGAAGAATTTTATGTTTATGATGGATTTACAAGAGATATAGGAGTATCTTTTACAATGTTTGCTCATACTAGAGAAGAATTAAATCCATTATATGAAAAATTAAATTACCTATTATCTACATTCACCCCAGATTATAGTGAAAAATTAAAGATGAGAGGTAATATAGGTTATTTAACTGTTGGAGATTATTTATATAGACAACCTGGTGTATTTACAGATATTAAAGTCAGTGGTATGTTTGATGGTCCTTGGAATGTAGGTTTAGACATATCAAATAATGAAGAAAATGAAAGTTCTGATAATGAATTACCAATGATGGCTAAAATTCAGTTATCATTTAAACCAATTCATACATTCTTACCAAAACTTGGTCGTTCTGGATTTATTGGTAGGGATTATAAAGCATATCCAAAATCAAAACAACCATCTGCTCAAACAACAGGTAGCTAAATAGAATTCTAATAAAGGTTAATATTTATTATCATGGATCGCTATGAATTCAATGAAATCATTCAATTAACTTCTAAACCTAGATATCGTTCATCAACTCGATATCCAGAAATTCCACTATCTATAGATGATTCATATATTGTAACTCAATATGGTGATCGTTTAGATAATTTAGCAGCCCAATTTTACAATGATTCAACATTATGGTGGATTATATCATATGCTAACCCTGATTTACCTAAAGATAGTTTATATCCACCCTTGGGTTATCAATTAAGAATACCTATATTTGATGTTGAAATACTTAGAGATTTAGAAAATCTAAATAGTTAATTGTGTTATGTCTATATTTAAAGATACATTACATCCTTTTGTACAAAATCAGTTAGAAGCTCGTAAACAAATTGTTTCCCAATATGGTAAAACAGGTATTGTTGATGGAGTTCCTTTGTATAGAGCTGGTTTAGCTTCTAGAAAAGAAGATTTTTTAAGATTTACTACAGGTAAAAATGCTTGGGTAAAGATGCAATCATTTGTTGATATTGTTAATATTGAAGAAAAAAACAATAAACCAGTTAATGTTGGTTTAAAAATTGGTAGTAAAACATATTATGGTGATCAATTAGCTAGAAAATATATTCTAGAAGGAGGCACATTATTTGAAGAAAAAGATACTCAAGGAAAAGGTATAAATAAATTTACTTTAAGATCAGGTGTTGGTTTAAAAAATTCAGTTTATGCTTCAGATATTGATATAGGAGGAGATAGACCATTTGGTTATAGACCAATGCCTGGCATCACATCTGCTCAAATTAATAATAAATCAGCTTATGGTTCATTAAGAGAAGCTACAATAAAATTTTATTGTTGGGATAAACATCAATTAGAAGAATTAGAATTATTATATTTGAGAACAGGTTATTCTGTTTTACTTGAATGGGGATGGTCTCAATATTTAAATTCTTCTGATTTAGATAATGTGAAAATAGAAAACTTCCTTACTCCCACTATTGACATTTTTACTGATTCAGATATTTTAAATCCAAAAGATAATACTTCTGATGAAGTAATATATAACAAAATAGATACTTTACATAATAAATCTTATGGTAATTATGATGCTATGTTAGGCTATATTAGAAACTTTTCATGGCAATTAATGGAAAATGGTGGATTTGATTGTTCAACAACATTAGTATCTAGAGGTGAACTTATTTCTACTTTAAAATTAAATAGTAATGGGCCTGGATTTACAATAGATGTTAATCTAAATGCTCCACCTTTATCATTATTTGAAAATGTAATATTAAATTATACAGCTTTAATTAATGAAGGTGAGTTAAATATAGACAGCCGTGGTTTAGTTGAACAAGTTGGTCAATTTGTTACAGGTTCATCTCCTGTTAGAGAACAAACTAAAAAGGATCTTTTAGTTGATTTAAATACAAGATTAGATAATGTTATTTTAAAAGATTATAATAATAAAAACTATTCAGCAGACTTAAAATTAAAACTAAATTCAAATGATTATGGAAAAATTTTACTAACTGAAGGTAATATTGATGGTATTGGTATTGAATATGTACAAATGGATGTATTTATATCTCTTATAAATTTATATTTTAATTTTAAAGATCAAAATAATAAAGTTATATCTCAAATTATAATACCTGGCTCCACTCCCTGTTTAGCTGGAGTTGATTCTATTTCTATTGATCCAACAACATGTATTATTTATAATAATAAAGCTACATGGATAACAGATAATAAAGATGGTGCTTTTCCAAAAACATTAAATTCATTTTTAACACTTGAAGAAAATACAGCTGATAAATTAGAAGATATTAATGATGAACAATTTCTAACTAATGGTAATTTAGGTAAAATAGGAAATATATTTATATCAATACCTAAAATACTTGATATATATAGAAGTAAAGGTGGAAATAATACTGATGTGTCCATTATTGATTTTTTAAAAGATTTATTAAATCAAATATCAAAAGCTTTAGGTGGAATTAATGACTTTCAACTTCATACAACTAAAAGCACTATTCAAATTATTGATGTTAAGTATTTAGAAAGAGGAGCTGGTGATAAAAAATATATCCTTGATTTATTAGGATTAAAAAGTGTATGTCGTGATGTCAAAATAACATCTCGAATTTTTGAATCACAATCAAGTATGATAGGTATAGCAGCTCAAAGTAGAGCAAATATAGGAGATATTTATTCATCAACACAAAATCATCTTAATAAAGGTTTACAAGATAGAATACTAGTTGATAAAGTTATATATAATGAAAACTTACCAACAGCTACAGATAAAGCAAAACAATCATTTGGTAATTTATTATCATTGCGAAATTATTTAGGTTTAAAATGTTTAGGAACACCTTCTTCATCAGGTAAAGATTTAAAATCTATTATATATCCTACTCCTGAAGAGATAACTAATGCTGCTTCTTTACAAAAAACTGTTATGCTTCAAGCTAATTCAGATGATTTAGATTTTAAAGCTATTATACCATTTGAGTTAGAGATAGTTTTAGATGGTATAGCTGGATTAGTTCAAGGACAAATTTTTAAAATTGACACTAGCATATTACCATCTAGATATCATCAAAGTAATGTTGGATTTATTATAACAGGTTTATCACACTCTTTACAAAATAATGATTGGACAACCTCTATAAAAGCTCAAATTTGTTTATTAGATAATGAGAATATACCAAGACTTAAAATAGATAAAGAAGAATTAGGAAAAACTTCTATAATTGAAGATACAAGGAAAACAAATATTATTATATGGAATGTTGTAGCTGATTATATGACTAATATATATATTAATTTTTATAAAATTATAGAGAATAAAAAATATAATGAAGATCTAATTTCTACAACAAATTCTAATCCTTTTATTAAGACAACACCTAGAGAAGCTATGATAGCATATAGAAAAGCAGATGCTGGTGTTTATAATTTTAATCCTCCTAAAACTAATATGATTAATCAAACAGATGAATATGGTAATGATTCAGGTGTTAGATTTTTTACTAGTCCATATAGAGCTTATGGTTTTATGTATCAATTAATTCCAGATCAAAAAGGAACATATAAAGATGGTGGATATAAATTAGATCGTAGGTCAGGACTTAATTACGCTGAAAACAATGAATATAATAAAACATTTGGATATATGGTGTCACCAAATATTCAAGAATATTTTAATAAGGTTTGGTCTCCAGCAGCTAAAAAAAGATATAAAGATGAACCTGATAAAATTAAACTTATTGATGCTTTAGCAAAAAATGGAAATCTTAATAATTCAGTTAAATCAATAATTGAATTATCAACAAAACAAACTACTAGTATACCTTTAAGTAGGCTAGAAGAAGTAATTAATAAATTTATATCATATCCAGTACAACTAGCAGAAAGTAATAGTAAAATAAATGTTCGTAAAGCTACAGGTAAACCTATTCCTTTACTTTTAAAGGATAATTTTATGTTACGTAGTCCTGAGTATGTAAATTATATTAAGGAGGGAGGCAAAACAACTTATTGGGATGGAGATCCTAATGCTGTTAAGTATTTTAATATTAACCCAATTACTTTCTTTATTGAAGAAGGTACTAAAGATAAAGATGGGAAAGCTATTTATAACTATAAACCACAGTTAAAAAATAATATTGATGTATTTAACCAATGTTATAGATATATATGTGATAATGCGGGTATAAATGGTTACTTTGACTCATTACCTGTAGAAGTAAGACCAGTAGCTAGTGATCTTGGTGATTCTAATGTAGTATTTTCAGCTTTTCATTAATAATGTATATACCTATTTCAAATATATTATTTAGTAAATATACCAATGGTGAAGAATTTATTTTTAAATCAAATCTTCAACCATATGTTGGTTTTTATTTTGTAGATAAAAGTAATAATGTTTACACAGGAAAAACATATACAAGTGATAGTGTAGAACTTTTAAGAAGAAATCCAAATACTTCTATAAATTCTAATGTTGTTTTTAATGGTGTTTATGCTTCATTAAATCCAAAAACATTACCTTCCTTAAATATAACACCTGATTTTATCAAACCAACTTCTACTGATTATACTAATGGATTTATGACTCGATTTATACTAAAACCAACTATTAGCTCTCAAGTAAATGACTTTATTGAAGTTAAATCTGACAAATATACATCAGTTATTCAAGACAGTGATGCTAAAGTATTATATAAATCAGTTAGTTTAGTTTGGAAACTTACAGGTCCATTATATGATGTTTATAGAAATAATATTAGAATAATGCCTGGTATTATAGATAGTAATAAAAGATCAATAGCTGAAGCTGAAAAATTTATACCTAATCTATCTTTATATTTTACAGACTTAATTCAGTTTAATAAATCTCAAGAAAGTCTTAAGACTCAAGAAATTCAAACTACCCAAACTACTCAAACTGTTCAAACTACTCAAATCATTCAATCTGTACCAACTACTCAAACTATAGGAGGTACACAGAGTTCTCAAGGTTCTGGATATTAATAAAAATATTGTTATTTTTTTATAAATTTTCTTTAGTTTGGTAAACTAAACTAACTTTGTTATATTTAATCTAATAATAAAGGTTATGTATTACATTGTTGAAACAAAAGAACAACTAAAATATCTATTTGACAAATCAGAAATAGCCACTTGTTTTGTTAATATCATCACAACAAATGATAATCGCCATCCATCATTAACTAAACCATGTTTAGTATATTATAATGATGGAG
>Ga0194115_10004173_pt1 | contig 15759 bp, 13 predicted proteins | sample TA2MahsurfametaG_3_FD_148656 | JGI IMG/M metagenome (GOLD analysis project Ga0194115, IMG submission 148656) | Freshwater microbial communities from Lake Tanganyika, Tanzania - TA2015002 Mahale S4 surface | ecosystem: Environmental > Aquatic > Freshwater > Lake | place: Tanzania: Lake...
TCGAGATGCAGACGAAGGAGTTGCAAAACGGACGTCTTGCTATGCTCGCGGCGGCTGGATTTATGGCACAAGAACTTGTAGACGGAAAGGGAATTCTTGAACACTTGCAACTGTAGATGTGCTTAGGGAGCAACAAGGAGGATGAAATTGACGGTATATGATTTGAAGATGGAAGATTGTGCTTCTCATTTGCCTCCTGTCCGGGTCCCCCTTTATTACTGTCAGCTACCCTTTATTACAGTCAGCTACTCCATACTGAGTTTGCTTTCTTGACGGATTGCCCCTGCTGAACTCGCACACATTGTTCATTACGCGATTAGATGTATTACATTGAGTGAGATAAATTTTGATTAAAACGACCTGACCATCATGATTTACAGTAGTTTGACAGATACGGTAGTATGATGGCGGATGGATCGGACGTTGTTGTCGAAAAGATATTGACTGTAATGGGTAATGGGGAAATAACGACCGATATCCTCGAGAGCCAGTAACAACCGGGTCCCTCAATTCGGGGACAGTTACCTACGGTACCAATGTATGATATGGTGGAAGCTTTTTCCTGGTCTTCACCGTTCCGCAGTTATGAATACAAGCTGCTTTACCGTACTGTGTCTTCGGCACTGGGCTCTATTGAAGACTTTTGTATTCCTATCCAATAGGGACCGAACTCCTGTTTTTGGGACTACGAGCATCGAAGTTGAAGCATGGCATCCACAAATGAACCGGCCGCGGCCCGGAATAATCAAAATAGCATATTGGCTGCTAAAGTGTCTCGGGCATTGGAAGTCCGAAGTGACACTCCTGCGATGAAGGCTGCGTTGGAGTCCCTGTCGCACCTTGCAGATCATCAGGACGATCTATTTTCGGTCGATTCACGTTCTGTCCGCGTCGCAATTGAGCATGATGCCCTACAGCAAGCACTGTTGCTTCAACAGGAATTGCAATCGTTGCTTGACACCGTCGGAGCAATGCGAAAAGGCGTCGCCGAAGCCGCAGCCATCGCTCGTCGCGTAGAGGAATCGATTCACATGAATGTTGTTACTGGCTCTATGGATCCTAGTGGTAGTCCCTCGGGAGGAGCCTTGTCCCCTACTTCAGAGGCAAACAGCACAGCTGCCTCTTCGCCGATCGATCAAAGTTTGGAGGCAGAGCAAAAGTTGGCATTTATCTTAAATGAAGCCTTCTTGGAACGTAACGCGACCCGCAAGCGAATGGAAGCTGTGAATAGCTTCCTTGAAAAGTTCGACTTGTCAGACAAAGATTCGAGACTTCTGGATCATTACGCGTTTGAAGATACGGAAACCTCGAACGTCAACGGTATGGCCTTTTTGGCGGCACTAGAACGTGTACGAGTGATTCGAAAAGAGCTTGGTCGAACCTTTGGAACCTTGGATCTTTTGCATAATCAACAGTCTTCACTGTCTGAAATTCCAGGTGACTCCAATCGTCTCGGGGCATCTTCTGCACTACGCATGATGGAAGTCTTGGCGCAAAAGCAAGAACGTGCATATGAACGACTCTATCACTGGCTTCAAAAGCATTTGAATGTCCATGGTCATGAAGGCTCGTTTCCAGACGAGGATGATATTGACGAGGCGCTGGTGCATCCTTTCGTCAGACGCAGCCTGTTTACCCTTCGAAACGTTCCTGCGTTTTACTCCCACCTTTTGGAGTTGCTTGCTTCTTCCAGGAGAGCTGAAGGTACACGGCGCTTCCTATTGGCATTGACAAGCGGATACCAAGGTCTTCCTCCAATTGAAATGCGTGCGCATGACCCAGTGATATACGTCGGTGACATGCTGGCATTTTGTTTCCGCACCTTCTCGGTCGAAGCGGAAGTCGCGCGTGGTCTCATCGAGTATGTTCCCGAAGGGGAAGGAGACGAACAAGAAGAAAGAAAAGAAGAGGTTTCCTCGGGAATAGACGACACGGACTACGGTACAGAAAAGCCAATCACAGCCGCTGCAATGCTTTCTCAGAGTATGGGTGGTGTTTCGAGACCTCTAAAAGCCCGTATACTTCATGTTATTGCCGCCCTCTCGAGACGATACGACGAGGACGACGAATCAGACGATGGTATGGACGTCGAGGAAGAAGGTGCATCAGCCCGAAAGCGCGTCTCGCAACTCTATGAAATATGCGGTTTACTCCTCTTCTATGCATCGGCGCTGACGAAAGCTATCTCCAAGTTGCAGAGTGGAGGGGATTCTGGCAATGACAATGCTTCCGCTGAGACCAATCCGTTGATGATCACCATGCTCGACTGCCTTGGGGAAGCCACCAATGCCTTTGAGGCATCGGTTAGAGTCTATGCAGCTATGCTTGAACATTTGAACGTCATCACAGGGGATTCTGAGGCATCGTTGGCACACGCGATGGTCACTTGCATCGTGGATGTGCGAAAAGCCTCTCCTGGATTTACAAGCGATATTGAATGCCCCCAAGCTCACCGTAAAACTTTGGCACTTGACTGGGCGTGCGATGCAATTATCGAAGCTGCTCTTCCTGCGTGTAGGAGTCTAGACGATACTGTCACGTTGAGTCAATCAATCTCGATTGCCCGTCAGGTAGATCTTTTGGCAGACGTCGCAACTTCATTACAGAACAAGGTTCGCGCTCGTGAGTCGACTTTGATTGACGATTTGGTTGAAAAAGAAACTGTTGATGTTTTGGATCTGTGCGGTCTTGGTACACTTGTTTCGGCGTTCGAACGATTTAATGCGGTTCATGTCGAAGGTATGGTGATGGCTGCTCATCCTGGATTGACAGTTGAAGAAGTCAAGATCGCGTTGGGCGAGTTCTATTCATCGCTATATTCGCCACCACTACCTTCCTTTGAAAGTACGATCAAGGATCCGACCTTACGAAAACTGGCGCGATCAAAGATTGCTCAAAAGGTGTGCTTGACGTACCAAACACTATACGACGACATGACGAAATTCGAAAAGGGCGGGTACGATGATCTCAGTTTCTTGGGACATACCCCTCGACAAGTAAATACATTGTTTACAGTATAATAATCAGATATTTTCCTTTTCAAGTTTTTCCATCATTTCTTCTGCTCTCTTCGTCCTCTTATCGTCGTAGTTATCTGGTTTCGGAAAAGGATTTTGTTCAAGCTGGACAGAAAAATTGACATTCTGTCGCCCGTCGAACTGATGTAGCTGACCCAACCCTTTATACGCTATGTGAATCTGTTTCAATGTCAGTGGAGATTGTGGATCGAGTTCCTTGTTTTCACGAAAGTCATCTCGAATGGATTGATAAATTCTTGAACGATTCTTCGACGGGTACGTTTCACATGCTCGCAAAAGTCTTCTGTACAAGTACACCAAATCTTTCTTCGTCACTTGATGAGCCATAGTCTTCTAACACTTGTGGGAAACGAAAACTTTGATGTGGGTTCATCGACGGAAAGTCATGTAGCAGGCAACAACACGAAGTATCATCACTTTCGAGATGGCTAAAAAGGAGTCAGAGTCGATTGGCTCGATACGTCAGCACCGAGATCGACTAACACGACCATTTTTCGCTTGCCACCGCATTTTCCGAGCTGTAACGCTAGCCCGCGATACGGAATTTTAGCTTGCTGCTATCCTTCGTTACGCCTACTAGCAGACGTCAATACAACCTCGACTGTCGCCAGGCTCGGGCTAAACCAGAAACTGAGACCAGAATCAGAACAAAGAACCTCCTCATTACACCCTGATTTTGACGACATTTACAGTCGTGTGCGAGGACCAGTTGGTTGTAGAGGGGAGAGGCGATACGAAGCTTAAAGACGTGCTATGGTAATGTAGAGTCTGTCAGAAGTGTTTTCTATCGCATGCTATTTCATGACAGAAATAGCGCTACTTCTTAGCATCCTGACCCGGTTGACAGCCATGGATCCCAACAGTAGCAGTTAGTGGTCGTCGTTCGGGACTATGTTCTCGCTTACGTTACAATGCCTCATTCTGCATTTGTACCATAATTTCGGCATGTTCGGCTTCATCCTCTCGGATGGCAGAAAATGTATCCAAGAGTGTACGCATAGCCGGTCTGGGTCGTGATCCCAATTCTCGAAACAATGGATCCTCCAAATAGTATAGCTTCGCTGCCAATGGTGCCGGTTGTTCCTTCAAAAACGCCTCATTCTTCTTCACAAAGTTATCGTACGTCGCAAAGGCTTCTTCCTCTACGGCCTGGTTGAAATTGTAGGCAAAAGTAGGATTGAACAAGTAGAAGGCTACGCCCAAAAAGTAATAGGCACACGCAATGTGTTGAGCGAGAAATCGGTCAAACCAAATGCGATTTCCTTCCAGCTCTTCCATGATCAACAAGTGATGTTGTTCATTCCAAGTCTGCAAAAAGTGGACCTTGAGATAGTCGGCCCGTCTCCACCAACCCAGTGTCTCGTAACAGTGAAGGACTGAAAGATACGAAAAGTAGGGCATTCGTGCAATCGTTTCTAGGGCCCAAAATCTTGCATAGGCTCTTTCCACAGTATCCCCGCCAAAGAAGGTGTCAAAAATTAGAGTCTTGACTCCATAGACCATCTTCTTGTTCATTTCCTTGGTTGCATCGTTGAGGGGCCGTCCAAAGACATGCATGTCTTCTTCTGGAAGAGGATGTGAGACAAAGATTTGAGTTTTTGCCCTTGTCCAACTTGATGGAGTTGAAAAGGCTCCACAAATCGCAGAGGTGTAACTCAACACGAACAAGAACGAAAGCAAGGAACTCCGAGACAACATCTTCACTTCAGTGTTTCCCGTGTTGTCCCTTGAAAAATCCACGTATCCGAATCCCAAAGAATGAGGTCTTCAATGATGGTTTGTTGAATGACTTCGAAAAAAAAGATGATGGAGTTCGGGTACCGTGCGTCATCAAGGAATGCAAACCGTTCCCTGCAACCTCGACTTCCAGGAAAATTTTGCCTTATCCATGATGGCAGGCTAATGAATCAACCATATTGCGGGATGTCCCGGATAAATCACTCGTTGAAAGATCGCGGAAGAAACAGCTGAGCAATATGACAAGGGGTCTATATGCCCTTTGCCCAGACCGTGCGTCATTTCTTGTTCCAGATGCTTGTCGCATGTTTCTCTGGCTGTACTCGAGGAAGTCGAAAGGTCAATTAGCCTCGACCACGCATTTTTACGCGCCCCATAGGAACAAAACAGAGGTGGATTCTAAACGGCACGACGGCCAAATCCCGTCCTACGATACTACATTTGTAGTAGGAACTTCAGCCAGTTTTGATCAAGGAACCAAGTGTTGCATAGTTGTTCGCGAGCTGTCTGGTGGAATAGAGCCCTAGAGGTTGCGAGAAGGATTCCGAAGCCATGCCGAAAAAAGTGGCGGTCAAATTGGAAGATCCACTATCTTCCAACGATGTCCTCAAAGATCCAAAGTCGGTGGGTCTAGCAAAAAGCCTTGTTGCTTCCTTGGAAAAGCCTCCAAAAACAAAGACACCGTTTCAATGGGGTCAAGTACGTGCATCTCCGTATGGATCATGCCTTGATTCTGAAATACATGATGAGAATGATGCAAAGGAATGGCATGGATATCGAGCCAAGCATCTGAAACCACTGCAAGTACCACGACAGGGGTATGGGCATGTTTTTGGACAAAGTGTCGTGGATGAAGTCGATAATACCGATTTGGGTGACGGAGACATGGAAACAGCAGCGACGGGTGATCCAGCCTTGAAGAATCCGCATGATTTTGGATCGACAAAGACTCCGGACGATGCACCAGTCGGATCGCTGCGGGATAAGTGGAGACTTTTGCCACACTTTCTTAAGCTACGATCTCTTATGCGGCAGCATATCGATTCCTTTGATCATTTTGTCAATGTCGATCTCAAACAGATTGTACAATCTCCCAGTGCGTGTGAAATTCGATCAGAACATGACCCTAATTTTTACCTAAGATACACCGACTGCTGGGTGGGAGAGCCATCGGTCGAAGAGGATTCTTATTCTACCACCCAAGCCACACCCTTTCAATGCCGGATACGTGATTGTACCTACTCAGGTGCGGAAATTCGATGGTTGAGATACTTTCAGGATCGTTGCGTGCTTTTACCCCCATGTTCCTTCTTCATCTGACGTTCATTTGTTGTCGGCTCCACACAGCTCCCATTTACGTCAATGTGCGATACACACGCGGACGGCAGATTGTTGTCAAACGTAAAGTCATGATCGGTCGAATGCCCATTATGTTGCGGTCCGAACGTTGTATGCTTCGAAATAAGTCAGATCGAGAATTAGCCGTCATGAAGGAATGTCCGCATGATCCTGGTGGCTATTTCATCGTCAGGGGTGTTGAAAAGGTTATTTTGATCCAAGAACAACTTTCCAAGAATCGTGTTATCCTGGAAGAAGATCCCAAAGGCGAAGTCTGTGCGAGCATCACCTCGTCAACTCACGAGCGAAAGTCTAAGGCATACATTCTCATGAAGAATGGAAAGGTGTTTCTTAAGAACAACACTCTGGGAGAGGATGTACCCATTGCTATCGTTTTGAAGGCAATGGGTGTTGAAAGTGACTTGGAGGCTGTCCAGCTTGTGGGTAGTGAACAGTTCATATTGGATGCTTTAGCGTTATCCCTGGAAGAACCTGCCAAAATTGGAATTTACACGCAGCTTCAAGCCCTAAAGTATATCGGGTCCAAGATTCGTCGCAACACGAACTCTTTTCGCAAGCCTCTTCCTCCAGAAGAAGAAGCTCGGGAGGTCCTTGATCGCGTGGTGCTATCCCATGTTCCAGTCGAGCATTTCGATTTCCGTCCAAAAGCCATTTACGTTGGCCACATAACTCGACGAGTGTTGATGGTACATCTCGGGAAGATGAGTCTGGATGACAAGGATTACTACGGAAATAAACGTCTTGAGCTGGCTGGAAATTTGCTTTCACTATTGTTTGAAGATCTGTTCAAGATTTTCAGCAAAGACTTAAAGCGACAAGCGGATATGGTTCTTTCCAAGCCAAATCGAGCTCAAGCCTACGACGTGGTAAAGAGTATTCGGCCCGACACAATCACGAACGGGATGAACAACGCGATCGCTACAGGGAATTGGGTGTTGAAGCGTTTCCGTATGGATCGTGCTGGGGTGACTCAAGTCCTGTCACGACTCTCTTACATGTCGGCTCTCGGAATGATGACACGTATTAACAGTCAGTTCGAAAAGACCCGAAAGGTCAGTGGTCCAAGATCACTGCAGCCTAGTCAGTGGGGTATGTTATGTCCAGCTGACACGCCTGAAGGAGAAGCTTGTGGTCTTGTAAAGAACTTGGCTCTACTCGCGCACATCACTACGGATGAAGACACTCAGCCGATCGAGAGACTATGCCGAGATCTCGGCGTTGAAGATGTCCTTCGACTTTCGGGACACGAAATACATTCGCAGCAGGCCTATTTGGTCCTTTTGAATGGTCTCATACTTGGTGTGCATACGAGACCAAAGCAGCTCGTCCGAGATCTCAGGAGTCTGCGCCGTAGCGGTTTGGCCGGGGAATTCGTGTCTTTTTACCTTCACGAAGGACAGCGGGCTGTGCACATCGCCACAGACGGTGGACGAGTATGTCGACCCCTAATTGTCGTTGATGAAACCAGGGGGTTACCTAAGCTCAAGCAGATCCACCTAGAAGCTCTTGCACTCGGGACGATCAGCATTCGTGACTTGCTTCGTCAAGGGATCGTCGAATACGTCGACTGTAATGAAGAGAACAATACGCTTATAGCTGTTACCGAGAAGGATCTGGAAGTCGCTCGAAAGCAGGGATTGGGGACTCGGCGAATGCGATACACCCATCTAGAGGTCGACCCTTTCACGATTCTCGGTGTCATCGGTGGAATTATTCCGGTAAGTGAGCTTTGACTGATCGTGTACCTGTTCTTTGAGTTGTTGCTGCCCACCGGTCCTACGTCACTCACGTCTAGTCTTCATAGTACCCGCACCATAATCAAGCTCCGCGGAATACATATACAGTTGCGATGAGTAAACAGGCTATGGGTACAATTGGCGTCAACGAGTATGAACGGATGGATGGCCTCATCTATACACTAGTCTATCCGCAAAAGCCGATGGTCAAATCACGTACCCTTGATCTGGTCGGTTTTGATAACATCCCCGGAGGCCAGAATAGCGTTATCGCAGTTATGAGTTATAGCGGCTACGATATCGAGGATGCAGTCGTCTTGAATAAGGCCGCCATTGATCGAGGTTTCGGAAGATGTATGGTGTTGAAAAAGCAACAAACTAGTGTCCGCAGATATGCCAATGGCACAAGTGACAACATTTGTGGCCCTCCCGATCCGAACCAGTTTGCTGACGGGGAGGACGACAAGAGATATGCGCGATACAAGGCAATCGATCAGGATGGTATTTGCATGGTCGGGGAGAAGATCGAAAATGGATCCATGATGGTAAACAAGGAGTCTCCGATGAATACCACAGGCAACGTCGGAAATTCCGATCTCGGCCTCAATTTAGGTGTATCTGTGACAAATGTCCAGTATAAGCCATCTGGAATGTCATATCGTGGCCAAGGCCATTGCCATGTGGACAAAGTCCTCATCACGTCGAACGAGCACGAGCAGTACCTGATCAAGGTTATGTTGAGACAGATTCGTCGTCCGGAGATCGGAGACAAATTTGCGTCAAGGCACGGTCAAAAGGGAGTCTGCGGCTTGATTGTGGCTCAAGAAAATCTTCCCTTCAACGACGCAGGAAACTGTCCGGACCTTATTATGAATCCTCATGGTTTTCCATCTCGAATGACAGTAGGAAAACTGCTAGAGTTGCTTGTGGGAAAATCCGGAGTCTACGAGGGACGTCAGGGATATTCAACCGCCTTTGGAGAAGAGCATGGATCCGCTGATACTGCAGAAGCAACGGCGGAAGCCCTCATGAGGAATGGACTGAATTATACGGGCAAAGACTTATTTTACAGCGGGGCCAGTGGTGAACCTCTGGATGCGTACGTCTTCTCGGGTCCCGTTTTCTACCAGAAACTCAAGCATATGGTCTTGGACAAAGCTCATGCTCGCGCTCGAGGTCCTCGAGCGGTACTTACTCGACAGCCAACCGAGGGTCGCTCTAGAGATGGTGGACTTCGTCTCGGAGAAATGGAACGAGATTGTTTGATCGCATACGGTGCCGCGAACTTGATTATGGAAAGATTGATGCATTCGTCCGACGCCTTCTCCGCAAACGTTTGTTTGACTTGCGGCCTATTGCAGTACCAAAGCTGGTGCCAGTATTGTCGATCTGGTGAAAAGGTCGCGGACATTAGATTGCCCTACGCCTGCAAGCTCTTGTTCCAAGAATTGCAATCAATGAACGTGCTACCGCGTTTACGATTAAAGGATGTGTAAATCATAATGAAGCGAGATAATGCTTCGAATTATTCTTGCTTACTAGTCCTACCTTGCCACCAATGAAGATATTCGTCAAAGAGTTCAGTCTCGTCACCGATAATCTTCCTCGCTAGAATTTCACCAAAGATACCATGGTGGAGAAGTCCTCGACTGCTTAACCCTGTAAAGATCCAGGCATTGGGATGGAAGGCACAGTCATACTTTCCAAGCAATGGCATACGTCCGTACTTCCCTCGATTGCTTTGGACACGAAATCCGCAAGTGATTTTATCGATGGTACCATCCTCCCAGATATCGGCTGCGAAATCGTCGGTACGCTCTCTCAGCTCAGATCTGACTTGGTCATCGTCCAAGGCTTGTTCCTTGAACTCATGCGTCGCTCCGATGAGAACACGGTTCTCTTCTAGTAAGGGCGACACATACTTTCCGCAAAGCATCGCAGATTTCAAATTGAGATCCTTGAGAGTCATTTCGATAGATTGACCACGTACAAGTTGTATTGGCATCTTATCTGTTATGATCGAATCTTGAAACAAACCCGAACCAGCAGCAAGGACGATTGCATCAAACGCCGCTGTTCGTTCCTCCAAGCTTAAACCTTTCGTGTCAGAGTCATTTCCTATAACAATCCATTCTTTACTGCCATTCCCCGTACTCTGTATAGCTTGATAGAGACCCTTCAAATATGATGGCACATGTACGACTTTACATCCCGAATGGAGACGAAGTGCTCCCAAAACCTGTTCCTGTGCCATCCATGGAAGTTGTTGTCGAGGTATCCATTCTGCAATACGGGGTAACCGATCGGCCGTTTCCATCAGGACTTCCAAATGTTGATGATTCACAGCTACTCGGTAAAGTTCATCCTGAAGGATACATCCCTTCTCATATTCCATCGATACATTTAACAGTGTATTGGTGGCGTGAAGACCCTCCAATCCTAAATGGACAAGTTTCCCCTGTGGACTGAGTGGATGCAACAACCTGTAGAATCGAAAAGGAGACAAATCACAAACACACAAAATTAAATTAGGAAACAGGAAGAATCAAACAGGAAAGCGGAATTGTCCACAACAACAGTAACAAAAGAAGATTTTTCCGAAAGGTCTCAGCGATCTTGGTTGTATTTGTTTGTCGTCATGAGCCAGGCTCGATGAGGAGTAGCAAATAGAATAGTCATCATGGACTGGATTTCTTAAAATGTAATGTGTGGTCCCGTGATACAGTAGTAGTCGAATTTTTTTCTTCACTCACCCTCCAGCTACTGAAGATGCACCTCCAAGACCAGGCATCGTCTTGTCCAAGATTGTAATATCCACGTCGGGTATCCTTTGGACGAGATGGTAGGCAGTCGAAAGACCTGCCAATCCTCCACCAATAATTCCAATTCTTTCAGGTATAGATGTCAATTGTGAATTTGAAATGGATGATCCCAACTTCCGGCGAAGTATTGTTCGGGAGGGGACAAGACTCCACGCAAGGACGTGTCTATGCCTTCCACCCATCACCTGCAGCATCGCTAGGATGGCGATGGATGCTTGCCACGAAGTTGCTCTATTCGAGCTTGGGATTTTTCTGGTCATGAGAGAGAGTCATCCACCAGACGTTTGTTAGTCATGGATGCATCATTTCTTCACTTGAAATAGACCTGCTACAAGGAATAGGATCCACATCACCTCTTATCAAGAAGATCGACGTCAAGAAAAGGGCGTTCGAGGATTTTGTCGAGACTCGCAAAACTCTCGTGGTGGGGAATGAAGTACTCACATAGCACCCAATCGCCCTCCGGACTCGCAGCAATATGGCGAAGCCGACGCGAACTGATGTCGACGTCACGACGACGAAAACGAAAGATGGCACGGAACGAACATGATGGCTTCACCTCGACCCAATATTTTTTCTCGAATGACACCATCCAGCACAACCCCGTCGTGATCACATATTCTCTACTAGGGCGCAAAAGTGTCAATTGGATCGTATGTACCACAACGGCAACAACGTGACCGACCACAACACACCTTCCGACCTACCATGTTTCTCAACAATCGAATTTTGAAAGCCTTTCGTGAAGATAATAGACGATACAGAGTTATTGCAGCCCTTTGTTCGGCCGGTGGAATCATTGCTTCAAGTATTTATTCAGACAACGAGGACAATGAGGCAAGTCGGTCTCAGGAATGCTCGGACTATTCTTCACGCAACTTTGTAAGGCAGCGCTACTTTACGCACGACAACTTTCTTTTTGATCCTCGGACCGTGCTGCACATGAACAAAACAAGTTGTGAATTCATCCAAGGGCCGTCATTGTCTCGTCTGGCTCGGTCACGGACGATTCGTCGGATACAAGATTCATCCACGAAATCAACCTTGAAATCACGGTATGATGTACAATGGAAGACACCGATTGGTGCAGGTGGTTTCGGCTCAGTATACCTGGCAACGGATAGGAAGACGAAAGAGCTTGTCGCCGTCAAGCAAATCCCCAAGAGCTGCACCAACATCGCATCCTTCCAACGAGAGATGAATGCCTTTTTGCATATACGGCATAATGGATCACATCCTAATATCTGTGCACTGAGAGAAAATTTTGACGAAGGAGAATACTACTATCTTGTTCTGGACCTTATTTCTGGGGGGGAGATGTTTGATCACCTCATCAATAATGGTGCGTTTTCAGAGGCGGAGGCAGCTCGATTGTTTCGGGAAGTTGGATCAGCACTAGCCTTTCTACACGGGATCAACGTCATCCACGGAGATTTGAAACCAGAGAACTTGATGTTAAGTTCGAAGAACCAGGCAGATGCCGTGATAGAATTGGTAGATTTCGGATGTGCCCAAGTACTTGACAAAAACAGTCCATTCTACGAAGAAACTTCGTCGATTTCGGCAACTACGCCAGGATATTCACCACCTGAGATGGTCGACAAGAGTATCAAGCTCACACATCTAGAACCATCAATGGATATGTTTTCGATCGGTGTGATTCTGTATGTTATGCTTTGCGGCGTTCATCCCTATGACGTTAATGGTACGGCGTCCGATTCCGAGCTCAACAGGAGAATCTTGGAACGAAAGTTACCCCCACTGCGGAAGTCACCATACACAGCCCACCTGTCTCGATCTGCAATTGAACTAATGGAAAAGCTTATGCATCCCAATCCGAAGAAACGACTGACGGCTCAACAAATGCTGGATCACCCTTGGGTTCGGGGAGAGACTGCAGCAACGGGTAAGATCCAAGGCTCAGATGAGCGTCTAAAGAAGTTTCGGAGATTTAGGTCTCAACTGGAGGCCAAAGTATTCCAGAATATGGTGAAGATATCTGGTGACCTGGCTACACCGGATATTCACAAGAAAACATCCTTGATAGAGCAATCTTTTCGAGCCCTTGATCGCGAGCATAAAGGATACATCACAACGAAAGAGCTCAAACAGCTTGACCCCCGAGTCAAGACAGACAGTGCCGACGACGATAGTCAATTATCCCTGTCTGGTTTCTCCGATCTTCTATCCGATAACATGAAAAACCGATACTTTCCATCAGGTCACTTAATTTATCGTGAAGGCGACATTGGAAGGTTTATGTACTTTATCAACTCAGGCCGAATAGAGGTCTCGACTAAGGATGGGTGCGTATCGATTCGCGAGACCGGTGACTTTTTCGGTGAAGGAGCTCTTTTGTCTCAAAGTGGAAGGCGTTCAGCCAGTATAAGGACCCTGACGCCTGTCCATGCCATTGAAATCAGCAAGGAATATTTTGAGAAATATCTTGCTTCCGGATATGACACTCAGTTGAACATTCGAGAACTCGATAAGGAACGAAAAAGGAATCGCGCAAAGGCAATTCTAGCCTCGACGAAATCTATGGAAGAGCAGTCATATCCAAGAGGCGCATTCTTGTACCAACCAGGTAGTCCGGGCGACCAGATCTTTATCTTGGAAGAGGGTGACGTAGATGTCACTATCGCCGGTCACACGGTGCATACAGTGAAACAAACTGAGATGTGTGGAGAAGATGCAGTCATTTTTGGCAAAGCGAGAAATACAGCTGCTAGATGCGTGTCCGAGAAATGTCTCGCTCATATTCTTAATGGAAACGATTTCTTGAAAATTGTCAATTCCATTGCATCGAGTTCCCTAAAGGAGAGTCTTCGAGATATCACACACCGACGTGAATTTCAAAAGGCTTTTGTGTATACAACGAAGAGAGACTTCCCGAAAACCGAAGTCGGACTTAGAAAAGCTTTCGAGGAGGCCGACTACGACCGGTCAGGCGAGATCGATGTGGCCGATATTACCCGTATGCTGAAACGAATCGACGAGACATGGACTAGCAAGGAAATTCAGGATATCCTATCATCTTTGGATTTGGACCGTACTGGAGGGGTGAATTGGGAAGAATTTAAGCGAATTTTCGGCGTGCCTAGTTCTAATCAGTAGCTGACGGCTTTTACCAGAGGGCTATCACGCGGGATTGAAACTGAGCCCAACAAAACGGGAGTCACTTTCCCGCTGACGGTGAACGGTGACATCACGTACGCGAAAAGCTTATCTGTAGTCAAAGAAGTCCTATTTCCTTCGAAGACAGGCTAGTGTTTTTGTTACAAAATCCCATCGTCGATGCTCTGCCATCAAACAGGTCTTGACAACTCAGTAGGATGTTCTTGCGCCACAGCGTGCTGCAGATTCATGCGATAGTTCTGTTCATTTCGTTTGTTGGTCTGGCCAAGGGACTAGTTCCGCCCAGCGCACGACGACAACAGATTTTCCTCAGCAGGTCCAACCTGGCGGGGCTGATATTTGACAGGCCGCCCTCTTTACACGCCACGCTTCCTTCGTTTGGTAGTCGCTTCGACAAATGGAGGTTTCTGCAGGAACTACTCGATGGTGATGTGCAGGATGAGGTCATGGGGCTGCTTCTGTTTCGCGTTCTGGACGACTTCTGGACTGTGAATGGCCTACCTGAGCAGACTCGAGAGCCGACTAAGTCTGGTTCGCCAGAACTTTCCCCTGAGTTAATTACGAAGATACAGATGTCCATTGAAGAATTGAGACAGAGCTCACAATCATCCGTTCCACATTATTTCGAAGATGGGGCGATGGCTAAGTTCCATTCGTTGCTTCCAGATCCCGTCGAAGACGAAGATGCGAACAAATCAGCGTGGGATACAGTGATGGAAATCCATGGGCAGGACATGGTGAGAGCAAATGAGACGAATCCAACTACGGAATGGCGCAAAGTCTGCCTTGTAGCTCGATTGCTGATACATTATGACTTTTTAAGCAAGTACAACGTGTGATACCAAGGCGCTTCCATCGAGAAAAAACACGACAAATTCTCAGTTTTCAGCATAGGGTAACCCGACGACATAGAGGTAACCAATCAATCTATTCTTTACACTAGAAGATAAAAACTTCTATCATACAATGACCGAGTGGCTAATGCGCCGACCAGTGAGGGAACGATCCAAAGAAAAGAGATACGCGGGCACTCCAAATCTTGACAGCGCCCATTTAGCAATCAGGCTGAAGAGGTACTGATCCAGGGATTGTGGCCGCGGCGTACAGTCCCATAAATCCAATCATGGCGAGTCTACCGTTCTTGATTTCGGCATCCCGTCCTCGGGAAAGAGTCTCTGCGCTCTTGTTCTTAGAAAGACCAAATGGATCGAAAAGACCTGGAACCATGTTCTGAACGGGAAAAGGAGTGGAAACAAAAACGTGAGAATATTGATCGTAGGTTCTGTGGGGTGGCCTCAAGCATCCAGAAAAGGAGAATGACTTTTTCGGAACCATACTTTCGAAGACTATGAGTCCACCTACCTTTCCGGGGGTTCCTCCGCGCATGTAGTGGGTCGATCGTCGGCTGTAGAAAAGCTCATCGTGGAATTCAATCAAACCAGCGAAAAGCAACATTTGAGCCTTGCCCCATCCTGGAACGGCATCCCATGCCTCGAGTCCCTTAGAAGGGATAGAAGCGAATGCCTGTCCGAAAGACAAATCTCCAGGAATGCGGACACCGGCTCCGACGAACCACCATCCCACAAAGGCTGCCATGGCTACACGTCCGTGCTTGACCTCGGCATGACGGTACCAGGAAAGAGTCTCATCGGAACCAATTTCGGCCAAACCAAGGGGATCCCAAATAGATCCAAATTCAAGAGTGTTGGGCGACTTCAAGATTTCCTCCTTGGTGGCAGCCAAACCCGAAACGGCCTGAGAGCTGCTCTTGCTGGGCGCAAAAGCAGCGACGGGAGCAATAGTTGCAATAGCGAGAATCGTTGAGGTCTTCATGGTCTTGGCGTTGTGACAACAGATATTGTAGAGAGTGCTTTGAAGTAGCATTGTACGTCAAGCCGATCTTTCACTTCAATCAAGGAATCTTCGGAA
>Ga0194115_10004174_pt1 | contig 15759 bp, 10 predicted proteins | sample TA2MahsurfametaG_3_FD_148656 | JGI IMG/M metagenome (GOLD analysis project Ga0194115, IMG submission 148656) | Freshwater microbial communities from Lake Tanganyika, Tanzania - TA2015002 Mahale S4 surface | ecosystem: Environmental > Aquatic > Freshwater > Lake | place: Tanzania: Lake...
CCCCCGCCGTGAATTTCGAACGAATCGGAAGAGAGGATGTCACACACTCCTTTATTTATACTGCGTAAACCAGTGAATCTGAGAGTAAAGATAGAGGAAAGGGGGACCACCTCATCTTTCCTTTCGTCACCCTTTGTTGCAGAGGGGGACAGGAGAAGGATTTTCTCCGAGGTTTTCGTTGCCTCCATTCTTTCCGGAAGTTCGTTTCTGGGCATCCCAAATCAATCGACCGAGTATAGCATTTGATAGAGAGGATCATCAACGAGTATTTTTCGGGAATTTCCTGGAGCCCTAATCTTCCGCCGATCTGGCAGAAATATCAATTCGGTTCATTTATTACGTATAGTTCTGATACGACCGAAACCGAACTCGCCACTTAAGCCTACCAAACCTTGACTCACTCCCACTATTATTGTCAACAGTTGTATAAGTAGTATGAATGACGAAAATATAGGTCGAGGGTCATATTAGAATCTTAATTGTATTGTCTTTTTTATTAAATAAAAGAGTCATTTTTTAGACATGCTGGTCGTGATATGTCCGGAACGATCCTTCAGTACGACGTATATTTTTTTGTATAGGGTCCTAGGAGGGCCATCTTTGCTTTATGAGTTTGACCCCCCTGCATCTCGACGTCGGACGTGGGACTACCGTATATCGGTGTGTTCGGGTACGACTGCTGCACAGCAATCCAGGATCGATCGGCCTTTGTTCGGTTCGAGGAACGTCGAGCGACAGTCTATGCGACGTCGTCGTCGGTTTATTTAAATATAGAAGTTTGCCATTCAAAGATCGTTTTTACGGATGGTTTCAATAGAGAAGTGTTCTTCACTTCGCATTCACACAGCCGAATTGTTGCAATTCACACGTCCTCATTTTATCGATGTCAATCACACATGTGGGAGGAAAAACTTTTTTGCCATTTCCCGAAGAAGAACTTGCAACACGGATATTTCCAAAGTCGAGAACTCTTGCTGTTGGTGTATGATGTGTATTTTACAACACAAATTCTGGCATACCTAAACTTGAAACTCATTGCTGTAAGAAGTGCTACTGGTATTGGTCCGACTCTTGAGAGGACAAGACAACCGGAACCCATATCGGCAGATACTGCTCAAAATACATGTTTGCAATCTCGACAAAAGCTTTCAATGATCTATAATAAGGACATAGTGGGGTGCCGAATTATCACAACCAAATGTCTCTATCAATAAAACGGTAGAAATATAAAAAAAGCATTCCAATGATTTTGCAAAGAAAGACGTGGTGGAGGTTTTTCGAATTCTATGTCGACAATCAATAAGCATATAGAGAGCCCTTCAAATCGCGCTTTTTCTTCTTCGGGAATGATCCGTCTCTCGATTTCGTCATGTGTACGACCATAGACCTATATTTCGAGTATCAATGATTCTCATGGTGTTTGAACTCTCCGACCTTCATTGCCCTTTCAAGGATAGAACATACTTGGACGACAGCAAGGCTTAGGAGGAGTGTCACTCGTGCAATCCGACGAGCGTCTAAACCAAGAACAGATACGGCCAGGATGCCATATGCCCAACGTCGATATTTTTTCAATGTCTCCAGACCCCGTTGACATTCCTTACAATGAATGGTATGTTGAGTATATCGATCAAAGAGTTCGGTACGACTCATCGGGGGTGGTATCGCGGTTTTGAAATAGGCATCATCATCGGCGGTAATAGAGGTATATTTCGCAATCCATTGCCTAAGGGCACCAATACAACGATCGGCAGGAGAGGGCATAAAGTAATGATTCTCTGTCAATGGTCCACCCAAAGAATCACCCTCCACATCCTCGTCACCATGACCACGCTGAAGAAGACGACGACGACGACGGACCAATTCACGTTCCTGATAATGTAGGAATGCTGCATCGGAATCCAAAAATCGATTATTCAATATATGGATCAACCATATGGGTAAAGCCTTGAAAATCCGGCTCATCAAGGATGGACGTTGCTTTTTCGGGTCGGTACTACTCGTACTTACTTCCAATCGTCTCGTCGTCAAGACGATAGCACGAGACCAACCAGGTCGTGTTGGTATACAAAGGACGGATAATTCAAATACACGGGGTTTCGGGTCTGGTGTCTCAAATTTCGCATCATACCATACCGTATAGGGAGCATGGAATCCACCGTTACCCTTTCGGATCATCCCCATTGTCCGATCTTCCCAATAAAAGGAAAATCCAGATTCACCCTTCCCTGTGGGGACAGTCATATTGATGGGTATCGCATCGGTCCGTTTCCCCTGCATCCCATGATGTGCAAAGGGGACATGGGCCGGATCGATTAAATTTTCTACCAAATGAGACCAACCATAGGGAAGATCACGTGTAAATGTCGATACGATGGGACTGACATCCTTCATCATCCCCTCGGGGAAACGCCATGTCTCATTACTATATTGGATCATATCCTCACTCCATGGCCAGACAAAGATGATAGAATTTTCGACGTAGGTTGGGTAGGATGCTACCGATGATTTGGGTAATGATATAGCACGTTGTTCTAATTCCATATTGGCTTGGGGGATGTGTGTACATTTCCCCTCTGTATTGAATTCCCAACCATGATAGGAACATTGAAGGATATTCTTTTCACGATCAATCCGTCCCTCACTGAGTGGTGCTAAACGATGTGGACATATATCATCGACGACGATCCATAAATGTTCATCCTCTTTGTCACGATAGGTGACATATTTCTGACCAAGAAATTCAATAGGTGTTGGTCGATCAGGATCTAATTCTATAATCGACCCGATAGGGACCCATGTCCTTGGAAATGTCTTGAGATTTAAATTTTCTTGATTGTAAGATGGAATCGTTGTCATCTTCCTCCTTTGAAAATCATCCAATGCTCTTCCCGTAGTACCCTTCGAGATGGTAGGGACAGGAGCAGACAGTGACCACGAAACATCTAGACGATGCCAGATACAGAGGAGAAGTAAAGCAAAATATCTCATCTTGATGATTCGGATAACAACGTTCGATACTTTTTTCTCGTCGTCTTTGCTTTCTTTATGACAGCCAACAGGTGAAGGCTTTTGCGTCTACACTGTTATAGCCCGAATCTCAAAAGCAAAAGCTTTACTCGTCGTCCTTTTTTCCTAGAATATTTACTGCATGCAGCAATGCGATGATTATAACAGCTCAGCCAACGAAGTTCTGGGTGTCAACTATGCTATGTGAAGGGAATGAAAAGGTGGCGCTTGTTCAAAAAGGAACTTCTATTGGTGGACAGTGGACAGAACCATCGATACAGGAGGGGCACCAGTAATGGTAATAATGATATGGATCCGATCAAGGATTGATGGGATCGAATGAGTCGTCGACTGGGAGGATGCCGTACGGTATCGCTCTCGACCATCCTGCTGGAATTGGATTTTTGTCGCCACCCACACGTTTCGAGCCCATTCGATCACATCGACTTGATTTGATCGGCTAGAGAGGAATCATGCGCAGCTATCATATACAGCGTCATCCCAATCTAACGTTGGTGCTTGCGATTTGATTTGATATGTACTGCTAAGCATGCAAGTCAAGAGAATCAAATGCAGCTTCTTCGGGAATTTAACGTTACTACAGGACAGCTCAGATAAAGACGTGAATTTCAAATCATTTTAGCTCGGAAAACATGGACCGTTCGGCTTGTCTGAGGTCGCCTGGGCAACAGGATGACACATGGTGGACTGTTTCTATTTCTGTTCCCAACCTTTCTTCCACTTCTTGTTCTTTCCAGACAATGCAAGAAACTTGCAGATCTTGGTGCACTTGTGCGTGTGGAAGAAAGCCTTCATACCAGCAGCGCCCTTATCAGTCCGTCCGTACACCATACGTCGGCCTGTGGAACTCTTGTAGTGAATGGCTGGATCTGTCAGCTCGAATGTTGGTGGTGTCATATCTGTATTGAAGACGCCTTGTAAGTCACATACCAAGACCTGTGCATTTGTGTAACGGTATGTGAAATGGCTAAAAGCGTGCATGTAATCTGAAGGTTTGATCTCATCGTCTCTGCTGATTGCAATGGGGTCATCATGAGTCAATATTTCCTCAGCGTCTTTGGAATCTTCATCTTCATCAGATTCTTCGTCTTCATCCGAGTCTTCGTCTTCTTCAACAATACCCAAAAGACCAACGTCTCGGTTCTGAGATCGCTCCTTCGCAAGCTGCCCCAACTCATAATCAACATCGAGTGGAATCTGCTTACGTACACCGTCGACCATCCCGTTGTTGTCGCTCCATTTCGTCCAGGAAAAGCGGACGGTGTCCAGCATCTTCTCTACCAAAACACCACGCCGTCCACCCGGCCAATCATGATCCTCTACAAGAAGAATTGATGCTTGTAAGAACTGGATGCGTGGAGTCGTTCGGACGCTGTAATCTGGGAGGCCTCGAAGCATGCGGTTGAATTCATCTGCAAGGAAGCCAGCCAGGTCTTGTGCCTCCAAGAAACCATAATGAAACTGAATCTTCTCATTAATCCGTTCTACATCTTTTGTTTCCTTCGCCACCATCGCATCGAGAGTAAAACCATGCGCTCCACTCTCCGTGTCTGAAAGACGGCAGCGATATGCCACCCGTTCGGCGCCCTTCCCGAAATAGTTCTTGTTGATCGCAAGATAAGGTGGGGGATTGGATTGTCGGATCCTACCGTTGTCAGGATTCGACTGTATGGCGGCTGATGGAAGCAATCGACTTTCGGTGGGTCTCCTAATTCTTGGATCATAGACATAGTGATATGCGATACGATAGTGCTGCCAGTTGAATTTCACAGCGGCATCTTTTTCATGGGTCAAGTCGTCTCGGGTTGTATATCCACGCTTGCGCCCTTCTTGAAGGGCTGTCTTGGTATCAGTTGTACTACTGATCATACTCGAAACAGCAGATGAAATAGAGTTCGCAGTCTTGTCGCAAAATACAAAAGAGCTTTTGACACCTCCCGTGTTGGCCACTTCTGCCATCGACTTGAGAGCTACAAAATCGTCATTTCGATTCCCTAAGCCCACGATGACGACCGTAAGCAATGATCCATATTTCATGGCCAATCCAGACATTTTCGCTCGAAGACGTGCTAGGAACTCGTCTTCTAATATCGATAGTTTTCCAGCATCAGTGGGACATCCGTCGGAATAGAAGAAGAGAGATAACGCACAGTTTTCATGATGACCTTTTTCAAGGAGTTCAATTGCCTTGTCTAGGGCGGGGAGATAGTTACTCTGGTGATGTATCGTATCGCGCGAAGGTGCGTACTGCCGGTTAACATACCTATCGACATTACGGTGTGACAACAACTTGTTGTATACAGGCCATCCAACCGGTTCTCGTTCGATCTCAACACAACATGAATCCTGAAACTTTATCAGCGAAAGAAGATCTGAGTTCGACGCTGTTTCTTGGAATAACTGCTCGGCAACAAATTCGAGAGCAGTCATAGAGAATGCAGCATTCTGACTGTCGCGGTAGAGATAAATTTCGTTTTTCTTCGCCAACATAGAACCACTGTCGTCAATAACAATAACAGTGTGTGACGTTGCAAGTTCCGGTTTTGCCTGCAACAGTTGCATGGTTTTGCTGTGTGTTGACTTCATATCAGAGTCCAACTCCATTGTTGGAAGGGGAGAAGGGAATGCAGTGACCTCACGACGCATCGACTGATCTGTGATGAAGGTAATCCCATCGTATTCAACCCTCCATCGATAACCCCACGCGCGTTCAAAGGTCCCGTATCGCAGTGCTCGTTGAAGGTCCCGTTTGCTAATGTCACGTTGTTCTCGTCGTAATCGACCATGAGTCGACGAAAGGATCGTGATCAAGCTTGTGTTCTTTTGAAGACTCATCCTCCTCACCACGGTGTGGGCTTTTTCGTATCCGTGTCTTCGTCAAAAGTGCAGGAAAGAATGAGAAGAAGGAATCCCATGTTTTGTTGATGAAGTACGTATGTTGTTGTGCTCGAGATTGGAGTTGTGAATGAAAAAGTAGTAGTACAAAAAGCGCGTAGTTGCAAGAATTTCAGAACCAAATCGATAACATCGACTCGATAGACTCTAGTCAGGAAAATCCTTTTGACGGGGCGGACCAGAGTCGCGTTAATCTTCTCTATACTGTATCTGTAACCCGTACATATAGAGTGGAAGTATCTTCTCGGCTTGGCGAACTGTGTCTGCGAGATCAAAGTCAAGAAAGTATGACTTACTGGCAATGGACAAATTGTCTTCCCTCTTTATTACGGACTCTACAATTGATCTTCCTGAACGAGGACGGTAGATGCAACGAGTCACCCATCTTGGGGAGAATCAACGATATCCACTGAACGCAACGACGCACCCTTTTTTGGACGTCCACTTTTTCTTCTACGGAACGGCAAGAAAATTTCGTTGGAGGGGGGGGAGGGGATGCGAAAGGTCTTGTTTTGAGTGACTTTCTTCTTTTCTTCCCTCTACATGGATGACGACCCCGCCACTTTCAGGCCTTGAGGATCAACAGTTCGAATTCTTTGATGTCAAATGGATTGTAGCATCATCCGCCGTGAGTGATTTCTCCTACTTTGGTTGTTTAGCATCGAAGGATATACCGAAGAATACATTGATCCATAAGGAACGGTATACATTGCAAGGTCAAGATATTTGGACAGCCTTAGAAATGTATCAACATGGTGGAGAGAATGGTACGAAGGATGATGATGATGAATATTTACGTCGGATAGGTCTTTCGGATATTCAACGGAAACAACTTTGGAAACTTCATGATCAACGTCATCCATTGAATACTCCACGATTGATGGGGATTATATATTCCAATGGGTTTTCAAATTCGGATTTAGGTCGTGAACCATGTTTGTTCGTTGGTGCGACAAGTCGTTTCAATCATTCATGTTGTCCGAATATTGGGATGGACTTTTCAGGATATGAGATCCGTTTATTTACCTCCCGACAGGTACTGAAGGGAGAAGAACTCTGCCTTTCCTATAACGAAGTCATCTATTACCATTCAACAACTGTCCGAAAGGCTGTCTTACAGCATAAGTACAAATTCGATTGTTATTGTTCTGCCTGTAATGAGTTGGAGGGAGACTCGACGATGACAGCAGCAGCAACAACAACAAGAGCAGCGAGTGACGAAAACAGAAAACGTTTAGGATATCTGGCTTGTCGACTTGCTCATCACGTTCCGGGGGCACATTTCCTCTACAATGCAGCATTCGAACAAAGTATCGACAAGATTAAGAAAGAAGAAGAATCTAGTAATATGGTTCCAGCAGCAGAAGATGATATTGATGAAAATAAGGATGCGTTAAAAAGATTATTGGAATACATGTCCGGACTACAGGAAGAACAAATCGATCATGATTTACTTCAATGTTCGGAGTTAGCCCTGGATCTTTCCCTTGATCGAAGGTCCAAGATGTGGAACAGTAGTAGAACAAGAAAGGGGTGTGTCGATGATGATGATGATGTCCAACTCGATCCAAAATATTGGGCTCAGAAAACAGTGACATTGTACAAGCTCCATAAGGGAGAGAACCATACATCGACCAAAATCTTTATACAAAAACTCAAGTCGATTCATGGATTGTACGACCAGGAAGATAGCATAGAATAACAGAGCCTCTCCACAATATTTGTAAGGTGAACCTTGGGGGTCAGACTTGGGTAGTTTTCATCTGTGTTGTTGTTTTCTATCTGTATATATAGATCAAAAATCCCGATACACGAGAAGGTCCTTCCCATCAAATTGTTCACCTGCCATACGTGCCTCTTCTCGTTTCCGAATTCGTATCCATCGTCGCTGACCCTTGACAGGATGAGCCCAAAATCGTTGGAATTTCGCAATCGGAATGATATGAATGGCTCCTCCAGAGTATCGTAAACCTGATGTTTCATTTGTTGATGATGTCGTTGTTGTTGTTGTTTTGGATGCTGCCGAATGGAAGGCCATACTAGAGACATCATGATCTTCAAATCCTTCCATATAGGACGCAGCCGTCGGCGCTTCACGTGCAATGGCACAACATAAGTCATAACTCATAAAGTATAATTGTCCAGCCAGATAGATATGGACTCGATCATATTCTTCCTTCCAGTAGGATTCTAAATGTTTTTGTTCATCGAGGGGTAGGTTCGACGTCCAATAGGCCTTATGACGGAGAGCACCGCCCATAATCCGTCTCCCACGGGGAGGTAGATGACTATGTGCAAAGATGAACCATTCATGTAGGGACAAGATAGAATCTGCATCGACCTTCATGGCATAATCAATCTGATTTTCTTCCATAATCGTCGATGCAAAGTAGAAAAAGGTTGGCGATTTCCCCTCATTCATATTTTCACTGTGCAACGTTCGTCACGTCATCCGTTGTTTGTTTGTTAGAATCATTGTCGTATACGTGAATTTGTCATTCAAGTTTGGAAGCGATACATAGACACCAAACCGAAAAGTGAGCCGAGGGCGACAAAGGAAACTGTGTGCGATGAACGCGTACTACTAGTGACGTACCGAATATTTAACCAGGTAAAATCAAGAAAATCTCCATCTTTGCACTTCTTGAGTTGGTGGGGAGGGTCATGAAAGAGACTTCTAGATGTATTTGTCGTAATGATGGTCCGATTCGTAATGATACTCGTACTGTATGGGTTGACAATCATTGTCGGTGCATCCGGTTCTTCATCGTTCATATTCGCAGCTCCCATAATGAAGGTATAGACCAACTGACAATCTTGATACTTTATCGGATCACGTTGTAAGTTCTCTAAACTGCAGGTTCGTGTATCATTCCAAAGCCGAAAGAGTTCTCGATGACGTTTCCGATACGAACAATCTCCTGAACTATCCATACTCAAAACACCGATGAGAGTCCTAGATCGTTGAGGAGAAGAAGGACGAAGGTTCCCTTCTGAAGGCTGTTGTTGTTGTTGTCGTTGCTGTCGTCGTTGGGACATATCATGATTTTGAAATTCGTTTCGAAGAATGGACGCATACGACGTAGTCACGACGGACGGTCGTCTCACAATTGCCACTAGATTGATAGTCGTCACTGACAACGATACGATCACTGTCAACCAGAATAGGATGGGTTGATTCGTCATGATGAAACGACAATATTTGCTGGAGAGTGTCGCGGTGGTGGCGGTGGTCGTTGAAAGAAAAATCTAGGGAGACCTAGTGTTCGTTGGGTTTGTTGGATATACCATGGACTATGGAAAGAAATTCAGAAGTATCAGTCGAGGTTCCTCAATCTGACGTTTGGGTGTCCACGACGGTGAACACTAACACAAGAAACCACTTGTAAAACAAAGGCTATTGATGTCGGTGAGGAGCGTGAGCGCTCGGAACCTTCAGATCATATCTATGGTACCATAGATATGGTTACGGGCTGCCACCACCTTCGCTTCCGGGTGATATCATACAAGGTTCCGTTTGAAGAGATCCGGTATGGTATCACCGGTAGGATAGGTCTATCTATTCTGTACGATCGTCTGCTGTCCTTGATCATATCGGCGTTATTACTTGCTTCGATGTGGAAGTATGGAGCTAGGAAGTTCCTCTACCATCGGTTTCCTAGTTTGGTCGATCGTACGTACATATGTTAGATATATCCGTTTAGATAGGTCTATATGAAGACTCTCTACGCACATATATAAATATAAATATATAGGGTATATCCCGAACCCTGCCATCAAGGAGCATTTGCATTCTTGCGAAGACTCCGCGGAGTCTTGTACTTCCGGGAAAAAGATCGGTACTTTGGGGAATCTCCACTTGCGAGCACCGAGATCACTGACGCACCCCCAAATCGCCCCTTATCATTTTTTAAAGTTCTCATATTACCTAGAATGGTTGAATTAAAGGGGTAGCTGACACCTTCGCCTCGGACTATAGCCCCGGAGGAAGTGGGCTTCGCCCGCGATCGCGCGTGTGATGGGTGCTTTTAACAGACTTGAAGGTTGATCGAGGCGAACTCTATGATGGATGATGATGGGGACAGGAACGATATGAAACGGATGAAATCCATCAAACCCTTTTGACAGTGAGGTTCGGGCATTTTGTTTCCTCTCTTTTCCTCTCCTATTTTGGATGGAACCCATTTCATTCCTTCTTTCAGCCGTAGTCGTAACTGGGTTTACTTTCGTCAATCGATCACCTGTACCGTAGAACCGTTCAGGAGGTACACATCGATTTTCCACGATTGTATTTCCACATACGTCACCGCACGAGTAGGGGAGGAAAAAGGAAGCGGGGAAGTATGTCTAGTTCGGAAAGTGAAAATGAAGAGAAAAAACCAGCTGCAAGGAAGGCTACCCTCTCGTATAGTACCACAACAACCGTCGATTCGACTTGTGATGAAGCTTCGACAACGCAACAACAACAACAACTGTTGTTAGACATCGATTCGATTACTACTACTATTACTACCAGTACCAAATCACCATCAAATTATAATGAACGGGGACGATCTCCAGTACAAATACCATTCCTATTCGTCGTCAAATTGCATGAACTCTTACGGGATTGTGAACAGGATCTAGAGGGGAAGGGAAGAATCATTTCATGGACCCAACCTCACGGGAAGAGTTTCAAGGTACATAGACCCAAGGAGATTATCCAATTTCTTCTACCTACCTACTTCAATCAAACAAAGTACAAGAGTTTTCAACGACAATGTAAGTATATGTCATGATGGGACTGTTGAGCACACGTATCTTCGACTTTCGTATCTAAACGCTTGCTGCCACTTTCCCCCAGTGAACCTGTGGGGATTTGATCGGAATACATCCGTAGGACCGGAAAAGGGGGCCTATTTTCATCCATTCTTTCAACGAGATGAAGCATTGGTAGTAGAAAAGTTACGGCGCGTTCGAGCTATACCGAAGGTTCCAGCCAAGGAACGGCGACGACGTCAGGCTCTAGTATCAAGACAATCCCCACGGTTCGGAGAAACTGCAATACCGACACATCCGAATCAACTGCATCCACAACCACAACTACAGAATCAGTCACCACCACAAGAAGTGAAGACAAAAGTTAGAGACTCTATAGAATCACCACTAGATTCTCCCCAACCAGCACCCGAACCACCTACAAGACTCTCGCTTGACGATGGAATAAGTACGCTATTGGGCGTTGCGGAAACATTGAATGCCCTGAGGAAACAACCACCCCGAGTTGTCACCTCACCAGATATCCGAGTAGTAGATTCCTCCCATGGCAATCGTCACCACAGCGACTAATAGAACGATGCCGTGAACAACACCAGACGGACGGAACGATCGTTGTTCAACGAACGGAGCTCATGACGTATGGCTCAACGCCCACGTCTCCGGAGGCAACATATTGTCTATGAGAAGGAGAATGGATGGATGCTAACATGCCCCATCATTTTCGTCATGATAATTCGACATCGTGTGCTCTACAGGAGGTGGTACTAATCCGTCATCTCCCCTACGAGGTGTACAATCGCGATTACCGCGTGAAGTTCCCACCCTGGCGGTGGAAAGTGGCAGGACGGGGCGCGAACTATTTAAAAACGGGAGAACAATCAATCAATCTGCAAACTCTAGCGGGATGGTTGGTATTGCTAACAGCTAGAATAGAATAACCCTTGAATTCGGGAAAATAGCAAAGAAGCTACGACCTTTCATCTTTCCCACTGAGTAGGAAGGTGTAGTGATTGGATGGTCATTGGCAAGCCATGTTATCCGCATGTCATGACAATCTTGCCCAGAAACGGAGCACGAATGTGTATTCATCACCCAGTGTACGATGCCCTGGATCCTAACGTAGCCCGAAACTTCCAACATGTGAAAAAGAAAACCTGTCGGTACCTTGCCTGTTATGTCCCATATTCCGATGCTAAATTCGAGAGTTCATCTGCCATGCGATCGATGAAATGATCGGTCGCCATTGTGGGACTCACTACGATCTCGTCCAAGTCATCGTTGGCGATGTAAACGGGTGTATAATGGAAGCCACTATTTGTGGTGCAACAGGTGGCGATTTTCTTTCCGAGATGTCCAAATCCGCCTTCTTCTCCAGTCTTGAGTAAGTGGATCATGCGGCCGGGAGGGTATAAAAGAATACTGCGTGTAGATCCCCTTGCCTGTTTTCGTTCCTCTTGAATCGATCGAAACTCTTGAAGTTGATGAAAATACGATGTTCGCTGAAAGGGTGGTACTTGGTCGACGGGGAGTTCTCCACCCTCCGGAGGGTACGCCTCATCCTCGACAAACAGCCAACCATTTATCAAGTCGTTCAGATCCTGCAGATCTTCTTCAGCACGATCGGTGGTGCCACCATAGAAGCAACCCCGGCGTGAATTCCCCGTCCAAAAACTTCCCAATACATCATGTTTCGGAACCTTTAGGCGACCAAATAGATCCAAAACTTCATCTCGGAGCCTTTGCATAGCATCTACAGAGAGTCTTGGAACAATGTCGGAATCAAGAATAAAGGTCGTCGCCCACGAATTGCATTGAGTCGCCAGTTCCCACGTCATGGTGCAACCTGGTGGGGAAAAATTGTAGACCTGAAGCGATGGAAACCTGGCCTTGAGCATGTATCCCAACAGGGTGGCTACCCCCGCTCCAAGGGAGTGTCCCACTATCCGTAGGTGATAGTCAGGATAGTCCTGGTGCAACAACCGTTCCAGTAATCCATGATGCTGTAAATCTGAGAAAACATTGCGCGCCGAAGCAACGACACCGGCATGACAGAATTGACTGTCATCTGCTTCAAAGCCATGTTCTTGCGCTAAATCCGCGACGGACTCGGGTTCCAAGTTGACGTCGGTTACCAAATCGTCAAGAGACAACGATCCACGAGCTGACAAAACGACCGCTTGACTTTCGTGATCCAGTAGGATACAATAAGGTAATAGAGAAAGCCCGTTCCGGAATTGTGCATAGACCAAATCGGCCTCGGGGATACCTGCGACCAGTAGCAAGGATTCTTTGTGCCATTGAAAGAAGTTATCGCCGATCATTGTACCGTACGGAGCGCTGCTCGCACCAACTAATAGCGAGGAGCTGCTGGCGCTCGACGTCGGGATTTCATCCGAGTCTGAGCGAGACCTACGACGTGTACACCTGCAGGAACGGCCCAAAAGACGTGGAATGCCTGAAATTGGGTTCACATAGACGTAAAGCATCCATGTATAGATGGAGAGAGCATATTTGGCCATCCGAGCTCCTTCCTTGATCATCAGACAATCTGCAGAATCGTGGGGATTCAATACGATCCGAGAATGCGGCCGATACATGCGGTGTGGAGAGGCAGGATTCGATGATTCCGAACGTCCCTGTCTTCGATAGATTGGATGTATCGGATGGGTCGCTTGAAGGGTAGGCTCGGATGAGACGAGTCTTGTAGTTTCCGGGAGCTCCATAGTGCTCTGTGTCGCCGCGAGAGACGGAGATCCCGAAGACGAACGCTTCTTCAGTCTTCGTATCGGCTGAGGTGTCGTCACCGCTTCAACGTCGTGCCGTCCCAGATCATTGGTGCTCCCACTTCTTGTGCGGAGCGTCAAGGAGGAGGATCCTCGATTCGAGGATAGACTGTCACTGTCGTGTCGATGCAATGCCCGACTACTCGGTTCATTCTCTCGTCCAATGGATGATCCATCTAGGTCGTCTTCGCTTGTCGATCTCTCCATAACCTGAAGCAGAGATTGACTGGATCGTCCCCCCTGCACCATAGGTTGACTGGGTCGTCCACTCGACAGCAGCAGTGAGTTATTGGATCGTCCCGCCTGCAGTAGGGATTGACTGGATCGTACTACCTGCAGTCGAGCTTGTAGAATCCGCTGGCGTTGCACTCGTTGTAGGACCAAGAGCCCCGTGACAAGATCCGTTGGTACTACATCCAAGGTACCACGAGTTTCCAAATAGTCTGCTAGAGCTTGGGAGAGAGGTTCGTAGACGCCACCCCTGTTGCTAAATTCTTGACCACCCAAAAGGAAACAAGTACTGACACTTAGACACTGACACATCCAGTGGCATCGATCGGCCCACAGAGCTTCAGTTAATTCGTGTGGATGGTCAACCAACGACCGCGTAGTTCGTTCGTCTTCTTGTATCACCAAGCGCATTACGAACGCCACTGCAACAAAGATTTCCGCGCATTGTGATAAGAAAAGAAGTCCATTCGCCGACCACCATATTTTCGATCCTATCCAATGGACGATTTGGCCTGGATCATACAAGCTATCACGGCAATCTCGAAAGTAGGTCCATACAGCGAACGTCGTCACGTCGAGGACTACCAACATGGCAAGAAGAATCGTAAAGGCCACTAGTTTCACATGTAATAACCGTTCCACCTTTTGCGTCCGTGGTTGTCGTTCCATGGTCGGTGTTCCGCGGCAGGACCAACGAAAGATTTGAATTTCGAGTAGAATCGAGGCAATCAACCATACCCCCACACCCATAAGGTTGATAGCAACCAGCAGGGGGTACCAGTGAGAATGTTGACATTCATATTGATTGGGATCAGTTAGTAGAAAATCGATTAGGAAATGATGACTATCACTCGTATCGGTATGGGGTTGCCACAGATAGGCTTCATACGCGAGATAATACCACTGTGGAATCGTCAAAAACAAGGCTTGAGCCCAACGTGTTAGGATTGTGAACAATGCTGGGACTTGAAGATCATCTCCTCCCAATAATGTACGCTTGGAAAACAAATAAATTGCAGGCATGTTTTGGCAAAGTGATTTCTACACGGGCAAGTCAGTGAATGATCATGCTGGTGTGAATCAATCCCTTGAAATGACACCCGGAACATGTCATCGTGTATACCCAAGAGTTGGTTCCGCGACCTCGTTGTGCACGTATACTCTCGCCGTTAACAAAACCAGATTATATCCGGGGGTGGCAGTTGCAATAAATCCGTAGACTGTGAGAAGATTCGGTTGCTATTCACATGTCGCATGTGACACTCGTGGTCTGCGTCCGACGTCCTGATCGCGCCGGCCAGAGACGACCGTTTTTTGTAGTACAGTTGATTGTCTCACTTTTCTATGGTCACTTTGGGGGGACCAAGAACTGATCACCTTATCTTGATCACTTTCAGTTATCCCAAGCAAGGCTTTGGCATCATAGTCAGGCCTAGGCTAGAAGCAGTTGTTGAGGTCTCTTGCGGTCAAGATATCACACTATGGTCGGGGTGATCCAAGGTCATCGGACAAGGCAAGCGCCTCCTTCTTATCTTTCCCAAAAACCTACAGCCAACAAGAATAGATCGGTCACTCGAACCTCTACCCAGTCTATCGAACATATCCGCACCTTTATTGTTGTCACCGTCGGCATCGCAGTTTTGGTATTACATAGTTTGGAACAGACACTGATATCTGAATCTACTCACGGCAATGGGCATCCCCCTGGATCCACCGGGCATGAAGCTAGTGCATTTTTGACAAAAGATGTTTTTCCTCCACGTCGTCCACAGCGACGACCCCAACCATCGGCGGTATCCAGATTTGGTCTAATCCCGAAATCATCCTTACGAACTTCGATTCTATATCCGGTGGATACTTTGACAGTCGACACGGATATATCGTCGAGTCCTACAAAACTAATTCCTCCGGTGATGAAGCGACAGGAGGTTTCCCCACTTAGTGAAGATCCCTCTAAGAATGACCCCAATGAGGACGCAAGCCTCGTTACCCCAATGCCTGTAACCTTTTCATATCCTCGGGTTCTAAATCTGGGTGAATGGGATCAGGACACGACATCGTA
>Ga0194115_10004175_pt1 | contig 15753 bp, 24 predicted proteins | sample TA2MahsurfametaG_3_FD_148656 | JGI IMG/M metagenome (GOLD analysis project Ga0194115, IMG submission 148656) | Freshwater microbial communities from Lake Tanganyika, Tanzania - TA2015002 Mahale S4 surface | ecosystem: Environmental > Aquatic > Freshwater > Lake | place: Tanzania: Lake...
TGATAGAATTGGTGAAGAAGATCAATAAACTCACCTTAGATGATATGGAAGATATGCTTGATAAAATGAAACCAATATTGGATCATAATTACAGGCATTTCTTCTATGATTTTCCTGATAAAATAATGAATGAATTGATATCAAACATGCAATCAGCTATCACTGATATCAAAGCACGCAAACCAAATGGTTGGATGCTGAAATATATAGAAAATTTTCCTGAAATTGACTGGAAGCAGGCACTGGATGGTCAGTTAGATGAAGGGATTACTTCTAAAGAAGTTTATGATTCTATGTCAAAAGGAGACAATACAAAGATCAGACGTAATCTAGCGAGACTCCTGATATATGAGATGGGATTCGATAAGGAGTCTAGCAAGAAAGACATCATTGCTAGACTCCACGCAATACTAGATTAACCTATCAGATGCAGGGCTTCTTGATAGTGTTTCTTGCGATCTTCTAGTCCGATAGTTCCACCGTTGATCCTCTTGGTGCAGGCAACGATATCACCTGAGTCAGCTAGCGCGTTGAGTCCGTTCTTATGCCAGAACCAAGCAGCTGAACGGGCAGCACCTTCTGCGCTCTCTAGATAGCTAGGATCAGTTATCAGGTCCTTGCCTAGACCAGCACCACATTTGGTATAGTTTTCCTTACCAGTCAATTGGATGAGCCCGCGGCCACGGAACTTCCAACCTTCGCCCGAGGCGCTGTCACCGTTGCCCATGCGGGAAGCATAGACCACGTTCGCGATCTTCTCTGGTTGGCGAGCATATTGATTGGCATCACGTCCCGCGTTCTTGAAGTATTTTGGGAATACCGCATTCAGTGATTCTGCCTTGTAGTTTAGGTTCTCGGTTACAAAAGCCAACTTTCCGCTTTCATGCATCAGTTGAGCAACAAACATGGCTACTCTCTTTGGTGTGTTGATGCTGAATTCTTTCATAGCCTCTTCTAATGCACCTGCAAATTTGGTAGCATTAGGCGCGGTAGCGCCCATCTTGATTAGTAGATCACGTGTGTTCATTTGTCCTGTCCTCCTCAAATATTTATTGTTTGTTTATCTTATGCTATATATTGATCATGTTCAATCGTCACAGATGGCCCTTGTGGCATTGGCACTTAGAGCTCAGCAGCATCTGCACGCTCAAATGTCCAAGGTGTCCGAGGACAGAACTTCCTGATAGCTTGATCCAAGACCAACTAAGATTGGATTTCTTCCTTGCCAACTTCGACCGTGATATGCTGGGACATGTGAGGCGAGTCACGCTATGCGGTGATGATGGAGATCCCATATATGCCCGTGATTTCCTCGCCATAGTGCATTACTTCAAAAGCACGGATCCCTCGATCAGCCTGCAGATAATCACCAACGGTGGTTACAAGGACGAGAATTGGTGGCGCGATCTGGGCAGCATATTGAATCACTATGACGAAGTGCATTTCAGCATAGATGGCAGCGACCAAAACATATCAGAGAGATACAGGGTCAACAGCGATCATGCCAGCAGCATGCTAGGCATGAAGACATTAGCAGACTCGAGTTATGCGTTAATATCATGGGATATGATAGCGTTCGCTTTCAACGAGCATGACATCGATCGTTGCAAAGAACTAGCAAAGGCCAACGGATGTGATCAGTTTCAACTGACGCTCAGCAGCAAGTTCGGCAGCAAATATCCTGGATATCTGATCAATGGTAAGGATGATCTTGAACCCAGCAGGCATTTCTTGCCCAAAGGCTATAGATTCGAGCGTAAGCTAACCAATATGACTGGCAGGAGTTTACCAGACAATGGTGCGATAGCAGCCAATATCGCCGCCTATGCAGAGCACAAGGATGGCAAAGGCATCATACCACTTTGCAAGATAGGAACCAAAGGCATGTTTGTGAATAGCAGAGGTTATCTGATTCCCTGCTGTTGGGTCGGTAATCGCTATAACCACGATGGTTATTCTAGGTTCATCCGCGATGACAATAATATCAAGATGAAGGGGTTAGAATCAGTACTAAATGCAGATCATTGGATGGAATTCTTCGAGAATTTTTATCACATGCGCGAGTGCGCTGACAAGTGCAGCATGAACTTAGTCGATCAATCATATGCCACAAACTGGTGATATAGTAGGCTCGTTGGCGCCACCTGGCATGTGATCACAGTGGTCAGGCGCTCACTAAACTTTGGCAAGCACCACGAGCCTCCAGTGCTTGTTCTTTTTTGCCACTGGGGGCGTTTCATCCTGAGATCAACCAGAACTTCTGGAGCATCCCAGGGTCCTAAAACTACTTGGCTATGGTTCCTTCCCAGTCACCAGGTAGATCCTTGTTCTCAAGATCCTTGATCCTATCCTCGAAGATCTTGTAAAAACTATCAAGCTGGCCACCCCATTTACCATAGAGATGTTCCAATGCTTGATGGCAGAAATTCCAGTTGCGCTTGCGATATTCCTTGATCATGGTGTTGTGGACGTCTATCAATCCTGCCATGTTAGGAATCTCTGGCAACTGGAGATCAGCTATCCCCATCACTGCATAGACAGTTATGGGTTCTGATAATCCATCCTGCATGAATGTGTCTAATTCTAACAGGGTGAACTTGTCTCGTAATGTGTCAGCTTGCTGTTTGCCAAATATAACCTGCATCATGTTAATATATAGCAAGCAGAAATAGCTGTCAACTACTAAGATAGGCTAATTTTATAGGCATGGTAGAGATATTGGCGCACATACGCGTCGGTTATGATTGCACCGCTTTTTACTGCCTGGCGATAATCTGTTTGGTATTCCGTCTCGAATAACCTCACCAAGCCTTCGCCATCTCTGCCAAAAAAACCACCGATGAAGCCATCAATCAAGGATCTACCAAAGCTAGTCACTAGCTTTGTCATTGCATTACTCCTTATATTGCATTGCACTATATTTACTACACATAGCTGGATTTGTCAACTGCGATTTTTGCATAGCTGATATTTTTCTCTTTACTGCGCGGCTAGACATGTTAGTTGTTAAATAACTGACCATGCAGTTCGATCTGATATCAGACCTTCACATCGATCTTTGGCATGATAATATCAAAGATTGGCGTGGTATAGGGACTAGTTTAGTCTGTGTCGTAGCCGGCGATCTATCAAAAGATACAAGGTTGACTGCTAGTCTCATCAAGCATCTCTGCGATTCTTATAAGCATGTTATGTTCATAGAAGGAAATCATGAACATAAAAAAACCATCCAGGATCTATCCCGCGCACAGATAGAACTAGAACGATCTCTCAGAGGAATAGACAATCTAACCTATCTCGCGGATGCGACAGCAGTCATTGATGGAACCGCCTTCATAGGCGCCAATGGTTGGTGGACCTTCGATTTTCCCGAGCTAGCGGGTGCAGGCAACAGAATGATATGCATGGAGCAATTTTGCCAAAAAGAAAATTTAACGATGAAAGAAGCTGTGAATATATGGACAGCAGCACAAGAACAAGCTGAATTTCTTGGCCAAGCTGTGACATTGCTAAACTCCAAAGATGACGTAGGAGAAATAGTATTGGTTACCCATACCGTGCCAAGGATTGATCTGATAACACCAAACGCGAATGATGACATGGTGGATTGGGCTAAGATAGGCAACAGCAGCATGGGTGACGTGCTGGCAGCCGACACAGATGGTAAGATATCATCTTGGTGCTTTGGACATTATCACAGCCAACATGTGGATGTGATAAAAGATGGTGTGCGTTACATCAGCAATCCTAGGGGAAGACCAAATGATTCGCTTTGCCCCATATATTTTCCAAAGAAGATTGATACAGCTCTCGATGTGATATGGAGCAGATGAGGTTGATCTGATCTATCTCATCCACGAAGGAGAATATTAGCCTATATCAGTTGACAAGATTCACTTCCTAAAAAAATCTTCGCTCCAGAAAGCCTTGTCATCTATCCACACATCATAATGTTCTTTTTTTCCAACGCTGAGCTCATGGAATTTGGCTCCCCAGGATATCAGTTGATTATTTGTGAGGTTAAAATAATCAAAGCCACTGATAGCCCCGCGAGCAGTCATGTATTTTATGATATGACCTTCCTCATATAACTCATTTATTTTTTTGATTCGATCCAGATGAGGCACATGATTTGCATAATCTTTTTTACCGTTAGGCAACATTATTTCATTGCATATGGTACCGTCTATGTCGATGATATATTTCATAGCAAATATCCTTCCTAGATATTGTCAAATTATGTATGAAGACATCAAATTTTATTCAATAAAATATGGCTCAGCTCCAACCTATTTTATGGAGCGCTCGTTGCACCGCACGGGCTTGCTCTAAAGCATCTTCCATGGCATCGTGATGCTTGCTGCGATCCAAATTTCCATCTACGAAATCAAAAAGCGTCCTGCTATCACGTATCTGCCAATAATTCCAAGGCGGCGTCCTACCGACCATCCTATAAAGATCTTCAATTATCACTATGTCAAAACAACCTTGGCTCCATACCCTATCGCTGTTCCAAACGAACTTATGGAATTTGCTGATGGCTTCCGCTAGTGGCGTCCTCCCTTCTAAGTCAAAGGCTTTTTGTTGTGTTTGGGGATTTTGTTTGCTCCACCATTCGATCGTGTCATCGCTAGTGGTCCTTCCTAGATCGTTTTGTGCATCTATATCCAGCTTGAGCACCAGTTTGGGCATCTCATCAGGGGCGCTGCGTTTTTTGGGATCAAACTTGACCGCTCCCAGGCTGAGTATCACGGCCGTGGGTTTGGTGTCTAATGTTTCCAGATCGAACATGATGTCCAATGCTTAATCCTCAGGTTCGATCTTGATCTGTAGCGGAAAACCATTTGCCCTGGCCTGTACTGTGACCTCTACACCTTTGTGCTCAGCTAGCTCAAAAGGCAATACTGCCACCACCGCTGATCCATCTTTATCGATCTTTTCAGTGAGAAGCATGGAAGAATTAAAGTCATGCCCGAAGATGTCCATCAGTGTCTGTATAACAAAGTCCATGGTGGTTACATTATCGTTTAGATAGATAACCTTGAATAGTTTTGGTGGTTCGATATCATCGCGTGGTTGTATCTGATTTATCGTAGTTGATTGGTTCTTAGATTTGGGCATCTCAGTCTCCTACTATATCTAATATTATAGCATATCTGTGCTGGACATCAAATGAAAAGGTGGGAGGTCTCCCACCCACCCTGATCCTAGCTAGCATCAACAAGATGCAGGTCTAAGTAATTTTCACTTTTGGAATGTGATAGCGATCTTTTTTGGCTTATCTTCCTCAGGAAGCTCACGCAACAGATCGATGACCAACAGCCCGGCAGTGACGGTCGCGCCCTTGACTTCCACGTGCTCGCCCAGTGTGAATGTACGGTTGAAACTGCGGGCAGAGATGCCCTTGTGGATGTAGGCGATGACTTCTTCATCACGCCTTTGATCACCTACGATAGTCAGGATGTTGTCCTTGACTTGGATGTCAAGCTCATCCTCGCGGAAACCAGCCACAGCGATCTCGATCTGGAAACCGTCTTCACCGATCTTGATGATGTTGTAGGGTGGGTAGCTGGTGCTCACTGAGTTAGCGAACTGGCGATCCAATGTATCGAACAGCCTATCGAAACCAACGGTAGCGCGATGGAAAGGTGTTAGGTCAAACTTAGTTAATGTGTTCATCTCGTATCTCCTTCTAAAGCAAGATGTGTAGCACCAGCCCATTAGGCGCTGGCCTACAACATATATATAATGCTGATTTTTGGAAAAACAAGGGCTATTTCCAAAAAAGTTGGATCAACGGTGCATGAGTTCGTCTACAAAGTCAAGCAAAAGACCATGGTTGCGTTCACCACCGGGCCATACTTTCGCCATCCATGTGTAATCATCATACCAATATTTCTCAGCTTCGGGATGGCTGCCTATCAGCCCGATCCTTCCCTGGAAACCAGCCATGGCATCTCCGTTTGGATATGTAGATATCACATCAAATTTTCCCTTGCCCACGATGCTGCATCCGTCGTACCAAAACATACGTTCTGAGTTTCCTTTCCATTTGACCAACAGATTTTTTGCATGGGGGCGATGTGTATCGGTCTTGGGACGGGCGAGATATTGCACACAGTCCCTGCCATTGAGTATGTCCAAATAATGTGATCCAGCCCAATATGCGCCCATACATATACCTAGATATCTACCTCCCCGGGCTAGATAATTTTTTATTGGCAAGACGTGATTTCGCATCACCACTTTGAACGTTTGGGCATCACCTATGCCACCTAGTATAGCCACGATATCCACGTCGTCCCACCAATTTTCATTGTGGTTTCTGTGGCGGGTGAATATCTTATATGAATAATGGGATCCTAGGGCGTTCATCAATCCGTTCACGCCGTCTGTGCTGATGCGTGGATGATCTAAGAAAATTGCAATCTTGCCCCGCATATGGATCCCATAGGTTGTATATATTTGGGTATTTATTTTTGTTTTTAATCATACTTACGAAGCTCAGCTTGCCTTTTGCGCCAGCGCTTCACTGCTTGATCTTTCTCGCGTTTACGGCGCAGTGCGGGTTTTTCATAATGCTCTCGCTTGCGTAGCTCCTGGAAAATGCCTTCCTGCTGCATCATTTTTTTAAGCTTCCTGAGGGCCTTATTTACATCATTGTTTTTGACTCTTACCGTGAGTCCACGCTTATAGTGCTCTTCGTTGTCAAAGCTCATTGGTTCCTCTTGTCCATAATCTCTCCTAACCATGTAATCATCTTGCCAAGTGGATCTTCTATATATCCCGGGAAGATGTCGCTCAAATCTTTCCGTCCAAAATGATAGAGTTTGTCTTTGGCTATAAGATGTCCTTTGATGACATCGTACGGAGCAGGAAATGTCATGTCCATGATGATTATATCTGCTTGATATGCAGTGTCCATGAGCCAATTAATATTTCTATCGTTTGGATTATAAGCATGGAAGATCAGCTTTATCGGACTGCCCCTAAGTGAATTTAGACAGCGATCTATCAGTTCCAAGGGCCAATCTACCCATAATATCTTATATCCCTCACCGTGATATCTATCCGGTGGGGTTACGATCAGATGATCAAAACTTGTTCCCGCCACGTATTCTCGCCATAATTTGCTTGCGTTCTATTTCACTGAGATCTTCATAATCCCTGTGTCCCTTACGAACTTCTTGGATTACATGATCTATGTATGCCGTATCGTATACCAGCGTGTCATCTATCCTGCCCTTGTCTATCTGGATCCATTTCCTGTTGTTCCATTTATATAGCATATTAGGTTTGACATCTACTTTCAAGAAGAGATCACCGCGGGCAGGTCTACTTGGCCATGTTGTCCCAAAGCTAGCGGTTCCTATATTACCTATCAAATCATCTGCGACGGCTGTGATGGCTTCGCGGATGCTGTCAGCCTTGGTGCGGAACTGCAACTCCTTGTCTTTGGATTCTAGTTCTGCCAGCAACCTCCGGACCTCGTCGGCTAGTTCTCCTACCTGTGGATCTTCTTGTGGTAATTCTACGACACGCTCAACTATATTTTCTACTATCTTCTCTACCGGAACTTCGACGATCTTCTCTACTTCGACGATCTTCTCTACTTCGACGATCTTCTCTACTTCGACTATCTTCTCTACTTCAATAGGTTTATCGACGTAGATGATCTTCTGGACTTCATAGGGCTTATCGACCGTTATGATTTTCTCGACTTCAACTAATTTGTCTACTGTTTTTTCCACGATCACAGGTTTTTCTATAACCCGATCTACATAGATGATTTTTGGATCAGCTGTCAGTTTTTTTTTTTGATTCTAGCAGAGATTGGTCGACATCAGGTCCGGATGCATCAGCCACAGAATCGTTTTCTATTTTTCCAACACTGTGCTTGATATCTTCAAATGATCCCGCGATACGATCATTGCGTTGGTTGATCCCCAGGGTAGCAGCAAGCAGCATGATCAATGCTAGCGGATCAAATACCACCACAAGTAGTATTATGACCCAACGCACAGCCTTTTCTAACATTTGGGTGCCCACAGCATCACCATAGATCAAGCTGGCGACATATTTTATAGGTCCGACTTCAGCTTCGATCTTCTTTATCTGCTTCTCGAGCAATAGTTTTTGTTTCTGTATTTCAATTACTTTATCATTGGATTCCTTTATGCCCTTCTGCAGTTCAGCGCGTTCTTTCTCTTGGTTCTTGCGTAGCTTGGTGGCTGCTTCCGCTGTCCTCTGCGTGGCGTTGGCATTAGCTGTCCTGGTCTGTGTGCTCTGTGTCTCTGCGGCTTTAAGCAGGTTCTCTACCGCGGCATCAAGTTGAGCTATTATCTTCCTATTGTTGTCACTGACCAGCTTCTGGCTATTGATATCAAAATCCAGAGCTTCTATCTGACCTATCACATCGTTTCCGCTGGCGGTCTGTTCGATGTGCGCTTTGCTGAGGAATCCAAAGATACCCATGCTGGTGATCAGCATCAACACGGCTATGGCAGGTATCAGGTATGTCCTAATCCACCAAGTGGCACGCGTCCAGTTCAGATGGAGCCAAACCGCTCCCGTCAGCTTACCAGCTTCAAGGACGCTGCCCATGATCACGATAGGCCAGAAAGCAGCTGAAAAAATAGCTGTGAGTCCCACGATACTATAATATGCAGCGCAGGCAGAGATAATAAGGGCTATCAGCAGGGTGAAGTAATCAAAGAATCGCATGGTGTTATTTAATGTGTCTCCATCATCTCATTATAACAGCAGACAGCGATCTCACCTAATATCATATCGATCTGCTATGGATTGCAGTATCCTGCCAGCGACTTTCTCGTGTCCATCTTCCAGTGGATGCCCCCGGGGTCCTAGTTTGCATTGATAAGCCCACTCTGTGAATCCATCAGATGGCCATCCGATATATTGACCACCTTTGATCTTGCCAAGTAGGTTAGCATGTGCTTTTTTCCTCGACTCGTATTGCTGTTGATTATCAAACGCACTAAAAAAAAGATATTTGGCATTTTTAGCTTCGAGATGATCTTGCATCAATATCACATGTGTCAACCAACGTTCATAAAGCCAATCTTCGTTATGTAGTATTGCGCTGTATTTTGTAAGCTGCTGCCTCATGTCAGTGAACTTGTTCCAGGTGATACCTTTGTGATATTGCCTACCAGGCCACAATGTGAACCAACCGGATTGATCAACATACTGCATCCTAAGGTAAGTTGTCCAACAGATGATAACCAAATCAGTGTATGATGATCTATTGATATCTTGTGCTACGATATCCTTGAGGATGGCATCATTGCTGTAAGCAGGTTTGGCCAAATTTAATAATTCGATATCTAGCTTAGCAGCCACCAACGCTGGCCAAGACGATCTAGCAGGATCAGCTAGTTCCTCACCGTAGGTGAAACTGCATCCATGTGTTATCAGCCTGCGTATCTGCTTCAAATCTTCTCACCAATGTCGAATCCACGGAAGCGTTGGAAGCGGGGGAAGCGCAGGCTGTATGATCCATCTTGGTTCTGAGTGACCACGTCGGCCTTTACTTCCACCATTTGGCCGATGACACTATCGCGATCGCTCCAAATAGAATCACGTAGATGATCAGTATAACCGCTTCCAACATGGACCCTGATGATACGCCCATTGTCCAATCCTTCGCATACCAAAGCACCCAAGCGACCTTCGTTGCGTCCGGTGCCTCCTTCAGTATCTATCACCTTTAGATCCACTGTAATGTTGGGTTTTACCTTTAACCATGAGGCACTGCGCTTGCACTCATAGGGAGATGCAGCATCTTTGACCATCACACCTTCCAGTTGTATCCTAGCGGCCTCATCTCGCATGTCATCCAGCAAAGCTTTTCCGCTGCTGCAATCTAAGTCAGCGGTGACGTAATCCAAGATCTTGATGTTAGGACAATCATTGAACTCCATTGCAAGTGCCTTTAGGTCGCGCTTGCGATCCAACTGACCAAGGGCATAATAACCCATCTCGAATGCTTCCAAAGGTATGGCATCAAAGATATTGAAGATCGCATCGCCGGCATCAGCATCGCGCTTGCGATGTACCTGTGTCATGAGATCCTGGAAGCTGGCGCTGGTGATCTCACCATCCAAAACCCAATCTTGTGTCATGTCTTCAGCAGCTCGCGCTAATTGTTCCTCGATATGCACAAAGTTCTCGAAGATCTTACCATTACGGCTATGTAAGGTGACCAAAGCGGGCCTGTGTGAGAAATCATCAACATTCTTCCGTATCACAGCTAATACCCTGACGCCATCTAGCTTGTAATCGAGGATCTTCTTGCCCCGCATCTTGCCTTCGTTGTCAGCGGCATCTTTAGCCAGCTGGCAATTGAATACAGGGATGGTTCCAGGACGGACCTTGTTGATGGTAGCCTCTGTCACGCCACACCGCAAATCCTTGATGAGTATGCGGCGATACCAAAGATTCCATTGATCCTTGTCGCAGACCTTCATCATATGTCTTATCAAATCATGTGCGGCATTGCCCGTGGTCGTCCTTGTTATCAAACCATTTATTGCTATTTCAAAATCCACGAAATCCATACCTGCACCGTCTTCATCGGTCTTGATAGGAACTTGCTTTATACCAAACGTGACCATATGATCCAATGCCAACCTACAACCCTGCCAAAAGTCGTCATCATAGGGTGTCTGCAGCATCAGTGCCTTGAGGATACCTTCTTTGTATATCCTCGAATTATCGGACTCTAGCTGCTGTATCACTTGCCATGGTTGCATCATGATATCTCTCTTTGTTTTCATAATGTTTATTTTCGTGAAAGTCATCCAATCCTGCGAGGAAGCCATTGATGTCTTCTATAGATATATCAGTTATCAATAGCGCATCTGCCACGGTTAGGATATAATCCTCGAGCCAGATAGGTATCTGATCATGATCTGTGAATCGCTGTTTCATCATTAACCTTTGACATGGTATGAGGCATCGTCAACAACTTTACAAGCATTTCAGCCAGTTCATGCGGATCGCGCTCACGGAGCTCTAATATGATCCGCGCCAATGTTTTCTGCTTATGCATCGAAAAATCCCGTCCATCCATGGGCTCATCGCGGCATTTGTAACAAAGATCGACCAGCTCACGTATAGATAAGTCCGTGAGATCTTTTTTATAGATGCTGGTCATATCAATCGTCAGTGTCTATCTGCGCCAGTTCGATGTAGCTTATCCAACCGACTATACCTAGTATGGTCACGATTTGTATACCAACTATATCCAAACCTATGTATCCTGCGATCAGCTGGGATACCAATAAAGCCAGCATGGCCCATGGAAAGTATCTCTTGAAGTAAGCTATCATATCAACCTCTTATCGTGGAGCATTTCGGAAATATATATTGGCGATATCTTGTATCGAAGGCTTGGCGCGGTCATAGCAGTCCTTGTCCAATATAGCGGCTACAGTCAATTGTACATCCTGTTCAGGATAATAGTTCCGGAGGGTTTCTTTGAATCTGTCCCAGAAATCCGAAACAGGATGATGTTTGTTTTTATTAGTCTTAGGGAACAATATTATCTCACCCATGCGTGGCTCCTGCTATCAGCTTGTCATACATGTATTGATGGAGCATGTCCATCTCATCCTGCTCCATGTAGAAGTCAGTGGTGGGATCATAATACTTGCCTTCCCGGGGATCGTAATAGAGCACACGACCCGGACCAAACTGCCAAGGACCCTCGAGATCTTTGCGCGTGCCAAACTTGTCTGATATGTCGGGGAGGACGGTATAGCCCATGTCACTGGCTCCAATAAGTTTCGCTGGACACCGAACACACGAATGGCGTGTCGGCGCGTTCCTTGACCTGTTGTCCGGTCATGATGTTCTCTACCATGCGATAGCTCTTGGAGATGTCACAGCGATAAAGTCCTTTGGGTAAGGTGTCTGCGAAAGACTCAGCTTTGGCGCGGGAATCAAAATCCTGGCTCGCTACCAAGCGGTAACCAGTACTGCGGCGCCCATCCTTGCGATAAATATAAAGGGTATGTTCCGAATCCATTCAAGCCTCCTAGATCCCTGTTTCGTTTATATCACTATAATAGCACCAAACGGGGAGAGGTCAACCAAAAAAATTCTTCAATGATTTCAATGGTTTAGTAAGCGCGAGTCCAGCGGCATTGCTGGATTGGTACCTGGATGTATTCGTTATAATATGCATCATATTGGGTCACAAACTGGGTCCTGCAGATCTGGCGATATTGGGGCTGTGGCACATAACCATGCATAGGCTGATTCATGCTATTGATCATGCCGCCAATGATCAGACCACCTACTATGCCCCCAAAAATCGCCATGCCCGGGTCCACATTGTGATGCCTGTATCCATGATGGGCGTGATCCGCCAGCGCAGGTTGTTGTACCAATGCGAGGATCAATGCTAATGCAATCATGTAACGCTTCATCTCGGACTCCTTTCAAATAATACTTATATAATAACAAAAAAAGCCAAGCTGTCAACCAAAAAAAAAATACCAAATCAATGACCATGCGATCCAATCTCATGGAGGGCTTTGTGTTAGGGCATCCATGTCAAAAGCTGAAGCTCCATGTCAGTCCCACGGTGGTGCTCTCAGGCTTGAACATGGTCTTGTCCTGCCATCCCACGCTGGCCGTGACCTTCTGGCCTGGTGCTACCTCATAACTGAGGCCCGCGCCCACGCTGGCTGACGTGCTTTTGCCACCATTGACCATGTTGGCTTCATAAGCGCTCATGCCGCCGATCTCACTGGTGCCAGTGAGCTTGCCTGCTGAGTTGCCCACGTTCTGCGTCACGCCCACGCCCACGCTAGCGGTCAGCTTGTCCGTCAGCTTCTTGGTCACTCCCACGCCAGCTATGACATCGCTGCTGCTGGTGTTGAACGCATGCGCGGTCAGCGGGAACGCGTTGCCGGTCTCGATGTAACCACCCACTTCCATCTGGCTCTGCCTGATGCCTATGTAAGGGCTGATCGTGGTGGAGTCGTCGATGGGCATGCTATAAGTGACCTTAAGCTGTGCTGCCGTGCCGTTGGTCTGCGCATGGCCTACGCCCGCTTCGCTGTTGGATACCAATCCTGTGATCCCAGGCCTGGTGATTGTGTATTCACCTCTCTGTGCTGCCACACTGGCCATGACATCCAAGCTACCATAGTCCAGTGGGGTGGTAACACCGATGAAGCCGCCCGTGACGGGGAAGTTTGGCTTGTATTCCACCGTGCCCGCCTTGGGAGCTGGTGTGAAGTTCTCGCCCAGCGTCACGCCTAGCCTCACCCTAGGATCGATAGCCTTGCTGACCGTGATGCTGCCGCTCTGCAGGTCGCCGTTGCCGAGGCTGGTGCCATATCCCACGCTCATGCATCCGCCCATCAGTCCTGGTGCCGAGCAATCATTGCCCAGCACGCCTGCGATGTTGTTCATGACCTTGTCGTTGACCGTAGGCGTGTCAGCTGCTATCATGTCTATGCTGGTCATGGTAGCCCAACTATCAGGGGTGACGTAATACTTCACCTCAGTGCCTGAATACTTGAGATAACCATTGCTGTTTGGTGAGGCTGTGAAACCTGCGAACTCACCGTTGATCGAACCCGCTGAGAGATAGGTGTAGCGTCCGACCGCCGTTGGTGCGTTGTTGATAGTGACAGTTCCACCGAGGTTAGCGGCACCGATCACGGTGTATTGCTTGTTAGCATCTATGATCACATTGCCTGTGCTGGTCTGGGTGAATGCGCCTAGGCTGTTTGAACCACCTAGTCCGCTCACATCCAGCGTGCTGCTGTTGGTTATGCTGTTGATGTTGCCTGACACGAATGTGAATGTGCCTGAGTTCGTCACACCACCTAGGTCGCCGCTGCTGGTCATCGTGCCCGTGTTGGTGCCATCGCCCATGGTGCCTGAGTTGGTCATGATGTTGTTGTTGACCCAAATGCCCGCTGTGCCAGTGTTGGTGAGCGTGCCGTTGTTGGTGATGATACCTGCTATCGTTCCGTTGTTTGTCGTCACAGCACCGGGATCATTGACGAGATCGTTTATGGTGGCACCAGCTGCGTTGGTGAAGGTGCCACCGTTGGCCACGTCACCTGCCGTGCCATTGTTAGTCAATGTTCCTGTATTGTTTACGGCGCCTGTTATGGTGCCGCTGTTGGTGGCCGTGCCTGAGCTGATGAGGCTAGCCACCGTTCCAGCGTTGGTCAGCGTGCCTGTGTTGGTGAACGCACCCGTGGTGCCCGTGGCATTGTTGGCGAAAGTGCCGCTGTTGTTAACCGCGCCTACCGTGCCAGCGTTGTTGAACGTGCTAGCGCTGCCGTTGGTGACATTGCCAGTGACGCCTGCCATGTAGTTGTTGAACACGCCACCGTTGCTGTTGGTGACCGCACCAGTGGTTCCGCTGTTATAAAAAGAACCATAGTTGTTGGCCACGCTGCCCGTGACACCACCTGTGTTGTTAGTGAAGGTGCCCGTGTTGGTCACGGTGGTCACGGTGCCGCTGTTATTGAACGTGCCAGCATTGTTGACCGAGCCGGTGGTGCCACCGCTGTTGTTGTTGAAGGTGCCGGCGCTCTGGTTGATCACATCACCAGTGGTGCCATTGTTGTTGAAAGTGCCTGAATTGGTCACTGCCCCGGTCACATTGTTGTTGGTGAACGTGCCCGTGTTGGTCACAGCACCCACCGTGCCGTTGGCGCCATTGGTGAACGTGCCAGCGTTGGTCACGTCTCCGCCCGTGCCGTTGTTGGTATAAGCGCCACCAGTGTTGTTGGTCACTGCGCCGGTGGTGCCATCGTTGGTGTAGGTGCCCGTGTTGGTCACCGTGGTCACGGTAGTGCCGCTGGGGTTGCTTGCTGTGGTGCCGCTGTTATTGGTCACTGGACCTGGGCTGCCACCACCACTGCCTGAGGGAGGCACACCGCCGTTGTTGACCGTGGCTAGGATGGTGGTAGAAGTGAGGGTGGAACTATAACCGCCTGGCGTGCCGCTGGTGCTGCCACCTGTGGCGCTGTAACCCCCACCGCTCATGTTGGCAGTGACGCCTGTAGCGTTGGTCACGCAGGTCGCGCTGCCGCTGGTCACACCGCAGACTCCCGAGTAGTTGGTGCTCGAGGCCCAGCCCTGTGCTTGGACGTTGCCTGGATCCACACCAAACTCAGGATTGTAAAGTATGTTGGTGCTGCCACCGTTGAAAGTCAGCGTGGGCATCTGCCACTGTGGGCCATAGTTTCCTGCCCACCAACTGCTGTCTGTGCCTATCATGGTGACTTTGACATAGGCCACGCTGGCCGCATCAGCCGCAGTGAGATTGTATGACAGAGATAGGGTGCTCCAAGGTTCTGAATTATCACCTGGCGCGCTGGACCAAGCGTTCATCTGTAGCAAGTTATTGGTGTAGCTGGTCTGTGCTGATGTTACCAGCGCGCCTGAACTAGTGTAAAACTGTAGCTTGATGTTGCCTGTGTCGTGCTGCAGGGGCCTACCACCGCCACCGTGGACGTTGACCGTGAAATCGAAAGTGCCGCCCGCCTGCATGTTTGAGTCAAACACGATGTCCTGGCTGATGGTGGAGTTAGCCTGGAAACTCATGTTGGCGGTGTTATAGTTGCTGCCCGAATTGAACTGTGCTTGGGCCACGGTCGCTGTTAATAACCCAGCCGCTACAGCCAGGCCATGCAGGCACTTCCTGAACATAGTATTCTCCTAGTCAGCGGTTTTATGGTTTATTTTGTTTCC
>Ga0194115_10004176_pt1 | contig 15753 bp, 18 predicted proteins | sample TA2MahsurfametaG_3_FD_148656 | JGI IMG/M metagenome (GOLD analysis project Ga0194115, IMG submission 148656) | Freshwater microbial communities from Lake Tanganyika, Tanzania - TA2015002 Mahale S4 surface | ecosystem: Environmental > Aquatic > Freshwater > Lake | place: Tanzania: Lake...
CTTCGGATGTATCGTAGTCTTGGTATCCTTTGGTTGAATACGATTGTTGATGTGCGGGGACTTGATACGGTACACCGTCTGCTTACCAGTATTCCGATAGTTCTCACGCTTGACCGAAAGTTTGCCGACTTCCTCGTTACCGTTGAATACAACGACTCGCACAATCTTCTTGGTGAACTCCTCACCTGCTACCTCAGAAGGAAACATCTCCCAATCGTTGGACTCGAATGAAATGCTAGGAACCTTCAGGAATATCTTCTCCATGATATCTTGCAACTCATGAAAGACTGGCATGCCTAGCATCTTCTCAGTTATAACAATATTCATACATCCTCCCCTTACCAATTAAATTTAGCTAAGATGTCGTCAACATCTTTCTTCACCTGCTCACGCGCACCGCTGTCCTCACGCAAGTCGTCAATGTCCATGCCATGAATTGCTTTGGATAACTGCGCCCTCGCATCCTCTAGCTTCGGGTCACGCGTTACGTTCAAGCGATCAAGCAATGTCACCATCTGTTGCGCGTTGGATAGCAGCGTAGAGTGAAACCGACTTCTCACGCCATCCTGACCATCTGTCAGTTTGTCGCTCATGTGCTTCAAACACTCATGCAACCTACCCCACACATCACGCATGGCAGATTCCAGTCGGCTGTTGAAATGCTCGGTGTACTGCACGGCCAACTCCTTCTTAGCTTGTTCTGCTATGTCGATACGGAAATCACCCGACGTAGGTACAGGTAGCACCGCATAGTTAAAGCGGAACTTGTGCGCAATACTTTCAACAGGTGGGTACTCCTCTCGGTCAAACAAATCACCAAGCTGGAATGCCGCCGATGATATCAACGTAGGGTATTGCTGCAAGAAGTTAGCGACAAGCTCCTCGTAGTTCTGCTTGTGCATGTCCATCTGCGACTTGTACCCATTGAAGAAATGTTCAGCAGTCACAACCCGCTGTCCGTTGTCAGACCAAGGCAAGCTGTTGAAGTTGTTCCACAGTCGGACTTGCGCAGCATACTTAGTCACCGCCTCCAACGCCGGACTACCTGCAAGTAAATGCTTGTGGTAGTTGCCCGCTTTGACCTTGGTGTTCTTCGCAGAGTCAACCTCCATCGATACCTTCTTGTCCAGTTTCCTAGCAGTCCAGCAAGAGATGTTAAGTTCAACCAGCAACGATGACGTTGCAATCCCGAACGACTCGAATTGTGGTGTTTCCATGTTCATTGTTTTCTCCTAGTTATCCTACATAAACACTCTGCCCATACTTCGGCACAAAGTTTTTATTACCCACCACACACCACAGCACTGGTGCGCTGATGCGACCCCACTCATGCCACCCATCACCGTAGAACTCACCGTCGGTCAGCATGACCACACACTGCGGCGCAATCCTCTCGGCTTCGAGGAACACGGGCACACACTCAGGCATAGTGCCGCCACCACCTCTGGGCTTTGTCGTATTGATGAGTTGCTCGACCTCGGCCCCGCGATAAGTTTCGCGTCCTGCTACGTGACTATCCCAATACAATAGCTCGACTGTCTCAGGCGCCACTTCTTCACAGATCGATTTCACTTCACCCATGAACTGCGCCAGCATCTCCCCGCCAATCGAACCGGATGTATCGACACCTAGTACGAACAGCTCGGCCTTCTGCGACACCGCACTCGGCATGATGATATCCATACCAAGATAGCGACGATTAGGTCTGCGCCATGTCGATTGGTCACCACCACGCGTGTTGGTCTTGACGAACTCACGCAACGCTTCTCGCCAATCTACTTTCGGATGCAGTAGCTCGTTGATGCCACGCGGTACTTTGCCTTTCATTTTCCCTGCTAGAATTGCCCCTTCACGCAACGCGCTGTCGATGTCTCTGGATATTTCCTCAACTTCCTTATCTGACAACTCATCAGCACCCGACCAGTCATGCTCATCAAAGCCCTCAGCGTCTGCTTTGTTCTTGCCGTTCTGTGGTTGGCCTTGACCATCGACAGGACTTCCTGACTCACCGTCAGATTGTCCATTACCATCACCATCGCCGCCTCCCTCTTCCGGCGTTTCCTTCTTTAGTAGCTCGTACACCTGCTTGGTATCCATGTCGCGATACTTATCGTCAAGCAAGCCTAGCAACTTACCGTTTGCATCACGGGGCATAGCCACTACCAATCCATTCGGGTCGGCATCGCGTATCTGCAAGTTGATGACATAGTCCATCGCTGCATTGGCGAGCATTGCGTTCTCTTTGGCAATACCTTTCCATACCGTCAAGTGACGATAGGCTTTGTGCATAGCTTCGTGTACTACAACAAACGCGAGTTGCTTGTCATCTAGGGAATCGACGAAGGCGCGACCGTATATCACGTCTCTCCCATTAGTACAAGCGGTTGCGTGTGTTTCACTTACCGATACTTTGCCGACCATGAACACACCGCTGAACAAACAGAAGTCAGGATGTTTCATAAGTTGTGCATGAGCGCGTTCAATACGCTTCTCAGCAGGTATTTTTGCTTTCATTGTAGCCATGGTATTTCCCCTTGTTGATTACGCTTGTTCACAAGACCACGCACACTCTTACCTATCTCGTCGATAAACCTATCGAGCGGCATGACTTCCTCGTCGTACATCTCTGCTAGCAGAAACAATAAGCCAGAGATAATTACTCCGATCTGCTCACCGTCGATTACGTCCTCGACTTTATCGATAAGTTCACGCGTCTCCATAATGCGCTCTTGCAGTTGTTCTTCAGATATTTCACGCATATCGTCCCCCTAGAAAAGATACTGGTTCTCACGCATCCAGTTGATGAATGCGGGGCTGGTCATGAGGATGTTCTTCTTTTCCTCGTTCTTTACAGTTGTCGTGCAAAACACAGACTGCAACTCTTTCGGTGTACGCTTCAAGTACTCGAACCACGCGCTGATGTTGCTACGCTCGACTCGTTGAATAGCACCGTAGGCCATGATGCACAGCGCCGCCACGTTGGTCGGAACCTTCGTGTTCTTTGGATCGGCAATCACTTCTTCCCACGTTGGTAGGGAATCGGCAACCTCGACATAAGCCAGCAAATCCCTCGCTGCTGAATCACCAATCGTCCCGCACAACGCTGCGAGCAATGCCTCACGCGAGATCAAATGACGTTTCTTCAGTATGTTGCTAGCACGATGCCCTGACCTTTGCGAGAAGTAACTCTTCTGCGGTGTCTTGGGATTGAAGATGTACATATTGTCCCGCTGCGTTGGGTCTTTGTAGCTCGCCAGCACATGTGGATACTGACGTACGAAAGCCAGCATCTCAGGTGCAAACGCCACCGTTGTACCGTAGTCGATGTACTCCTCGCTCGTTGCCTTGCGTACCGGAACCACCGTCATGCGGTTAAGTGAGTGTGCTTTCAAAATATCACCCACCCCATCCGTCAGGTTGTTACCTGCTGTGATGACGATGCTGTCCTTGTGCAGTCGCATGCCGCCGATTCTCCGCTCGTTTAGTAGTGGATGCAGCATGTTTTGCACCGCTTGGCTCGAAGGCTTCGTGAACTCGTCGATGAACACAATACATGGTTCACCAGTATGGAAACCCCAAACCTCATTTGGATAGAGAGAAGTTGTCTTAGTTTCATGGTTGGGCATGGGTATGCCAATGTCACCTAGCTCTGTGTTGGGTGTGTCGATGTACACGCCACGATAGCCAGTCTTGGCGACCAGTCTCTCGTACATTGCCGTTTTGCCAATACCTGGTTCGCCCACCAGATGAATAGCATTCTCGTTGCCCACCGCTAGGATGAGTTGCTCGGCCTGTTGCAGAGATACTTCTACGTCCATTCGAATTTCCATGTGATTCTCCTAGTTTAATAACAACACAAACAACTACCACGAGACAACCTGACACCATGTCAGACTGTCGCAAAAGGTAAAGGCCAATGTGAACCGAACGATAGATACACGCTGTTATCGTAACGCAGCATTTTGCCTTGCTCTACCATCTCCGAAGTGAAAAGCGCCTCGGCATACTGAAACCTACAAAGGTCGTAGAAAAACGTGCATATCTTTTTGGCATCAGCGATGTACACATACTTTTGTATGTCTCTGTCCCAGCTATAGTCCGCTGCACTCAGCACCAGTTGTTCAACCAATGGCAAGTACGCAGCTAGCCTATCTTCTACCTTCTCATAGCGCATCGCCACATGCAGGGAATTGAAAAAGTCATTTCTCTTGTACAGCTCCTTTTCGACAAAGTAAGTTGTCTTAGCGCCCGTCACCAGCAGCGGCCTAGGCTCGTTCAGCCCACTGTCGTAGTCCGACTTGGTTATTCTTGGGTTTATCTGCACGTAGTAACGCAAATACTCCAAGAAACCCGAGTCGGCGTAGAACTTGCGCAGTTGCCCCATAAGTTGCTGATTAAGCACGTGCTTGTACTCAACCCCACCACCGCAGATTAGATTGTCTGGTGTAATGGTTAGGGGCTTGTCAAATCTATGCCTGATGTTCCGGTCGTTGATATCTTGCAAATAGAACTTGCCTTGTACTTTGGACACGGGTTGCTGATGACGGAACCGATCACCCCAAATGCCAGCCAGCCCGAATCTCTGATACAAGATTCGGTTCATGCACTCCAGCGTTGATGGAGATTCGTAATTGCCATGATCTATGATGATTGTGTTGTCTGGCAGGAAACGTATTACATCGGTGTTGTATAAACGACAAACCACGACGTTGCCCACGCCTTCGACACCCTCCATGCGAATCTGGCTACGGTCGTACCTACGCACGAACCCTAGCGGGCGCAAGCCTTTGTTCCTCCCACGCTTGTAAGGCGTACGGCTGTCGTGATGCTTTACTGCGTCCTCGTACGTTGATAGTACGGGGAAATCTTCTGAGTTGTTCACTTCACCTCCCACATGTCGTAGATTTCAACCTCATGCGCATATGCTTTCGATCTGTCACATTCTTCGCGTATGAGGTCGGATGCTTCCGCTTCGGTTGCCGCTTCCACCTCAATTTCTTGGATGTAAGTAAATTTCACTATGCCTTTATATGTTTTCATTTCAGTTCCTCCGGTTCATTTAGGCCACCCAAAAAGAAAAATTACTAAAATTACACCAAGCACAGTCCCGATGATTGCACCTGCGATTGCTGCTGCGATAGCAAGCATTTCGTTTTCATCCATCTCATCCTCCACTCATGTCTGCTGCTGTTATCACCGCACGGGAATAGATACGGCTGTATCGCTTGGACGCATCTTCATCAGGAAACAACGCTCTTGCATAACGCTCGGCACACTCTTTGGTTTCAAAGAAGGAAGGGAACTCCCATTCCTCAATGTCCTCGCCTTGCACCCACCAAATCTGTTTCATCTCATTCTCCTCGACATTCTGACCCGCTGTCAGGTTGTCCTCTTTGGGTTAAGTTGTTTCAATTGTGACAAGTCTGTGATGAGCATGTAGTTCGACTTGTTGATCGGCGCGATGGTGTGCTTGCGGTTCCTCGCCGCTGCTTCGCCGCAAGGCTTGCATAAGTTGTAACCTAGCTTCCATCGCTCGTAGCCAACGTCATCGCCGCACACTACGCACGGATACAGTTTAGTTTCCTCTTGCATGGCTCACCTTCCTCGTTTCGAACGGCTCGTAGTTATCCTCGAACGCATACGCTTCGTGTTTTGCTACCCACTCGGCATAAAGGGCATCGAGGTAATCCTCCAGTTCAGCTTCAGTCATTGGCTCATACTTGGGTGTTGCTGGTTGGGTTACTTGCATCGTCATGGCTCTCTCCGGTTGGTTGTTGCGTTTGTTGCGTTTGTGGTTCTCTCTTTGCACAGGCTTGGCACACCGTATGCCCGTAGGCAAGTCGGTTTTTACCGATGGTGTTGGTGTGGCAAACCCTGCACAGGTTTGGGTTACGTGGATTGTGTTTGTGCTTGGACATAGTGACCCTCTGTCAGATTGTCGCTTGGTAAGATAAAAGGAAAAATAAATACAAAGCCCATTACCACTTGGGCTACGCCCATTATACCATATAAACTATACAATGTCAAGTAAATGGCAACGGGTTGGCACGTGTGTCGCGGAGGTTTGAATTGTGTGGATGCACCGAAAAAATCAAAAAGTTTTTCAAAAGTGGTGGCAACGGTGGCAACACCGGTCAATCTTTGTTGTTTTGCTTGTTTGATAGGTGTAGAGGTTTGAATTGTGTGGGCCCACCGAATTAATCAAAGAACCGAATTAATCAAACCTATGTTGTTGTACTGTTAATTGTTCTGGGCGGTTTTGAAAATTTCGAACAAATGCGAGAATGATAACGGTTTTTTGAAAATGCGAAAGTCAATGAAATCAATGGGTTACGAGATTGGTGTTGTTAAAATTGTATTGCCAAAGTTGCTATTGTTCGAAAAAAAAAAAATTTCGAACATTAGGCCTAGGAAACATGCGGATTGTACGTAATGTTCTAAAAAAGGGTTATTTGAGAGAGAGCGGCGCTAAAATTTTTGTATTTATTGGGGGATGCAAGGGAAACACTTGCCGAGTGCCTCAAAGGAATCAAAAATCCTCATTTTCAAAAAAAGGCCGGAACATTAGAACATTATGGAACAATTAACAAAATTTTGATAACTTTTTTGGACAAAGTTCAATTAAATCAATAGGTTACGAGCGATTCTTAATGTTCGAAAATTTGCTTGTAATGTTCTCTGTTTTTTTTTTTTCGAACATTAGGCGACAAAATGACGATCTGTCAGCGTGTCGTTGCTTAAAAAATAGGCAGTTGCTTAAAAAATAGGCAGTTGCTTAAAAAATAGGCAGCTGCTTAAAAAATAGGCAGCTGCTTAAAAAATAGGCAGCCGAGGGAATTCCCTACGCAAGTGACTACCGCGTTGGAATGACCGTTCCCTTTTCTTTTTTCTAATTTTTTCTTCTGGGTTGATTGACATGATGACTATGAATCAGCATGTCACGATTAAAAAAGACAATTTGATAGCATGATAGGAAAAAAGGGATAATAGTCTCAATGCAGCGACATAGGGTTGTTGCAGATATGGGAGAAAACCATGCAGAAAACAGTAATTGCCGATAGCGTTTCCGCTATCACTTCAGACCAAGCATTAACCGCAAAGGATAGCGGTTTTAGGTTCGCACGTAACCAACAAGAAAACATAGAGAATGCCAGAGACTTTTCCAGAATGATCGGCACAGACCCGACTTACGATCAATTCGAAGCATGCCGAGTACAATGGGTCGCGGGTTACGTCGAAGCAAACCCAGACAATACTGCTAATTCAGCCGATAAAGCATGGGGTCGCTTTACTGGGTTGCTGGATGACCTATTTGGTTTAAAGGTAGTAAAACCCAAAAGCGATAATCCGGCAGCCGAGAAGAAACGCGCTGAGCGGGAAAAGAAAAACGCTGAATTACTAGCAAAGTATCAAGACACCAATCCAGCCGAGTTACGCGCACAGATTGAGCATGCGTACACAGTACTCAGTCAGAATCCAACGCACAAGGATTCATTGAAGGCAGTCAAAGAACTTGACAAGGTTTTGAAGGTCAAGCAATCGGCAGCAAATAAGCAGTTTGGCGAGGAATTGTCGGAACTCCGCAAGGAAGTGAGGGAAGCGGTAACCAAGTGTACGCAGCCGGAAGCACTACAGGCATGCTTGGATATCCTCAGCGCAGCCGCGACCGAGTAAGTAAACCTGATTTATTTTGACCCAGCCCACCGGCTGGGTTTTTTACGCCCAGACAAAACCGACCCCAGCCCCCCAAAATTTTTATGACACCCCTACCACGGCATGTACACCATGTTTCACACATCCGATCCGCAGCTTCACAAATACATACAAAAATAGCAACGCCCCACCCCCTTGTAATTTCTACAACGCATGCCTATACTCCGCCAGCAGAAACACCCCCCATATAAATAAGAGGAGTCCCGTTTCCTTTTAGGGTATTATTTATTTGGGGAAAGCGGATGCTATCCGTGCGTACCGATCCCGAAAGGGCAAAGCAGGCGGCACCATATAGACGCAGCGAGTACCCTTAATCTGTCTCACAAATAAGGCAGAGCATGACGATTCAGATACAGCCTACAAGTAATGCGCCCATACCCAAAAATTTGGGTGATGAAGTCGGCGCGTCATTGCAGGAAAACGCTCGCATTGCTGCTACCACGGCAGCTTTGATGGCTGAGCTTGATATGCCTTTTGAGATGACTGAAGAGGATGAGAAGCTAGCCCATGATCTATTTAAACAAGTAGATGCCAAGAAACAAAAAACTTCTCCAAGCCAATACAACCCCGCCGCTCTCTATCAAGGTAATGTAGCCTTAAAGTTATCCGCGCTACTTAACGAATACGACCAACGGGTTGTACTCAACGCTACGCAAGCACGGACGTATATAACTAATAGATTGCTTGAAATATCCTCTTGCGGCGATGCCCGCTACGAGTTGAAAGCGATTGAACTCCTAGGCAAGCTCTCTGATGTCGGTGCGTTCACCGAAAAGAGCGAAGTTACTATTACTCATCGTACCTCTGACGACTTAAAAACAGCCATTGCAGACAAAATTAACCGTCTTTTGGCTGCTCAGCAGGCCAATATCATCGATATAACCCCTGATGACAACTCTCTTGAAGCTGAATTAGGTCTTTTGGAAGACCAAATCGATGAGGGTTTTAACGAATGAATGCACAAGAGCTACAAAATCTCTTAAAAGTGCTTCCAAGTCTTCCAGAAGTACAGCTTCGTGACCTCTATGCAAGCCTAGAAGAGCATGAAATCATTCAAAAACGAGAGAATGCGGCGAATAACTTCATGGATTTCGTCCACAAGGTGTGGCCTACGTTCATTGATGGGGCTCATCACAGCCGGATGGCACGGGCTTTTGAGAAAGTGGCACGAGGCGAATGTAAACGCCTCATTATCAACATGCCCCCACGCCACACAAAGTCGGAGTTCGCATCATATTTGCTGCCAGCATGGTTTTTGGGCAAGTTTCCTCACAAAAAGGTGATCCAAGCGTCCCATACGGCTGAATTGGCAGTGGGTTTCGGTCGAAAAGTGCGAAATTTGGTTGATTCTGATGTCTATAAAAGTATTTTCTACACCACGTCATTGCAAGCTGACTCTAAGGCGGCGGGTAGATGGAACACATCCAAGGGCGGGGATTACTTCGCTATTGGTGTAGGTGGAGCAGTTACCGGTAAGGGTGCAGATGTACTAATTATTGATGACCCGCATTCAGAACAAGAGGCCGCATTAGCCGAAGCGAGCCCTGAGATTTACGACAAGGTATATGAGTGGTACACGTCCGGTCCGCGTCAGCGTTTACAGCCGGGGGGCGCTATTATTATAGTAATGACCCGATGGTCTAAGCGGGACTTGACGGGGCAGGTGATAAAAGCCGCTGCGCAACGTGGCGGGGATGAGTGGGAAGTGATTGAGTTCCCTGCCATCTTACCAAGTGGCAATCCTTTGTGGCCTCAGTTCTGGAACTTGACCGAATTGATGGCGTTGAAGGAAGAACTGCCAAATCAGAAGTGGATGGCGCAGTACATGCAGAACCCCACGTCTGACCAGTCTGCGATTGTTAAAAGGGAATGGTGGCAAACTTGGGAGAAGGACGACCCACCGCAGTGTGAGTTTATTTTGCAGGCTTGGGACACGGCGTTTGAGAAAAATAATCGTGCTGACTACAGCGCCTGTACCACATGGGGCGTCTTTTATATGGACGACGATACCGGTGTCAAACAAGCCAACATAATCCTTATTAACGCTTTTCGTCAGCGTCTTGAGTTTCCTGCGCTCAAAAAGAAAGCTATCGACGAGTACACTGAGTGGGAACCCGATTCCATCATTGTGGAGAAAAAAGCGTCAGGTGCCCCCCTTATCTACGAGATGAGAGCGATGGGTATACCTGTCCAAGAGTTCACCCCCTCTAAAGGTAACGACAAGATTTCACGACTTAATGCGGTGTCTGATCTGTTTGCATCAGGCCGGGTATGGGCACCCAATACACAATGGGCAGAAGAAGTTATTGATGAAGTAGCGTCGTTCCCCGGCGGGGAGCATGACGATTATGTTGACTCTGTGTCGCTTGCAATGATGCGGTTTAGGCGCGGTGGGTACATACGCACCCTGTTAGATGAGGAAGAAGAGCAACCACTATTTAAACGGCGTACCCAGCCGTTTTACTAAAGATAATTCATGGCTCATTTGGTCTGTAACCTGCCGCCAGTGCATTGTTATGTGCGGCGTGAGTTTTTATATGACTTTGGTCAAGGGTATGGAGAGTATGAGCCTTGTATTTGGGTGTCTTTAAAGAGCCTGCGGGGGCAGGCGTTCAGGATAGAGGCGTATCTACCCAACTACGGCGCGTTGTACGACAAATTGCCGCTACATGCGTTTGTGTCAAGAACGGATGTAGTGCCAGAAACGCTGTTGTCGTTGGATTTGCTACAGATTTGGGACTGTTTCAGTTACGATTTTGCGGTAATCCAGAAGGTTTTTTTGCGGAATCTGACGTGCCGGTTTTATGCAAAGGACAAGCAGTTTTATGACGGCGAGTACTTGTTTACGGCAGATCATTCGGCGCCGGACGTTAATCTTATAGACACAAGCTACGCTGAGTGGCCGGAGGATCACAAGAGTTTTAACTTTATTGCTTTAGACAACGGTCAGTATGCTGCACAGCCTAACAACCGATGTATTTTTCTGGACGCTGCAAGCAATCCGGTACAACTCAAGTTTCCCGACTTTAAGGTTTGCACCAAAAAGTACGTGGTAGAGCAGAAACCAAAGTGGGCGCTGGGCGACACAACCACTGTGATGTATGAATAGGATTAATTATGGCTATTGATAAGGCATTAAACCGCGCACCGGAAGGACTTACCGAGGATGACTTGGCTATTGCGCAATCCATACAACCCGATATTGAGATTGAGATCGAGGACCCTGAGTCGGTAACAATTGGGATGGGCGATTTAGAGATTGAGATCGAGCCGGGCAAAGAAGATGACGAAGATTTTAACGCTAACTTAGCTGAGCATGTTGACGACAAAAAGTTAGCGACGCTTGCATCTGAGTTGATTGGTGACTATGACGAGGACATTGCCAGCCGTAAAGATTGGATACAGACGTATGTAGATGGTCTTGAGTTGTTGGGTATGAAGCTAGAAGAGCGGGCTGAGCCGTGGGAAGGCGCGTGTGGTGTGTATCATCCACTTCTGTCTGAAGCACTTGTGAAGTTTCAAAGTGAGACGATGCTCTCTACGTTTCCTGCAAGTGGCCCAGTTAAGACACAAATTATTGGCAAAGACACGCCTGAGAAAAAAGACGCAGCGCAACGCGTGCAGGCCGATATGAATTATCAATTGATGGATGTGATGAAAGAGTACCGCCCTGAGCACGAGCGTATGTTGTGGGGTTTGGGTCTGGCAGGTAATGCGTTCAAAAAGATTTATTACGACCCGCAGCTTGAGCGTCAGGTGTCAATGTATGTGCCCGCCGAAGATATTGTGGTGCCGTATGGCGCAAGTGATTTGGAGTCCGCAGAGCGTGTGACACATGTGATGCGTAAGACTGAAAATGAGTTAAATCGTTTACAACACGCTGGCTTTTATCGTGATGTCGATTTAGGTGAACCAAACAATATATTAGATGAAGTTGAGAAAAAGATTGCTGAGAAGCTGGGCTTTAGAGCTACAACAGACCATCGCTACAAACTGTTAGAGATGCACGTTGAATTGAATTTGGAAGGCTTTGAGCATAAGGATGAAGATGGCAATATAACGGGTATTGCACTGCCATATGTTGTGACGATAGAAAAAGGCTCTGCGGAAATTTTAGCTATTCGTCGTAACTGGGAGCCGGATGACGACACGCATCAGAAACGTCAACACTTTGTGCATTACGGCTACGTGCCGGGATTTGGTTTCTACTATTTTGGTCTGATTCACTTAGTTGGTGCGTTTGCTAAATCAGGCACTTCACTTATTCGCCAGTTGGTCGATGCAGGTACGCTCGCTAACTTGCCGGGGGGTTTTAAGTCTCGTGGGCTGCGGGTCAAAGGTGACGACACACCAATCGCACCGGGTGAGTTTAGAGATGTGGATGTGCCGAGTGGCTCTATTAAAGATAACCTGCTGCCACTGCCATACAAAGAGCCAAGCCAGACTTTGTTCTTGCTGTTTCAAAACATCATCGAGGAAGGGCGACGTTTTGCTAATACGGCTGATCTTCAGATCAGTGACATGTCAGCACAAGCTCCCGTTGGTACTACGCTGGCAATTCTTGAGCGCACATTAAAAACAATGTCGGCAGTTCAAGCTCGCGTGCACTACAGCATGAAGCAAGAGCTTGGGTTACTAAAAAAGATCATCGCGGCTTATACACCTGATGAGTACACCTACGAACCGGAAGAAGGCAACCGTAGAGCTAAGCGTAGCGACTACGACAACGTCGATGTAATACCAGTGTCTGATCCCAACGCCAGCACTATGGCGCAGAAAATTGTTCAGTATCAAGCGGTGTTTCAGTTAGCGCAAGCCTCTCCTACGCTGTACAACATGCCGTTATTACATCGTCAGATGTTAGATGTGTTGGGTATTAAGGATGCACAGAAGCTTGTGCCTATGGATGAGGATCAGAAGCCAACCGATCCAGTGACTGAGAACCAGAATATATTGATGGGCAAACCCGTTAAAGCATTTGGATATCAAGACCATCGTGCTCACATCGTCGTACATATGTCAGCTATGCAAGACCCGATGATCGGTCAGTTGTTGAAGGACAACCCGATGGCGCAGCAGATGCAGTCAGCAATGATGGCGCATATCAATGAGCACTTAGGTATGGAATATCGCAAGCAGATCGAGCTTCAGCTTGGCTTTAACTTGCCACCTGCTAAAGATGAGTCAGGTGAAGAGAGGGGTATGGACCCAGAAGTTGAAGCACGGTTGGCACCAATGCTGGCGCAGGCAGCACAACAACTGTTTCAGCAGAACTCCGCGCAGGTAGCTCAGCAACAAGCACAGCAGCAAGCACAAGACCCACTGGTCCAGATGCAGATGCAAGAGTTGCAGTTGAAGCAGGCTGAACAACAACGCAAGCAAGCTAAAGATATGGCTGACGTTAAGCTCAAACAGCAGCAACAACAGATTGAGACCACACGTATTACTGCACAAGCACAGCTTGAACGAGAAAAGATGGAGGCTAATCGCAAGGCCGAGGCTTTGCGTATGGCGGTTGAATCAATAGGCACTCGTGAAAAAGACGCTATCAAAATGGGCGTAGATGTACTCAAACAGATTTCAGCGCAAACGCATCAACAACAGATGCAACGCAATACCCCCAAACCGACAAAAGGTGAGTAATGGACGCTTTAGAACTACTTGTCCAACAGGCGGACGAGAAGATTACACAACTCAAAGAGCACTTGGCAGCCGGTCGAGCGACTACTTATGAGGAATACAAATCAGTTTGTGGTGAGATTCGGGGTTTGCTCATTGCAAGAGGTTACACACTAGACTTTAAGAAAAACTTGGAGGATTCGGATGACTGATTCAATTTTGCTGGCTACAGACGCCAGTAACCCGCAGATTGTTGGGGCATACCACATGAACGCTACAGATGCGGAGAAGGCTACACAACTTCCTAAACCTTCGGGGTACCGAATCCTGTGTGCCATACCGGAGATTGAGAAAGAGTACGACAGCGGAATCGCCAAGGCGGATACAACACTCCGCTACGAGGAACTGCTAACCACCGTGCTGTTTGTTGTTGATATGGGCCCTGATTGTTACCAAGATACTAATAGATTCCCAACCGGGCCTTGGTGCAAGAAGGGAGATTTTATTCTGGTGCGCCCAAATGCCGGTACTCGACTGGTCATTCACGGACGTGAATTTAGATTGATTAACGACGATTCCGTAGAAGGAATAGTTGAAGATCCACGCGGCATTTGCCGTAAATAACAGGAGGACGAGATGCCTGAATTTGAGAAAGAAGAGTTCCAGTTTCCCGATGAAAAACTTCAAACTGATAAAAAAGAACTCAGTGTTTCTATGGAGCAAGAGGAAAAACCGGAAGGTTTTGAGGTCGAGATTGAAGACGATACCCCACTACAAGACCGGGGCAGACAGCCGCTACCTCAGAATCTAAAAGAGGAGCTTGAGCGGGATGAACTTGACTCGTATGACGACGCGGTCAAGGAAAAGTTTAAGCAAATGAGAAAGGTTTACCACGATGAGCGCCGCGATAAAGAAGCTGCGTTTAGGGAGCAACAGGAAGCAGTCGCTCTTGCCAAACAATTAATGAACGAAAACCGCCGGATCAAGACCATTCTTGACACTGGTGGGAAAGAGTACGCCGCCGTTTTAAACAATGCCGCTACTCTTGAGATGGAGATAGCAAAGCGGGCGTACAAAGAAGCTTACGACAGTGGGGATTCCGACAAACTGGTTGAGGCGCAACAAGCGCTTCAGGTTGCAAACTACAAAATGTTGCAAGCCAAAAGTTTTAGGATGCCTACTTTACAAGAGGAAAATTATGCGGTACAACCGCAACCAGATCAGGTCCAACAACCTGCTCCTCGTGCGTTAAACCCCAAGCTGGAGGCGTGGCAAGACCGCAACCCTTGGTACGGCGCAGATGACGAGATGACCGCAACGGCTTTAGGAGTCCACGAAAAACTCAAGAAGTCGGGCGAGGTAGTGATTGGATCGGACGAATATTACGCGGCGTTGGACAGAACAATCCGCAAGCGGTTTCCTGAATACTTTGATGTTGAGGAACCGGAGGACAAGACGCGATCCGAGCCTGCTCGCACAAAGCCGAGCACAGTGGTAGCCCCAGCGGTTCGTAGCACAGCTTCCAACAAAATAAAGCTGCGGTCGAGCCAAGTTGCGCTTGCAAAAAAGCTGGGGTTGACCCCGGAACAATACGCCCTTGAACTCAGAAAATTGGAGGCCCAAAATGCCTGAAAATAAGTTAGAACGCGAACTGACATCCCGAGCAATGAGCGAGCGCCCTAAGCAGTGGACGCCGCCTGAATTGCTTCCTGAGCCTGATAAAGAGGCTGGGTATGCCTATCGCTGGATACGTGTATCCATGCTTGGTCAAGCTGACCCCCGTAACCTTTCGTCCAAACTTCGTGAAGGTTGGGAACCAGTCCGCATTGAAGAGCAACCTAAATTTTCACTGCTAATCGATCCCGGTAGTCGATTTAAAGACAATATCGAGATTGGTGGGTTACTACTCTGCAAAGTTCCTGAAGAATTTGTTGCACAGCGTTCCGGTTACTACCAGAACCAGACTCAAGCTCAGACGGAAGCGGTGGACAATAACTTGATGCGTCAAAGTGATCCGAGGATGCCTCTCTTTAGGGAGAGAAAATCTTCGCATAGCTTTGGTAAAGGCTAATAATTTTTTGAACGAGGTTTAACATGGCTTATCCTACGGTATCAGCCCCATATGGACTAAAGCCCGTTAATTTAATTGGCGGACAAGTCTATGCGGGACAGACTCGCCTGATGGAAATTGCAAGTGGCTATGCTACGAACATTTTCTATGGTGATCTGGTAAAAAGGGTGTCCGATGGAACTATTGAGAAAGACGCAGGAACGACTACAGCAACGCCGTGTGGTGTGTTTCTTGGCGTTACTTTCACAAACAGTTCTACCGGTCAAGTTCAATTTCAACAGTTTTATCCAGCATCTCAAGCAATTAAGTCAGGCACAAAGATTTTTGCTTACGTTGCTGATGATCCTGAT
>Ga0194115_10004182_pt1 | contig 15741 bp, 18 predicted proteins | sample TA2MahsurfametaG_3_FD_148656 | JGI IMG/M metagenome (GOLD analysis project Ga0194115, IMG submission 148656) | Freshwater microbial communities from Lake Tanganyika, Tanzania - TA2015002 Mahale S4 surface | ecosystem: Environmental > Aquatic > Freshwater > Lake | place: Tanzania: Lake...
TAATGGGCATTTCAAAGCAAACTGTAAATATTAATAAATTAGTATTAGGTGATAAAGCAGATAAAAAGATTATTAAATATATTCCTCATGGATTAAATCATGAAATATTTAAACCTTTAGATAAAAACAATACAGAATTATTAGAATTCAAACAAAAATTATTTAAAGATAAAGAATATGATTTTACTTTATTATTTAATTCTAGAAATATTAGACGTAAACAAATTCCTGATACTATTTTAGCTTACCGATATTTTATTGATCAATTACCTATAGAAAAAGCTAAAAAATGCTGTTTAGTATTACACACTGAACGAGTAACAGAACATGGAACTGATTTAAATGCTGTAATTGAATTACTTTGTAATGATGAAAAATATAATATTATCTTCACAGATACAATATTCAATTTAGAACAGATGAATTTATTATATAATAGCACAAATTGTCAGATTTTATTAACATCTAATGAAGGATGGGGATTAAGTTTAACTGAAGCCATTTTAGCTGGTAATCCAATTATTGCTAACGTAACTGGGGGTATGCAGGATCAAATGAGATTTGAAGATGAAAATGGAGAATGGTTTACTCCATCCTTAGAAATTCCATCAAATCATACTGGTAGATATAAAAAACATGGTAAATGGGCCTTCCCAGTATATCCTGTAAATAGAAATTTAGTAGGTTCCCCTCAAACACCTTATATCTGGGATGATCAGTGTAGAGCTGAAGATGCTGCTGGACGTATGATGGAAATTTATAATTTAACTCCTGATGAACGTAAAGAAATAGGTTTAGCTGGTAGAGAATGGGCAATTGGAGAGGAAGCAGGATTTACTGGAGAAAGGCAAGGAAAAAGAGTAATAGAAGCTTTTGATGAATTATTTGAAACTTGGGAACCAAGAGAAGCTTTTGAATTAATAAATGTACACGAAATAAAAAATAGAATTATAAATCATAAATTATTATATTAATGAAACCATTATTTGTAATAAGTTCCCCCTTTGATACCTACTCAGGTTATGGAGCCCGTTCAAGAGATTTAATTAAAGCTGTTGTTGAAACAGATAAATATAATGTTAGACTATTATACCAACGTTGGGGAGGTACGACTTTTGGATTTTGCAGTGATAACCCTGAATGGAAATTTTTATATGATTTAGTTTTACCACAAAATCAACTTCCAAAACAACCCGATATTTGGGCACAAGTAACAATTCCTAATGAATTTCAACCTATAGGAAAATTTAATATTGGATTTACAGCAGGTATTGAAACTACACTATGTGCTGGGGATTGGATTGAGGGTATGAATAGAATGAATTTAAATATTGTTTCTTCAAACCATGCCCAAAAAGTATTTAAAGAAACTCAATACGAAAAAAGACATAAAGATACAAATAATTTAGAAGGAATAGTAAAGCTTGAAAAACCAATTGAGGTATTATTTGAAGGAGCTAATTTAGATGTTTATAAAGTATTAGATAATATTCCTCAAAATGATTTATATTATTCTTTAATGGGAATTAAAGAAAAATTTGCTTATTTATTCGTAGGACATTGGATACAAGGAGATATAAATGAAGATAGAAAAAATGTAGGTTTATTAATAAAAGCCTTTTGTGAAACTTTTAAAAATAAAATAAATAAACCTGCTCTTATTTTAAAAACTTCTCAAGTTATTTCATCTTATATTGATAGAGAAGAAATTATTAATAAAATTAAACAAATTACTAAAACTGTAAATTCTAAAAATTTACCTAATATTTATTTACTTCATGGAGAATTTAGTGATTCGGAAATGAATGAACTTTATAATCATCCAAAAGTAAAAGCAATGATTAGTTTAACTAAAGGTGAAGGTTTTGGACGTCCATTACTCGAATTTACTTTAAGTAAAAAACCCTTAATATGCTCAGGATGGTCAGGACAAGTTGATTTTTTAAATCCTGAATATACTTGTTTATTAGGAGGAAGTTTAACTAATGTTCATGCTAGTGCTGTTAACCAATGGTTATTAGCTGAATCACAATGGTTTTCTCCTGATCATGGTCATATTGGTTTTTATTTAAAAGATGTATTTGAAAATCATAAAAATTATATTGAAAGAGCTAAACGACAAGCTAATAGATCTAAAACAGAATTTAGTTGGAGTAAAATGAAAGAAAAATTAGATAATATTCTAACTCAATATGTTCCTGAGTTTCCTGAAGAAATAAAATTAAAAATCCCTCATAATATTAAAAAAATAGAATTACCTAAATTAAAAAAAGAAAATGGATAAATTAATAATATGTGCACATTGTGGATCAGATGCCTGCTACATGGACGAAGTAAATCAAGATATTAAAACATATTTTTGTTACGGATGTGGTTTTCAAACTAATTCGTTAATGAAAGAAGGAGATGTTTTTTATGAAAGACAACTTGAAGTATTACCTGAGTTGTATAAAGATTTATTAGATAAAGATGATGATGGCCATGTTTGGATGCCTTCAACAGTAAATGTTCCCGAAAAAGGAATGGTATTTGCTAACGGACCTTCAAAAGAACAATGGGCTTGGGCGGCTGTAAAAGCAGTTAAAGTAACCGAAGAAGAAAAAAATAAATATCCAATACCTGGTAAAAAAGATCAATATTATGAGTGGAGAATGGATATGACTACTTTAAAAGAATTTCCTGAGCGCAAATTTATGGATGCTCTTTCGTATATTGAAATTCTACCAGAATGATTAGTTTAGCTATTACAGTTTGCAATGAACATCAGGAGTTAGAAACCTTATTAGAATATCTTTCCGATAGGGCACTTTCTTCTCAATATGAAATTGTAGTACAGATTGACCAAGATAATCACACAGGTGAAGTAATTAGTGCAATTATTAGTAGAGGTATAAAACATTGGTTTTATCCATTAAATAAAGATTTTGCTAATTATAAAAATGAATTAGTAAACCATTGCTCAGGAGAATATATCTTCCAAATCGATGCTGATGAAATACCATCATTAGAATTACTAAATATACTTCCTAGTATATTAGAAAGTAATCCCGAGGTGGATGTATACTTAGTTCCTCGGATTAATACTGTAAGTGGTATCACTGAGGAACATATCCTGAAATGGGGGTGGAAATATGAAAACGAAAGAGTAAATTTTCCTGATTATCAATGGAGAATTTATCGTAAGAGTAAAGATATTAAGTGGAAAAATAAGGTTCATGAGGTGTTAGAGGGTTATCAAAAATATGCCGCTTTACCAGCCCAAGATGAATTTTGTTTAATTCATCCAAAAACAATAGAACGACAAGAAAAACAAAATATTTTTTATAATACAATATGAAAATAATAACTCTTGAAGATATTGAAAAAGTTGTAGGTTTTAAAGTTAGTGATCATTGTAAAAAATTAATAACTACTTTTAATTTACAATATGAAGAACCTACTAAAGAAGAAAGAGATGCTATTATTTTAGATATTCTAAATACATTAAATACTCCTTTAGAAATAGCAGGTAAACATAAACTGGAAAAATGGGAAAAAGGATGGTATGAAAACTTTGAATTATTAAAACAACATAAAGATGTTTCTAGTTTAGTACCTAAATATTTTGGTAAATATAAAATTGCTCGTTGGAAAGGTGATTTTATAAAATGTATTACTGAATATTTTGATTATAAATTACATATTATTATTGTTGATGCTATTTTAAATGAATATGTAGGAACTAATTATGATAATCTATATGAATTTGGGTGTGGTCCCGCTTATCATTTATTACGTTTTAGAGAATTTAATAAAGATATTAATCTAATAGGATTAGATTGGGCTACCTCTTCTCAAAGTATTATTGAGGAAATAACTAAATTAGACATTTCTAATAAAATTGAAGGTTATAATTTTAATTACTTTAAGCCTAATTATGACATAAATATAAAGCCAAATTCAGTAATCTTTACCTGTGCTTCATTAGAACAAATGGGTGAAAATTATAAAGATTTTATAAATTATTTAATTCATAAAAAACCAGATTTATGTATTCATTTTGAACCTATGTCTGAAATATTAGATCAAAACAGTTTAGTAGATAAACTTTCTATATTATATTTTGAAAAAAGAAATTATTTAAAAAATTATTTAACTTACTTAAAAGAATTAGAAAACGAGGGTATTATTGAAATAATTAAAGAACAAAGATTATATGGCGGTTCTTATTTTATTGAAGGATATCCTATTGTAATTTGGAAACCTAAAAAATAAAACTATGAATAACATTATTGAAACTCGTAAAAAAGTTTATCAAAATTTTCCTAAAAAAAACATAGATGCTAATTTAGCAGATATGGTATTATTTTATAATATTGATAAAAATGATTATGATGAATTAATTGAAGCTACTAAAATATTTTTATTAAAAACACTGTCTTTAGCTTATGATAAAAAATTTACTTGGACTGATACTTTTTTAGAAGACCATGATGAACTAATAACTAATTTACCAAATAAAACTCCAAATGGTATCATTAATCCTAAAAAAGAAACAATTACTGAATTTGAAAAAATCCAAATATCAGTAAATAATATTCTTACTAATCTAGGAGTTTATAAACATATTAAAAAATTAGCTATACCTAATTTAAGATATAAAAGTATAATAGAGCCTGGGACTGCTAAAGATCGTCCTTATTATACAAGTAAGTTTCATTCTGATGCTTGGGTGGGTCATGTTGGTGATTCTATTTTCTTAATTGGTATTTTGGGTGATATTGATAATAATACAGTAGAATTTAATGAACCTATTAATGTTCATGATAATTATTTAGATAAAGCTGAAAGTTTTGATGAGGGTAATACTCGTTATGAACATTTTAAATGTTTAGGTACTTTATCTAAAGGTAAATTAGGTGTAATGGACCATGCTTGTTTACATAGAACATTAGTTAAAGAAGGAAGTAAACCAAGATTATCTATGGATATAGCTGTTATGGTTGATAGTGAATATTCTCATGCTAATGGAGAAGGTTTTGATCCTAATGCATATAATTACTACGAACCAACAACTCTTCAATTGGTAGGTAAAGAATATAATTACAACGTAAATGAATCAATTTATGATTCTATCCAAACAACAACTTTATCTGTATGTTAAAAATATTTGCTAGTTTTATAGACGAAAAATATTTAAACTTTTTATACGAAAGATATAATGATAAACCTATTACTCTGTTTATAGATAGAATACCACAATCAACTGAAGAATTAGAATTAAATCCACATAACATTTTTATTACCAATGAACCTAGTGGGATGTTTACTATTGATTTTCACCATTACGCTACAGTATTTGCCCATAAATTTTCATTAGTATTAACATGGGACGAAAAAATATTAGATATTTGTTCTAATGCCGTTTTATTTACTGCTAATGCTATGCCCGATTTTGTTGATAAAGAATATATTAATTCATTTAAAACTAAAATAAAAGAATTTGAAGTTTCATTTTTATGTGGAATTAAAGACATAACTTTTGGCCATAAATTAAGACAAGAAGTTTATAAGTTAGAAGATAAAATCACAATTCCTAAAAAATGGTTTAAAGTATTAGATGATTTTGACCATGAAAAACAAGTAAGACCAGGGTATACAGAATATTCAAAAGATTTATCTCACGTTCCTGAAGGCGAATATCCAGAACATTATGGAAAAAGAATATTATTTGATAATTCAATGTTTAATATAGCTATTGAAAATACAAAAAATAATAATTTTTATACTGAAAAAATTGCTCAAGCATTTTCAACTAAAACTGTTCCTATTTACTGGGGTTGCCCTAATATAGATAATTTAGGATATGATGAAAGAGGAATAATTAGATTTAATACATCTCAGGAATTGATTAAAATATTAAACAATTTAACACCTGAAACTTATAAAGATATGAAACCTTATATTGATTATAATTATGAGGTTAGTTTACAAGATACTGTAAAAAACAATTATATTAATTTTTTTGATGAATTAATTAAAGAAAATAATTTATGAGAGTAAACATATTATCCGATATAGAGATTTATAAACATGATGTTCATTATGACTTTAGAGGTGAATTATGGACATTATGGAAAGAAGATGAATTTTCTAAAACTGATTTAAAATTTAATCATGATAAGGTATCAACCTCTAGAAAACATGTTTTGAGAGGAATTCATGGAGATACTAAGTCGTGGAAACTAATAGAATGTTTATATGGCGAATTATACTTTATAATAGTCGATAACAGACCTGAATCACGTAACTATCTTAACTGGACAAGTATGATGTTATCAGACAAAACGAGGCAATCAGTTTTATTACCTCCAGGTTTTGGAAATGGATTTTTAGTAATGAGTGAACATTCTATTTTCCATTACAAATGGGCTTATCCTGGTAAATATCCTGATGTTGAAGATCAATTTACATTAAAATGGAATGACCCTAATTTAGGAATTGAATGGCCTATTGATAACCCTATTTTACAGGGAAGGGACAGATAACTTGAAAATACAAAATAAATTTATTATATTACATAACATGAAAAAAGCACTTATTATTACCTGGGAACGTTTTCAAGATCATGAACTAGTTTATCCTTATTATGCTCTAAAACAACATGAATTTGAAGTAACATTAATGGCTAATAGAACAGGCAGAATTTATGGTGATATGGGGTGTCATATGCCTTGTGATGTTACTACTGATATTTTTGAAGATGAAAATATTCGTAAACAATATTTAAACAACTATGATGTTGTTTTAATTCCTGGTGGGGTTAAATCACTTGAAAAATTAAGACAAGAAAAAGGAGTTCTTAAATTTATTCAAGAATGGGATGCCGCTAATAAAATTATCTTCTCTATCTGTAATGGAGCCCAATTATTAATTTCATCAGGTATTCTTAAAGGAAGAACAATCTCAGGTTACTATTCAATTGATATTGATATTGAAAATGCTGGTGCTACTTATAGTAGAGGTCCTGTAGTAGTAGATGATAATATTATTTCAACTCCTCACTATGATTTTATGGGTGAGTGGATGAAAATCTGTATTGAAGTATACGAACAAAGAAACTATAACCCAGAAACTATTATCTAATGAAAAAAGATAATTATGATATTAATGTAGTAAAGAAACCTTGGGGTTACGAGTATCTTGCTTATGAAAATGAACATGTAGCTCTATGGTTTCTTTACATTAAACATACTCATTCTACATCACTACATTGTCATCCTAAAAAAACTACAGGTTTAGTTTTATTAGATGGTAAAGCAGAAGTATCATTTTTTAACCATACTAATATTTTATCTCCTGGTGATAAAATAATGATTAGAAAAGGTTTATTTCATTCTACCAAAGCTACAAATGAAAAAGGTGCTTTTGTATTTGAAATAGAAACTCCCGTTGATAAACAAGATTTAGTTAGGTTTAGAGATAGTTATGGAAGAGAAGGTAAACCATATGAAGATAGTACTCACGAATTACCCAAATCAGAAGATTGTCTTTGGATAACAAATGAATCTAAAGACTATAATTTTGCTAATTGTACTTTATCTGTAAAAAATATTACTGATATTTCTCAATTTTTAAAAATTAAAAGTAAATATAATGTAGTATTTTTAAATGGTGGTTTACAAGCGGACTATGGACAGAACGTAGCCAGTCCTGGAGATGTTGTTTCCGCAGGAATTATTAAACAATTAACTGAAGTGTTTACTAAAGTAGATCCTCAAACACTTGTAATGATTATTAAAAGCAATGGCTAATTTTTATCCCCCTGGATTTGAATATGAAAAAAAGAATTTAGCTATTGATTTTGATGGCGTAATTCATAACGCTGATAAAGGTTGGGATGATGGGACTTGCTATGGTAACCCATTACCTGGTGCTATAGACGCTATTAAACGTCTATCTGAACAATATAAAATTATTGTATTTACCGCTAAAGCTAGAGTAGATAGACCCTTAGTAAATGGAAAAACAGGAGCAATGCTAGTTTTAGAATGGTTAGAAAGATATAATATTGCCCAATATGTATCCTCGATAACTGCTGAAAAACCAAGAGCAGATTTATACATTGATGATAATGGCTATCGTTTTGAAAATTGGGTTGACACATTAAAATTTATAGAAAGTTATGAGTAATTATAGATTAGAAGCATTTAAAAAAGCTTCATTTTGTAGACATTTTGAAAATCAAGTCTACCAAGCAGCACAAAATAAACATATTAAATTTCCCTTTTATTTATCAGCAGGACAAGAATACATTCCGGCTTCAATTTATACTATTTTAGAAAGAAAAGGTATAGATGCTAATGTTTTTATTCAACATAGAGGTCATTCTCATTATCTTTGTAAAGGAGCAGATCCTATTCAATTAATTGATGAGTTATTAGGTCGAAAAACAGGATGTGCTAATGGAATGGGAGGTTCAGCTTCAATCCATTCAATCGAAAAAAATATTTTTGGCCATGATGGTTTAATGGGTAGTCAAGTTCCCATTGCTGTTGGACATGCTTACGAAACTTGTAAACCTACAATTGTAGTAATGGGAGACGCATCAGCTGAAGAAGATTATGTTTTAGGAGCATTAGGTTGGGCTTCAACTAAAAATTTACCTATTTTATTTATTGTTGAAGATAATAATTTATCTATTTTAACAGAAAAAAAGGTAAGACGTAATTGGGAAATGGATAATATTGCTAAAGGATTTAATATGAAAGCATCTTCTCTTAATGATAGTCCTTTAGTTATTGAAATGTTTTTAAAAGATTATAATTTTGAATATCCTATGCTTTTAAATATTAATACAACAAGAAAATATTGGCATGCTGGAGCTGGAAAAGATGATGATTATACTACTCAATACGAAAAAGAATTAAAATCATTAGGAGAAGAAGCACAAAAAATAGATAAAGAAAATAAGTTATTAGTTGAAAAGTTATGGCAACAACAGTTAGAGATACAATAAAAGAAATTACTCGTAAACATCTTTCGGAAGGTAAAGGTAAATGTTATGGTCAATGTCTAACAGCAGTTGGTTGGGTTGGAGGTACATTACCCGAAATGTATGAAGAAGATGGCATGGTGGAGTTTTCAATGGCCGATGTTGCTGGAGGATCTATTGCTACGGGGATTGCTTTAGCTGGGGGGAGACCAATTTATGTAGTTCGTTATCAAGGATTTCAATGGTATAATCTAATTTCAGTAGTTAATTATGCTGCTAAATCTAAGGAACTGTGGAATCGTCCTTGCCCTATATTTGTAAGGAGTATTGCTATGGAAGGTGGAATAGGACCAGTTGCTGGCTCCTCACACCATTCATTAGCTCATAGAATGCCTGGCATTAAAGTAATAGCTCCTATGACACCGGGTGAATATGAATATGCCTATAGTTGTTTTATGAATGATGATGAACCATATTATGTTTCAGAACATAGAAAATCTTATGATAATACGGAAGAATTAGAAAATATAATTTATCCAGTATCTGATTTTACTATATTTCCTATTTCTATAACTCGTTTAGAAATGAAAAAATTAGTTCAATTGGCTAAACAAGAAAAAATTAAGCTAAATATTATTCATCAACTTTGGATTAAACCTTTTAATATTCCATTTTCTTGGAAATTAGCTTTAGATAATTCTAGATTTGGAGGGTTAGTAACAGATGATGATTATGTAGAAGGTACAGCAAGTAGTATAGCTAATGAATTAAGCTTGGCTACTGGAAAAAGAGTATGGACATTGGGTTTAGAATCAAGGACAGCGGGTTTTCACCCCTCAGTAGATAACTTGCCTCCATCTGCTGAAAAAATTATTAAAAAACTAAAACAAATTAAATATGGAATTTAATTGGCCTTTAATAAATGACAACGTATCATTAACTGATAGACAAGTATTATCAGATTTTATTTTAAGTGGAGCAAGATTAACTAATGGACCTAAAGTTAAAGAATTTGAACGTGTTTGGTCCGAATGGTTAGGTATAAAACATTCTGTAATGGTTAATTCAGGAGCATCAGCAAATTATATTTCAATTGCTATGGCTAAAGAATTAAAAGGTATAGGAGAAGTAATTGTTCCACCACTTGGATGGGTTTCAGATTTAGCTTCAATTGCTCAATTAGGGATGAAACCTATAATTGTAGATATTGATATGAAAAATTTAGCTATTACAGCTGAAAATATTAAAAATGCAATTACTCCCGATACTAAAGCTATTGTTTTAATTCATTGTTTAGGATTTAATGGCATTTCTGATGAAATAATTCAGATTGCTAAAGACAATAATATTCTATTAATTGAAGATTGTTGTGAATCTCATGGTGCTACTTATAAAGGGCAAAAAATAGGTACATTTGGTGATATTTCATTATTTTCGTTTTATTTTGGACATCACATTACTACTATTGAGGGAGGTGTTGTTTGTGTAAACGAGGATAAATTATATGATTTAGCAAAATTATTTCGTTCACATGGAATGACACGTGAGGCATCTCCTGAATTACAAAATTACTACCAAACTAATTATCCTGAATTAAATCCTTTATTTACTTTTGCTGTAGCAGGATTTAATATGAGAAGTACAGAAATAAATGCTGTATTAGGAATTGAACAAATGAAACGTTTAGATTATAATATTAATAAACGTACTGAAAATCTAAATACCTGGTTAATAAATTTAAATTCAGAAAAATTTTATTTAAATTTTGATAAAGAAGGTAGTAGCAATTTTGCTTTGCCTTTAGTATTGCAAGAACCTAGTAAAGATAAATTAAAAGCAGTTTGTAATATTTTAGAAGAAGAAAAAGTTGAATATCGTTTAGGTACTGCTGGTGGGGGAAACCAAGCATTACAACCTTATTTAAATACTTTTAATCATAGAGTTGAAGGAGAATTACTAAATGCTAATTATATTCACCATTATGCTTTATATATTGGTAACCACCCAGAATTAACCTTTGGACAAATAGTTTCACTTACCGCAAAATTAAATTTAATATAATGTTTAGTAATCAAAAAGTTTTAGTAACAGGCGGAGCAGGAATGATTGGCCGTCAATTAGTAAATTTACTTATAGAAAAAGGAGCACAGGTAACAGTAGCTGATCTAAATGAACCTAATGATTTACCCTCTGAAGTAAAATTTATAAAAGCTAACTTATTATATTTCAACCAGTGTCAAAACATTTGTCAAGATCAAGATTATGTTTTTAATTTAGTTGGTATTAAATGCTCACCCAAAGTGACAATGGAACAACCAGCAGATATTATGGGTCCAATGATGCAATTTAATACTAATATGTTAGAGGCAGCTATGAAAGCTAATGTAAAATGGTATTTGTATACAAGTACTGTTGGTGTTTATACTCCTGCAGAAATATTTTATGAAGATGATGTTTGGAAAGGTTCACCATCACCCAATGATTGGTATGGTGGTTGGGCTAAGAGAATGGGGGAATTACAGTGTGAGGCATATCAAAAACAATATGGTGAAGGTAAATGTTCAATTGTAAGACCAGCTAATGTTTATGGACCATACGATAATTTTGATTTAAAAAATGCTATGGTTGTTCCCTCACTTATTCGTAAAGCATTTGAAAATGATACTTTAGAAGTATGGGGTGATGGTTCTCCAATTAGAGATTTTATTCATGCTAAAGATGTTGCTCGTGGAATGATGTTTGCAGTTGAAAATAAAATTACCCAACCTATCAATTTAGGTTCAGGTAATGGTGTTACTATTAAAGAAGTAGCAGAAATAGTATCAAATTATTTCAATAAACCAATTCAGTGGTCTCCTGAAAAGCCATCAGGTGATGCTAAACGATTGTTTAGTATGGAACGAGCTAATTCATATGGTTTTTATCCTGAAATATCTATTAAGGAAGGCGTGGAAGATACAATTAAATGGTTTATCTTAAACCAAGACAAAATTGAAAAAAAGTTTAATGCATTAAATAAATAATTATGAGTTTTTATACTGGAAAAAATGTTTTAGTTACAGGAGCAGCAGGAATTACAGGACATGCTGCTGTTAAAAGATTGTTAGCTGAAGGAGCTAATATTAGAGCTACTGTGTATAATAGTAGAGGATTAAAAATAGAACCACATCCAAATTTGGAAGTAGTTAAATGTGATCTTATGAAACATGAAGATTGTATGATAGTTTTACAAGATATTGATGTTGTGTTTAATTTTGTAGCATTTATTAGAGGTGCTAAAGGACAAACAGAATATAGTAATGCTTTAGATTTAGTTAGAAATAATTTATTTACATCAATTAATATGATTGATGCTGCCGTTAGAAGTAAAACTCCACTATTTGGTTTTATTGGTAGCTCAACTATGTATCCTGATGTTTCACATCCTGTAAATGAAGACGAAGCATATGATGCCGAGCCACATAAATTGTATAGAGGTGTAGGTTGGATGAAGCGTTATGTAGAACAAGTAATCCAATATTATCAAGATATTTCAGAAACTAAATTCGGAGTAGTTCGTACAACAGCAATTTATGGTCCACATGATGCTTTTAATGAAAACGGACACGCAATTCCACAATTAATTTTAAAGGCAGATGCTGGAATGAATCCTTTTGAAGTATGGGGTGATGGTACTCAAACTCGTGATTTTATTTATGTTGATGATGTTGTTGATGCTGTAATGGAAGTTGTAGAAAAAGCACCTACCGGAAGACCTTATAATGCTTCTACAGGTAAAGGTACTACAGTTACTGAATTAGTAGAAACCATTACAGACATCTATGGTTACAAACCAGAATTTAATTATGATACAACTAAACCAACAATGATCCCAGTACGTTTAGTAGATGTATCCAGAATAAAAAATGAAATTGGATGGGAAGCAAAAACCTCATTACGTGAAGGATTAGAAAAAACTATTGAGTGGTATAAAAATAACAAGTAATGGGAATATCGGACTGTGTACCAGATTATTTAGAACCTCAAACCAGTAATGTCTTAATAACAGGCATTACTGGGATGGTAGGTTCCCATCTAGCGGATTTTTTATTAGCTAATACTGATTGGAAATTATATGGTTTAGCTAGATGGAATGATTTATTAGAAAATATTGAACATTTATCTACTAAAATAGATAAAAAAGATCGTATTGAACTTATTTATGGAGATTTAAATGATTTAGCTTCTTTAATTACTGCTATTGATAAATCAAAACCAAATTATGTATTTCATTTAGCAGCCCAATCTTATCCGCAAACTAGTTTTGATGCGCCTATAGAAACGCTTCAAACTAATATATTGGGAACCGTTAATTTATTAGAGGCATTGCGTAAATCACACTATAAAAAAGCTATAACGCATGTATGCGCATCGAGTGAGGTATTTGGTCGTGTGTCTAAAGATAAATTACCAATTAATGAAGAATGTAATTTTCACCCTGCTTCTCCTTATGCTATTTCAAAAGTAGGTACTGATTTAGTAGGTAGATATTATGCTGAAGCATATGGAATGACTATTATGACTACTCGTATGTTTACTCACACAGGTCCAAGACGAGGAGATATATTTTCAGAATCAACATTTGCTAAACAAATTGCAATGATTGAAGCTGGGTTACAAGAACCTAAAATTTATGTAGGTAATTTAGATTCACTTAGAACATATGCTGATGTGAGAGATGCTATTAAAGCGTATTATATGCTAGTTACCATTAATCCCACAGCCGGTGAATACTATAATATTGGTGGTACTCATACTTGTAAGATTGCAGATATGCTTAATTATCTAATAAGTCAATCAACAGTTAAAAATATTGAAATTGTAATAGATCCTGAACGTTTAAGGTTAATTGATGCTAATTTACAGGTACCAGATACCACTAAATTTCAAAATCATACAGGTTGGAAACCAGAGTATACCTTTGAACAAACTATGAACGATCTTTTACAATATTGGAGAGACAAAGTAAATTCAGGACGTAAATTTTTAAGACGATGAAATTTTTAGTAATTGGAGATAGTTGTGTTGATATTTTTCGTTACGGAAAAGTTAACCGACTTGCCCCAGAAGCACCTATACCAGTTATTATACCTGAATATGAATTATCTAATCCAGGTATGGCAGGTAATGTATTTAAAAATATAGAAGCTTTAGGACATAAAGTAGATTTTATTACAAACGCAAATGAGATCAAAAAAATTAGATATGTTTGTTTAAAATACAATCATTTACTTTTAAGAGTAGATGAGAATGACATATGTAAACCTATTACTCAAAAAGTATTAGATAGAGTTAAATGGGATAATTATGATGCTGTTGTTATTAGTGATTATTGTAAAGGATTTTTATCTGAACAGGATATTGATTGGATATCAAATAAACACCATTTAGTATTTTTAGATACTAAAAAAATATTAGGTGATTGGGCCAATGGGGTTAATTTTATTAAAATCAATTATCAGGAATATGAAAATAATATAGATATTTTATCTTTAAATAATTTACTAGCTGATAAAACTATAGTGACAAGAGGTAAATATGGATGTACATATCAAGGAATTAATTATCCAACTAAAGAAGTATCAGTAAAAGATATTTCAGGAGCAGGAGATACATTTTTAGCAGGTTTAGTAGTAGAATATACTAGTTCTAAAAACATAAAACAAGCTATTAATTTTGCTCAAGAATGTACCACAATAGTAGTTCAAAAACCAGGAGTATCAACAATATGACAGAAACTAAAGCAGTAGTATTAGGTTGCAGAAATGATGGTTACAAAGAAGATGAACGTTTTGTAGTTTGTATAAATTCAATGCTTGAAACTTTTGATGAAGTTTGGTATTGTGATTGGAATTCGCCTAAAGATCAAGGTTCATTTTTATGGAAATTACAAGATCACATCCCTGCAACAGGCAAAATTAGACATTTTATAATTAATGAAGATGTAGCTAAAATATTAACTCAAGGTGACCCAAATGTTAGTCCTTATGCTTTTATTTTAGCACAAAATTTAATGTTACGTAGATGTCAAGCAGATTGGATTACAAGTACAGCAATGGACATTATTGCTCCAAAAAAGAAATATTTAGATGAATTTATATCAAAAGCAGATAAAAATACATTTTACTCAATTTCCAGAAGAGAAGCCGAGTATCTAGAATTAGAAAAAATGGGGTTTGAAAATTGGAAAGAGTTTAGAGATAAAATGGATACTACTAGTGAACCAAGACACTTTTATGCTAAAGTAACTCCTAATGATAATTATAGTTTAATAAACTGCTGTGGCGATTTTCAAACAGCACATAAAAATGTATGGCATTCTATTAAAGGATTTGAAGAAGAAATGTTATATGCATGTTATGGAGATACTAATATCCAAAAGAAAGCTGTATTAAATGGATTTGAATTAAAACCATATTTTGATTTACCTTTATATCATTTATCTCATAAAGGAATGGGTAATGATGGTACTTCACCTTCAAAACAACATTATAATGATCCTTGGGAATGGGTTGAATTTTTTGAAAAATCAAAAAATGATAATAATTGGGGATTTGGAAATATAGAAATTGAATATGAAATATATTAAATTTAAAAAACCATGATATTTGTATTTTATAATAAAAACGATAAGAACCAAGAAATAATAGGTCGTACTATAGGATTTTCTAGATTAGAAGCCGCAAAGTATTTTGCTGGGCGTAAGCGGCTTCCATTAAAAGAGTTTT
>Ga0194115_10004186_pt1 | contig 15739 bp, 19 predicted proteins | sample TA2MahsurfametaG_3_FD_148656 | JGI IMG/M metagenome (GOLD analysis project Ga0194115, IMG submission 148656) | Freshwater microbial communities from Lake Tanganyika, Tanzania - TA2015002 Mahale S4 surface | ecosystem: Environmental > Aquatic > Freshwater > Lake | place: Tanzania: Lake...
GCGAGAATGGAACCGTTTCGTATCGATTATGGTTTGTTAAGGATTCGTGATTTGTGATGCTTCCTCGCCAACCGCTTATATGCCTATTCTAGATTGGATCACAGTCAGGGAAACGCGGGGAAATATGCCTAATGTATACTGGATGTAAATGAGTACTGTACTGTAACTGAATCATAGGCCTCAGGAACTATGGGTTGGATGGTCGCGTCAAAAACAAGCTATGCATTGGGAGGCAGGACGGAGAATCCCAGTTACGGTACTACTAGGAGGCCCCAGTCGCGTCGTTAGACATGTCACTGACTGTGAACATGATGGATGAGTTACCTGATCACCCAGCTTCTTTATCTTTACTGTTATTCCTTTCTACATTTCAAGGTCAATTGCGCACGTTCTAGCGTCGCGAAGACATTTCTACACGTGCGGGCCTAGTTATATTGCCTGGAGAGACTATCGACACGTTGCCAATCTACATCATCTTAGACGTTAGATAGCGCTCGTCATCTAGATGGAATCCATTAGATAGTGCAATTGTTCAATAAACCTCTGAACGTCATTGCTGTCGACTTCGACGACGTTGCTATCAAAGCTATCAAATCGGATGTGTCCATTCATGGACTTGGCCGTTAGTTCGAAATTCATCCCAAACCTATTGTGCATCACTGCTCCCTCACGCTCGGGTGATTCATAGCCGACTACTAGATACGTCCCCGTCCTTGGGTTTTCGGCCATCAAGACTAATGGTCTTGCTTTCGTCCCCGTCCATTTACCATTTTCTCGATGCATAGCAATCAGATAGTTAGCCAGACGACTTAGAGCCAACGGCTTCGAAAAGAGATGAGAGGGACCATCATCCTTCGTGTTCGGAAGTGGTGACTTTTTCGTCCGCAATAAATCCGATCGTGTAATCTGATTTTCGCCTGCACTTGTGCAGGTCAAGTATGCATATCGGAAGTGTCGCAAACGGTTGATCGCGTTGCGGTCGACTAGACTTACCGCCGTCGAGATGATACTTTGTTGCATAGACATTGCTAGGCGAATCCCAGCTCCGATTCCTGTGTTTCCAGTGAGATTTCCACCGTTGACAAGAGATGCGGCATCATGACCTTCGTTAGCAAGCCCATTCAGACCCGTACTGGAAGCGATGTTCGGATTCAAGGCATCAAACGCAATGTTGAATGATACCGTCATGGCCTTGTCGTCCTCCAACTTTCCAGTCGCAGAAATAGTTGCGGGTGTATCGCACTCAAGTAGGGCAGTGACGGCATAGGAGGTATCGCTGGCCGTAAGCAAGGAGTGATATCCCGTTACTCGAACGAAGCTGGTAAATTCAAAGTTTTCAAGATTATACTCCTGTAACCCAAAAAAAGAGGAGAATGAGGCATCAAAGATGGGGAAATCCAAAGCTGATCACAGAATGACGAAAAGAATTACCTCGGCGTGATCCACGATTTTCTCGTTGAGTCGTCGACGGAGGGAAGGCTTCATAAAGGCAAAAGGCTGTTTGCATTCCTCCAATGGGTATCCCATCTTGGCCAAAAGCTCTTGGAGCTGATGCATCCCCTTTTTCGTCCAAACTTGAAGTCTGGTAGAAACAAAGTCAGAATGGACCATACTCTCAAGGAGTGATGAATGTCGAAGCAAAAAGAACCGGTAGTCATTCTGTGCGACGATCCGTCCATTATCGCTGAATGTAATCTTCGTCTTGAGATTACTGGCCGAACCAGATAAGTCTTCGGCATATACTGTGCTGATGGCCTTGTCATACAAATCGGAAGGGAATAACTTCAGACAGTGCTGCTTCAGGGCCATAGCCAGTTCTGTATATCCAACTTTATCCACCCTCGATTGTAGATAGGCATCGGTGACGCCCACACAGGCTAACCACAGTAGATCCCCCTGATCCCCAAACCGTAACTGTGTGGCGATACGATGAGCAATGTAGGCAGCGGGGGACCCATAGAAGCTTCCAGAACTGTAGTACGATCGTAGACGTTCCCGTCGTTGACGATGGAGCTCACGGGGTGAAATGGTATCCTCCTTCGTCGGAGGAGGAGTATCCGGTTCACTCTCCTCGACATCTGTCGTCCCATCTTCTTGATCGACTCGTTGTCGCTTCGACCTACTGGCTTCGTCAAGAGAATCTTGAGGCCGACGAGAAGTGGATCCTTCTTGTTGATCATCGGCTTCGTCTTCACCGTCGTATTCCCCTTGTTCTTCGTCTCTCTTCGGCTTGGTCGCATTGACGACATCGTCAAAGTCGGCTTCTTCTTCCGAATCATCCTTATCATCTTCATTCTTCCCTTCGTCATCCGAGTCATCATCATCATCGTCGTCATCTGAGTCATCATCTTCTTCTTCACTGGAAGATGTTTCATTCCCACTGAGATTATCACCATCACTCGGAATACCGTCTTGATTTTGAGTTTCATCCATAAATATCACAACATTATCCCCCGCGTGGACATTGGCAAGATGGACAGGTCGTCGACAATCCATGACAAAGATCTTGGTTGTGTCCGTCGTCAATTCTTCATGTTTTTCAAATAGTCGATGAAGATTCCGTGATGCCCCGAAATTGAACAAGACGATGGCACTGATCGTATCCAATTGGATCTGCTGAAGATGCTTATCTAACATGGCATAGTTCGTACAGGGAAGTAGTTGATAGTGGACGTTATCACTTCGTAGCATGTACGAGAGAATCCTTGCCGCGGCAATGGCGTCGACATCTGCATTGCACAGTAGCAGGACAGATCTTCCATCCTCGGCAGCCTGACAGTCTCTGGTGATCTCTTCGTAACCAAGATGCCAATGCTCAGGGAACAGCAGCATATTTCCGCTTCACCGTCAACTATGGCACACCAACTACTGTACAGTACCCGTATGCGGTCCACTCCTCAAGAAAGGATGCCGCCAACGCGTCTCCTTTTGTGTCCATGGTTTTCGACGTGCCCAACCGCTTGGATAAATGGAGGGAGAGTAAACAGACGGCGACTCGGGGGTTGATACTGCTCCATAAGTCTAGTTAGGAGAAAGTTTTAACCCCCAAACGGAGGTAACTTCGCGCCATATGAAAAAAGCGGCAAATGGGGCGAGCATTTTGGGGTCGGAACTGTACCGACCATATCGTAGATTCCACATCGATGAATGTGGTCGGGATGATTTGATGGCTTCCCATTCTTTGCATGATTTACAAATACCAGACGTCCGAACTCTTTGTTTTATGGGCATCAGATTCTGTGGGGCATGACCGTGAGTTTTGGAATGACAGCTTGCTATTGCAAATTCTTTGATGTCCCTTGCATGACTCCTCCGATCGCTTGAGATTGAGATACCTATGCTCATATCTACTATCTATGAAGCCAGCCCATTCCTGGAGTACGGTATGTATGCGAACTTCTCCTTCCTTATGGTTTGCCGTATTGACGTCACCTACTTCATGTTGTGAAAACAGCCAACGAACGGTTCCATTGCCATGTGTACTCAAGCACTCCACCTACCAGTCGTGGTCTGTGACAGGAATATAAACAGCTTTGTATATACATATTTTCTAAGTATTTCACACGAACAACCTGGTGTTGCGATCGTAATGGCCAATCAACTAGAAACACCTACCTACTAAATCATGTAACATCCGACCCGGCGCGGCATCGTCGGAACACGTCCTATCGATCACGGGGACTTGTCTCGACATGGCCCATTCGCAACCTTCCTTCCCGCACGAGATCGTTGCATTCGAATCAGCGTTTTCCTGGAACACCTGAGGTCAACAATCCAAGCCTCCTTCGATTTATCCAACAGGGAATCTTTAAGGATTATCTTGCAGTAAAAGCGGATTAGAGCAAATACGGTGAGTCATGATTTTTTCGTTTTCTGGTGGGAGACGACGACAATCCCATCCATTTTCGATCGGAAAAGAGGCTGGGTTTCTGGCTACAGCAGTTGAAACTTCGGTGAGCGTTGCCCCGGTGCGCCCTGATCGAGTGAGATTGCATTAATGATGAATTTAATCGTCAGAATGTTGACCTGATCGGTACCAATATCGTGGTGGAGGCACATCGTCACGACGAAACCCTCCACTTCGACGTGCCCGTAAAAGACACCCTCCCCCTCTTTCGCGGCGTCACCGACAGTCTCCTGTACCGTGGTCTGTCCGCCCGTACGCTCCTCTCTCCGTCTGTACACTCCTCGCTGAATTGGCCGGCGATCGAATGCTGCCACCGGCGAGCTTTCCTTATCAAATTTGATTGGCTCGCTCGTCATTTTGGTTATTACGTGCCGATATATAACATACTCATTGCCCAAATCGCTCTTCGCTTTTTTTTTACCCACTGGCAGTTATCGCGAAACCGAGGCAGTTATCAGGCGTCTAAAGTTAAGATCATCATTGTTTGCACGGGAGACTCGGAGAAGTCTTGTTCCATCCTTTGTCATTTCACAATACCCTAGTTCTCTGCTCACAAGTCTGTTGACCATCAGACATTGACGTGTTGACTCTAATCGAAGACGACGTACCATCTTCATCCTTCCTCGCTGAGCCCTCAATCCGTTGAAGGGGCTCTTGAAGAATCTTTGAACGGCATTGACAAGATTGGATAGTATCGTCGAGAAACCGATTTTTGCTTTGCTGAGGCGTTCCATTTAGAGGAATCAGTTTCATTCAAAGCCGAAATCCTTTTTTTTTCTCTGTCCACTCGCTGCGTTGACTTTGACGCGTGCAAGCTTTGGTCGTGCAACACGTTTCTTGAAAGAAGACCTGTCTACCATCAACCACTACCTCGCAGGTAGGTCGTCGTGAGTAAACATCATAATGGACGTTGAACACAGCCGCAAATACTCTCCACAGCTTCAAGGGCAATCTGTCCCAAAGCCTTACGACTCTCGTCGATCTTCTCGAGGGAGAGAGGATCCAGACGAGGGGCACCGAACTCGATCCTCTCGGTCATCACCCGTTGGAAACAGATATCCTACGCAACCTTCCTCTTCCGGAAACTACCCCTCTAGACATCCTCCAAGTCACGCCACAACTCCAAGCCAGTTCACGCCACCATCTGGACAGTTCGGGCATCGGCCCATGTCTACTCCTCCCCCTGAATTACAGCCTACATACCCTCCCCCAGCAGTTACGTCGGAATCACCCTCACCTTCCGAGCAATCGCAAAGGAGACCAGCGTACTTACTCCATCGGGACCTGGTCATTGGAAAAGGGTCTTACGGTCAAGTATGTATTGCGTCTCGTGGAGAAGCGGAGGGCCACTCATCAGGCCGTTCGGGAAAGAGAAAGAAGTTTGCTTGCAAATGCGTCATGCTTCGAAATGATCCAAAGTACATATCCAAGTTACAAGAGGAGGTAAATGTACTACGAGAGCTTCGTGGTCACGATAATGTGATCCGACTCTACGACGTCTTCTGTGTGGACAACGAACTCTTCATAATAACAGAACTTGGACGAGGGGGAGACTTGTTCCATTTACTTACGACGCATCCCAAACACGGAGTTACGGAAGCCTACGCAGGTAAGTTACTCATCGACCTTTTTTTCATTGATGCTACGTCTCCCTTCAACATTTTCTGACTCATTGCTTGCACGGTATCACAGCCAAAACGGTTGCTGAGATGCTTTCAGCTGTTGCATTCCTGCATTCCAGAAGCATTTGTCATCGTGATCTCAAGCTCGAAAACTGGGTCTTGGAGTCCGGGAAGGATGTTTGGAGCCCACTCAAGCTCATTGACTTCGGTCTTTCCTGCCACTTCAGTCCAGGACAGCGCCTTAGTCGAGTGGTCGGGTCATCTTATTACGTGGCACCAGAAGTCCTGAAAAAGTCGTACACGGAGGCTTGTGACCTGTGGAGTCTGGGGGTTATCGTCTATATGCTTCTCAGTGGTGCCCCTCCGTTTTACGGCAAGAACGACGAGGCAATCAAGGCTTCCATTGTACAAGGTGAATACACATTTCCACACGAGCTATTCCGAGATGTGTCCGACGAGGCTATGGCATTTGTTTCGACACTATTGTCCTACAATATAGAGTATAGATTCACAGCCGAGCAAGCCCTGACGCATCCTTGGCTCGCCGCGAACTGCGATCACCATGCATTGCAGAAGGCGAAAGATGGTGCACGAGGCAGTGACATTATTCTTGACTACGGCAACAGACCAGAGCCTATGCAAATGTAGGAAGTATAAATTGTCCCGCATTTTCCCCCTTAATTTAGATCACCTCATCTCATTTCATGACTGTAGTCTCCTTAGAAGCACACTATATCATACGTGCCTTTCGATCAGGCACCAAACCTCCAGCTAACGTTATGTTTCGTCCAGGCTTGCGGGCGGCTGCGGTCGACACGAGGGCATGTCTTTCGATATCTGCCTCTCATTTTTCGATAGCAATCAGCGCGTGCATGGGGAAGTTTGAGATTTCCTGTGATCTCAAGTGTTCTTCTGTAGTAGTTCATGAATGGGATGGCTCCTCTCATCTTCCTGTAGTACCACCTATTCAACGCCACGGTTCGCAGATGACTGCTCCTGAACCAGGGTTGAGACGCATGTGCTCTCGAGTACTCTGAATGTCTTTGCATGTAATGAATCGTTCAACATGGGGACGGACTTTTCGTCTCTGTAGTAGCCGAAATAAATATCTCATATCCCTCTATTTTTTTCCAAAAAACAGTGGTAAGATGATGATAGTGAATGGATATCATACAAAATCATCCGACAACATCCAGCCACCTTTCTTAGCCTTACCACCATTTGGGGATGTTCATCCTCAATTTGCTTATCAATATCGTAAATTGATGCACTCGGATATCGTAATAGATTCAATTCGAGACCAATATCCCTCAAGACACTAAGTCGATCCGTCTTTGGGGGTTTTAAACAGACCATGCGACCAGAATTCTTTAGTATCCCATAGAGCGATTCAAAATTCTTTGGAAATTCTAAATCGATGATAACATCCATATACCGGTCAATGACGGGATGCCATTGATTCGGATCGTCACTGACAAGTTCGACACGTACCGATTCTGCATGTGTCGTTGCCAGGGAAGTTTTCGATTGTAATACAAAGACACGATTCGCACCACTTAGGAGTGCCAAACAAACGACAGACCCAGCTTCATCCCTTCCTCCACCCGTGACTAGGACATCACACCCCCTCAATGCAATATTGGAAAAACGATCTATTCGATCTACCACACCATGAAACAAAAGACCCATTGCTGGTAGAAAGGTCGACATTAATGCTGTAGCTTCCCCAGTGTCTATACCCGCTGGGATGGATAGGAGAGCATCGACGGATGCCGTCAATTGATAGGCAGATACTGGACCTTTCCGTAGTGAGGTAACCAAATCTCCTTTTTTCAATGTACAATCTTCAGGTGCTTCAATAACTTCTCCTACAAATACAGATTTCCTTACTTTCTTTTCAATTTTCGTTTCTTCCACTCCCTCGTCTTCGGGTAATTCAAAGTTGTCTCTGCAGAGAATTGTCGACTATACCCCACCGACGCACGCATACGAAAAGGCGAAACGTTTGTAGAATCCAAATGAGACGACGAATGAAGAAGAAGATGTGGTTTCTGTAGCGGTTTTGGGGGGATGAGATGAAAGACTTACCAATACCTTTATTTGGACTTGTTCTGGCTTCCCATAGCGGTAACCAGTATCACGAAAGACTTGTGCATTACGAAATAGACTGAAAAGGAGGACATCATCACAAAGATCAAAACAAGTTGGCCCGATACAAATACTGGTAGCAACCTTCGTTTTTTGATTCCGTGTAAGATCATCATCATCATCATTATCAGAATCATCACGGGTATAAGAAAGATTTTTTCTTCGTTCGACGTCGAGCATTTCATGATCATCCATCAACACTTTGTTATCGACATATCGTTTTTTTCTGGATCGAATGAATGTCCTCATCTCGGTTGAAGGTTTTCAAATCTTCTCTTCTACGGTACTCGTAGGATTAGTTGAAAAAATAGAGATGATATTGTGCTCATACTCTACGTTTCGTGTTAGGTATTCGTTGATTTTCACGATTGCATTTACATTGATGACAAATCATATAGACGGTTTTGTTCGACGGCACACATGAAACGAAACTGTGGACGGAAAGGTGCGCCATGCCGCCATCCTCGATTTCGAATTCATCGACCGCACGGGCCAAGTCTTTTGTCGAAATCGCTTCACTACTCTTTCGGTGTGCCCTACCTTCCGGTACGGTTCTGTACCTACAGTATTCAAGTTCTAGTAGGAACATCCTTGCAAAAGATATTCACTGTCAGCTACGGTAGTTCTGTGTTGCAATTATTGTGATGCTACAGAGGTTCTGGTAGTGTGCATCAATAGAGCTCGTAACCGCTCCTTCTCACTGACAGAATAGGGATTGTTGTGACCACAATGAAGATTTAGGAAGGATCCAATCATTTCTTGAGACGTAGCCTGCAAATGACGGTCCTTAAAGCTTGCTTCGATCACGGCTTGAGATCCAAGTCGAGACGCTGCATACTCCAGCGTTCCGAGAACAAATCCGAGCTCGTGACTCACTGTTGGACGCAAACAGACACAATCCGATTTAGAACAGGAGAGGACAACTTGACCAGCATGTCAACAAGAAAATACGTACCATCCGTCAAAACAGCATCAGCCGGGTTCTCCTGTATGATACTCTTCAATCCTTCGATGACTTCAGGGATGGGCTTTGGATGAACGGTCATTCCTGATTCTTGACTTTCGAAACCTGGGGGGCGGCAATCGAAGTCGGTAGGAACGACATTTCCAAGCTGTGCGAGTGAAGTCCTTGCCTGATCGTCTGTCCACTTGTGCCGGTGTTCTATGCCTTCCACAACAGTCTGACCTCCAAACGTCAGTAAACAACACAACCATGCCACAGTGACATCATATCCACCCTTCACTGCTATGCCGAGAGCAGCGCCGCAGAGACCTTCGCACGTCCCAAGAAACTTCCATACCTGGAAGATGGGCGATGGACACTCGATGCCAGTCGTCGCAGCTTCTACATCCAAAGAAATAAACCTTTTCTTCTCGACCGATGCCAGCTTCCCTATGCGCTTCACGCACGCCGCAAAGTGGAAGCCCTCGTCTAAGGAAATATGTTTGTCTTGGGGCCAGAGCGGTGGTGTCAACCTCGACGATGACTGTCCAGCATATTTCGAGGCTACGGACAAGGAACGCGAAAAACAATGAGTCTCCATATGCACAGTGATCACACTCTTCGTCAAGGAATTCCAAAGTCCTCACCATTCACAGAAACGTTTTCGTAATCTACTGCCATACGATACTGAATCGGTGCTTCCATCATCCATCCCACTCCGTTAGTACTGCATGCACCTCGGTGGATTTCCTTCCAAAAGGCGATCCCTGCCTTCAAGGATGCCGAATCAAAAATGATGTTGTCAGCCGAATCATTGGCGACTATTTTTGGACAAGCCGCTGCGATGAAATCATTTGCAACGTCGGTGGACCATAAAGGCGTTAGGGCCCGAATGGCGTAGCCTGACCAACCTCCGACCAATCTCTGAGCAACTGCTTCAAGGTTACAGAACGTCCGGTCGCAGATTAGTAACGCGAGCTTATCCTTTGTAAGAGCTGACTGAGAGAGTTGCTTCGCGGTTGCAGAAGCAGCCACTCCGCCTATACTCTCTCCATGAATGACGAGAGTCTCTACACCCAACTGCGAAATGATATGCGATGCAACCGTCAGTCCGTCTGCACGCATGGTGTCTGGTGTTGGCTTGAAACCACAGAATGTAGATTGCAGGATCCTTTTGATTCGACCAAGTGCACCAGGGATGTAGACCTCGTCTCCTCCACGCTTTCCAACCCCACAATAACCTATACCATAACTTCTACCAAAGCCCGCATAGTTGAATAAATATACATCAAAACCAGCATTGGTATAAAAGTCAGTCCAGCATTTCTCGGCGGTGGATCCATCGCTGTCGGGATCGAGATTGCCACCGGAGAGGCCGATACCAGCGGCGACTTCAATCAGACCCGCATTGGGATTGCAGTACAGGACCGCCTTTTTCCCTGGCCGCGGCAAAGATCCGATACCTGCCTTTGCAGGAATGTGAATTACATCTATCTTCCCACCATCCTCCCGTTTCACCCAAATCTGCCTGGAGCCCCGATATTTAGACAACATACATCCTCGCAATAGATCAAATCCAAATATAGACTTCCCTAGCGGGGGGTCCAGCATGGGAAGAATCGAAGACAAACCAGACGTGACAGCATCCCTTAGAGTACCGCCTCGTTCTTCCAACGGACGACGGAGACTATCATCATCGGGGTCACCTCCCTCGTCGCCATCGCCTTGATCTCTACCACTACCGGCCATGAGGGACTCGACAAAGTCACGAAGCTCCGACGCGGCCATACCCAAGGCATTCGCCACCATGAGGACTGACATGGATGCGGGTTGGGAATTCCCACTTTTGTTTTCCAACAATGGCTTTGCCTGTGCCTCCAGTTGATCGATTGCCGATAGTACCTTGGATACCTTTTGCATCAACAATTTCCCATCAGCACAAGCTTCTTCCTAGAAAGTGGAACGGAAAAGGATTGAGCATATTAGGATTTTCGATCTTCTTCATAAACTATTCAGGCAGTAGAGGGTAGACGTACCGTCAGGCCGGACAAATCACCGATATCACCCGAAAGACGATTATGGGAATACTTGGTAAGATCAGGAGACTGTGGATGACAACTTTGTTGTCCATCATTTAGAATATAATGTAAGACATCTCCATGGACGCCTAATACACGATCACGGTAGGATTTGGTTCGATTCCAAAGTTGTACGATTTCAAAATAGGAAGCTCGAGAGGCTTCACCCCGTCCTGCCGCACTGACTGCCACAGCCAAATCGACGAGTGTATTTACAGAATTCATCACCATCCGGACGGAATATTTCGAGAATTCTTTTTCAATTTCGGAGGATACGCGCTACATACATATACATGGAAAATATCAGAATATCAAGGTATGGTGAGGATGGAAACATATGTGCCGTGTTCATGTGCTAGAGGCCAATGCACCCAAACAGGACTCACACTTGATGATCCTGGAAATGCAATCATCCGTATAATACCTCTTCCGATCATAAAGATGGAAAGAACCACCGAACAATATACCCCTATTTCACCCACAAGAAAGGAAAAGATCCAAAAGGGGAGCCAAAGACCTACTATCAGGACATATCCTCCCAGGAAGAATGCAATAGATAACTTTCCACTGTGAACGATCATATGTAACGGTTCTGGTAGGATATCGGCCATAGTTCGTATTCCTAAAGCCGAATAGACGACTCGACGAATATATAGATTCGACATGGGTCCTGATGTCATCATACTTTGAGAAGTAGTCGAAGCTTCCGTTTCCATTCTACTAGGAAGGTTCGAAGTCAAAAAGAGATCACCCAATTCGACCTCTTCCGACTGCGCTAAGAGGGGCGCCCCCAGTTGTCCTACTTCTTGCTGCGAAAACACTTTGTCCGATTGTCGACCGACGTAAACCCACCGAAAACGGAAAAAAACAAGAAGTGTGGAAAGTTAGGATATGGTAACGGGGATGTATACACCAGGAGGGAAACCAGATGTTTTGTTGTCGTGTCGTGTGAATGAGATTCTTTGAACAACAAAATGTCTATTCTTCGTGTAAGTACTGTAGTGGGCGACAAGCCGCTGCGAAAGGCTACAGCTCAGGAGCCCTTTGTACAACGAGTCGAGAATGTAACTGATAATACGACGATCGGTGCCACAGCTCTTGTGGGGGGTAGGCGACTTAACGTTCTACATATGAATCTTACCCATACAGAGACTGTGTCATCGTCACCGGTTGCCAACAAAGTTACCGTAACTGCACGCTTCACCGTTATTCCCATAGTCCGGTGGGGGCGAAATAGGCAAAAGTAATGGTAAAGACGGAAATAAAGAGGGGATACCCCAAAATTTGTTACAGCGTTTTGTGTGACGATAACGACACCAAGGTACCGTATGGTTGTCACGCAACGGCAGTCTTTAACTGTCAATTCCAGCTATTTCCCACATAGTACACAGATAAAGTCTTTCTGACCATCTTGTGTGTGTTTGAAGGGGCAACAGGGGGGAGAGGATTTTGGCTGATAGGATTCTCTCTCATCATGGTCCAATCGTTGAATACGAAAGCACTCTTGGCATTGGCTTCCGTGGTCCGACGACCGGCACTTATGGTCCCCCATGTCTCACTGGATAATGTCTCTCAACTTCATTATCAAGCATTGAAGGATCGATGTGGGATCCGTGCCGTCATCTTTGATAAGGATAATACCCTAACGGCACCCTATGGGATGGATATCCATCCAGATGCATCAGCTGGTCTTCAGGCTGCTAAGGATGTATTTGGAAGTGATAATGTTGCCATCATGAGTAATTCAGCAGGAACCTTAGATGATCCAGAATATGAAGATGCTAGGAAGATTGAAGATGCATTGGGGATAGCTGTTATTCGGCACGATGAAAAGAAACCAGGTGGCCTACAGGAAGTCTTAGATCATTTCCATGTAGAAGATCCAGCAACTCTATGTATGGTGGGTGACCGGTTGTTGACCGATGTCGTGTTCGGGAATTTATATGGGATGTTAACGGTCCATACATTACCACTCTGTAGGGGGAGTGATAATGTACAGGATAATAAAGTCGCAAAGGTAATACGAACCGTCGAAAATAAGGGCCTGTATGGTGATTGGTTTGGTGGACGGTATATGTTGACAAAACGTCCTCCACATAAATTCTGGCAAGGTGAAGAGGAATGCCCTCTACGATTGCCGACCGACATCGATGTTCCACCAACGACTCCAACATCGTGAACCGAAAGGAACAAACGAAAAAGTCATCAATTCTCATGGATTCACTGGGATGGAAGTTTCTTCATGCGGGGAAATCCAAACACGCGTGATCTACATGAGAGTCGCCCCCTGGGCGTAGAGGCCATGTGCGGGGTCGCACATGGACAAGTTACTCCGTGCTGCTATAGCGGAAGCTTTAGGTGCTACACACTTCCGGTACTTCAAGATTTTTTGTGTTTAAAGTAGTGCAATACCAAATGTGAATGTCATCAGTTGATTTTTGAAATGTTAGTATCAGATGATTTTTCCGAATCCAAGGAAAATTGTCCTCACCATTGAGGGATATCTTCTGCCAAAAAATTGTTGTTGTCTATTCGAATCTACTCCTACTAATTTTCGAGGAATGATTCAAATCCTTCTGCGAGGCATGCCGTTAGGAAGCACCCTCCAATCACTGCTGGGTCATGTCGAGGAAGATCTTGGGGAACAGATCGATGAGAAGTTGAGGTTGTTGTTGGTGATGGATGATCGATGATGTGAGGTGCCCTCCGGAGAGTCGTAGTCTTCGTCGAAGGATGTGCATCGCCAGTCGCCCAGGCATTAGATGTCATCCACCATCTGGGACTATGAGACGATGATTTCCGAACATAGGCCTTTTGTTTCTCATACTCCAGTAAGGCTGTACTAATCGTCCGACACCAGGAATCTCGACTCTCACGTGAACAGCTAAAACTTCTGGTTGTTTGGACGGTATCCTCGTCAAGTGAATTCCGTACATGCCGAATCTGAAATCGAAATGCACTTGATCTAGTTTCATCTTCTAGATCCATAGGAAGGATGACTGCCGAATCTAGACGAATGATAGTCGACGGTGTCGGCATCGATGGATTCCAAAATATTTGCAGTATTGGAAGGTCTACTCGATGACCCGCGATTCTGGCAAGCTGTCGAGTTTTTAATTATGAATCGGAAATTCTTCGGTGAGGGAAAAAGAAAGTCGAGTCATACCCATCGGGCAAAAATATCATATCTCCTAGACGGCGCGTCGCATTCTTTACTTACACACAAGACTGCCCATCGTGGTTTCCATGCCTTGCTTCGAATCCAATCCATCCCTGTCCCTTTTTTCAGAACCCATCCCTTGGCGAGATAGTTTGTGATATTGTACTGTATCCCGTTCGGTTGCACTCCTGATATCACTGTTCTTTCTTCATCGTTGTCATCGAAGCTTGTACATGTCTCTGTTTCACTTCCGTCGTCATCACGGAAGAGGCTTCCATACTTTGCGTACCGCACTTCCCCCAATATCTCCCTCTTGTCCTTCCTGACTTGGTTTCCTCGACTGACAGGAGATCCCACGACTACATCGCCATTCATCTTTGTTGGGGATTCTTCCCGTGATATGTGCCTTCGGTCAATTTGTGGTTCGTGCTCTCGTCCCCTTCCCGAGATTTGTTTTGTCCAATCTTTCGAAATAATCCAGCCGTCATTGTTCCAGTCCTTGCTACCTTTTTCTCTTTCTTTTCACAGTATCCCTGAAAGATTCCTCTCAATAAAATACATCGGTTGTTTGTCTCACTATCCAATTGTATATGAGAATCGGCGGGCTCCAGAGCGCGGGACTCTCAGTTCTAAAATGTGTAAGCGCAGCAAGTAAATCGTGAAGAAGCATATTTGTTTGCCTTCAGTTTGCCGCCGGGCGTAGGAGAATATATATGCCTCTGGGGCAGTTGGGTCGTATAGCAGCAGGATTGATTCGACTACGGTGCACGATGACCAGTGTGATTCGTCGTTTTTGCGGTGGTCGGTACAGTACTGTATGTGGCAAAACCGAAATTCTTTCAGTCCCGTTATTTGCCAAGGAATTATGTGCTGGCAGCCAAGGCGGGGCTCTGGTACACACTACTACTGTAGGCGATAGAAAGCGTGACGGTACCTGGAGGCAACTAGGGCCTGTGAATAATGGCCGGTATAGTAGGTTGTGCAGTCTACTAGTGCCGATATGTCGAAGGCTGCGTTGCATAGTAGTCCCTGTTCATTCACGGCTTACGGTTGCTAGCTATGATACATCAAGGAAATATCTCCAGCACAAGTCAGTAGATGAAAGTCCCAACAATGATTAACTGTTATTAAAAACCCTTCCGTCCCATCCATTCCACTCTTCTGTTACTTTGGGATATCGACTCGATCGGATCTACTTATTTCTTCTTTTGATGATCTGCCTTGACTTGCATAAGTTCCCTCACTTCGAGGAGGATTGGCCATCCGACAATGAAAACAAGGACTGCCCATGCACTGGAATGATGATTCGCAAAGGGAACTCGTTCACAAAAACGATACGCATAGATCGCCTCTATCGTATGTGCGAAGATCATAAAACACCATGCAAGGAGGACGACCATGGCAAAATTCTTCGCATTTCCAAAAATCATTACTGCCTGACTGTCAATGGCTGGTCGACTCTCTATCATTTCCACCATACCATTGACACCGAACCATGCTGCAAACACAGAAAGTATAGTACATACGACCAGGAGAAAGAAGGCCAATGGCTTTGTAAACAACCAATGGAATTTCGGAGCACAGATCTGACTCTGTAGTTTCAACATGAAAACCTTGTCACTGAGAGGAGGATTGAATTTGTAGATTGCCTTTTGGGGCATGGAACAGGAATCTCCACAACATGTCACGTAGGATACTTCACAGTCGGTGTTCGTCACCTTTGTGACCCTATAGGAAGAAATCTTTGACCCCGGTGGAATGTTCCCCACTTTTTTGGCCATGCAATAGACCATGAGGGGATACTTTGTGTTCATTTCTTTTGCAAGAAATTCGGCAGTCTCTGGACTCATCGTCGACGACATAATTTTTTTCGGGGGGGGG
>Ga0194115_10004194_pt1 | contig 15717 bp, 21 predicted proteins | sample TA2MahsurfametaG_3_FD_148656 | JGI IMG/M metagenome (GOLD analysis project Ga0194115, IMG submission 148656) | Freshwater microbial communities from Lake Tanganyika, Tanzania - TA2015002 Mahale S4 surface | ecosystem: Environmental > Aquatic > Freshwater > Lake | place: Tanzania: Lake...
TATCATATTAAAAATAGATACTAATAAACTAGATAAATCTAAGTTATTTACAGACCAAAACGTTCAGGATAATGAAGGAGATACTTTAGAATATAGGGGTGTTATTCCTTGGGAAGCTTTAAGTTTATATAAATCAGAGCAATTAACCGAAGAACAAAAAGAAACACTCCGCACCTGGTTCAAACGTAAAGGAGCACCGGGTAAAACAGGAGGTTGGGTTGATTGTAATTCACCAATCCGCAAAGACGGAAAAATAACAGGGTATAAACCTTGTGGAAGACAAAAAGGTGAAATACGTTCGAAATACCCTTCATGTCGTCCAACACCATCCAAATGTAAAGATCCCGGTAAAGGTAAAAAATGGGGAAAAACAAAATGATAAAACTACTTAATATATTACAGGAGATAGCTGATAGCTCTTACACCTTAGAAAAAGGTGAGGTTAAGGAGTTAACTAATTTTGAATCTATGGTAGATTATACATTTAAGACATCAACAGGTAGAGACTACTACGTTAGATTTAACAGCAAGTGGGCCGGTAGGTCTAAAAAAGAGTCTCAAAAGTATAACTGGCGGACAGAAATGACTTTTTTTCCAGTAGAACATCAAACTACCCCCGATACGGAAATAGGTGGTGAAAATTTTGGAAAAATATTAGCAACGGTAGGAGAAGCTTTAAAGAAGTACATGCAGGATTATAAGCCGGAGTATGTGTTTTGGAAAGGTATTAAAGGGCATGAAGAAAAAAATTCAGGAGAATCTACTAAAAGGCATCGAATTTATAATGCGTTAATGGATAGAATAGCTCGACAAATACCAGGCTATTCTCCTGAAAAAGGTTCACAAGCCTCCGGACTCATTACAAATAAAGAGGTACCGGTACAAGGAGCAGACGAAATATTTAAATACCCGGAAGAGCCTACGTACTACGATGAAAAAGAAGCTGCTAAAAAAGTATCCCGGTTTAACTTAACAAGAACCTAGCATGATAAAACTAAGCGATATACTAAACGAAGCAAAAAAACTCAAAGAAACCTTTGAAGAATTTGCAAACATCAGAGGCAAGGGAGCTGCTAAAATAGCAGAAAACGCTGAAAAGAAAGGCGGCTTAGCACTCTTAACCTGGCACCACTTTAAAGTTAAAGCCTCGTATTATAAAAAAGCAAACGAAGGTAAGCTTGATATGGAACAAGCTAAAAAAGAATTTAACGAAACATATAAAAAAATATCTTTAGATATGTCCCAAATAGAATTTCAAAGAGAGGTTGGACGTTTAGAGGTATTAGGTGAACTTTTAATTAGAAATAAAAAATGATAAAGCTACTTAACATATTAGGAGAAGCCGTGTTGCCGCAATGCCCTGCTCCAACTCAAAATTTAGAACTAAATACAAAAAATAGAGACTCAGCTATCAAAGCTGATTATATTAAGTACGGCCCTTTAAATGTTGATGAACCTGGTGATTATTGGGATGAATTAGCAGAACATTGGGATACTACAGTTAGAGCAGCTAAACAATCACTTTGTGCTAACTGCGCTGCTTTTGATATTTCTCCTAGAATGGAGAACTGTATGCCAGGTCCACTATCAGACGAAGATGGAAGATTAGGGTATTGTTGGATGCATAGTTTTAAATGCCACTCAGCCCGCACTTGTAGAACCTGGGCGAAAGGTGGCCCTATTGTAGAAAATACTATATCATACGAGTGGCAAGAACGTCAAGAAGAGAATAACTAATGTTAGAAATAACAGACAATAAATTAAATAACAATCCTTATTGGCATATTGCATTAAATAAGCAAGAGATCCCGGTAGCTAAGGAAATAGAATTGTTTGATACTAACGGCTACGATTTGACATTACTAGAACAGCAATACGCAGAAGTAAACTGCCCAGTAACCCACCATAGGTATAAAGTTGCTTTAAAGTACCCGTGGTTTATTTCAGGAGTAGTTAAAGAAGGTGCTCACATAAACCATGCTTTACTCTTTGAAAGAAAGGGGTATACGGGAGCTGCTTTAAACCAATTACAAGAGTGGAGTATTAATATGCCATTGGTGTATAAGCTTATACAAATACATCCAAAGTGGGGTATCGATTTATCTATAGACTACGTAGATTTAAATGGTAATGTATTTGAAGTTTTTCATTACGAGTGGGATGGATTTGAATACCAAGCAGTAGTGGATATGAAAGCTAAAATTGAAATTCTAGCATTAAATACCGACTGGAATGATGCTGCTAAAGCACTTTTAAACAGAAAAAAGGAGTGGGAATGTCTACCTTTTTTTGAACAAAGTGACTGGAAATGTAGATTTTTTGGTATAGAGCCAGAAAGCTTTAAAATAATTATTTGGAATAAAAATTCTAAAATGAGATAAAAAATGATGAAACTCAAAACTTTACTTCAGGAAATAATGGTTAAGCCAAAGAGCGCCTTTATGTTACGTAATCTTAATATATACACTGCTTACGTAAACCAGCCCCTTTATATACCATTTAAATATAACATATCAGGTGAAGAAGACTGGTACAGCCTTAAGCCAGGCGAAGCTATAATGGTATTTGAATCAAAAACAGACGGGTGGTATATATTATCAAACATCGCTGCAGCTTCGTCGCCAGAGCTAGAAGACAGAGTATATATAGTATCTGCTACGTACTTGAGTGACATTACCTACGACCCCGGTACTTCAAGAAACCCTAGTGACCCCGAGTACTCAACATATCTTAAATTACTAAATACTCTAATACTTCAAAGTAGGCATATTTTTTTAAGACCAGCTACACGTTGATTACCTTTTAAAAGTTTTTTATATTAAGTCATGAATAATTCTATTATTAAAGCTCCGCTAGGGAGAATCGAAGATTATAACAAAACTCTACCAGTTGTCGAACTTTACACCTGTATTCAATCGGAAGGTAGTAGGTCCGGTAGACCGACAGTGGCTATCAGGACTTCGGGTTGTACGCATCGCTGCTTCTTCAACAGCGGAGGGTGGTGCGACTCTTGGTATACTTCAATCCATCCTGAAAAAGGTAAATATACTTTTCAAGATATTATTAATATCTACGATAATCATCCTGAAATTAAAGAAATGATGCTTACAGGGGGATCACCAACAATGCATCCGGCTTTAGTAAACGAGTTAACACATTTTGCTAACGAAAGGCAAATCACCATTACAATTGAAACTGAAGGGTCACATTACCTGGAAACCGATTATCCTATTAATCTTATATCTTTTAGCCCTAAATTTAGTAACAGCGTTCCTGTAGTTGGGACTACTACACCTCTTGGGAGTCCTGTAACTCAAAAATTAATTGATACTCACAATCGATACCGACTTAATAAAGAGGCTATTAAAAAAACAATGGAATACCATAGTGACTATCATATGAAAGTAGTTGCTAATCCGGTTGAAGATCCAAGTACATGGGATGAAATTAAAGCATTTTTAGATGAACTTGAAGTACCAAAGCATAAGATTTGGATAATGCCTCCGGGTGACAACAGAGAAGAACTAATTAGAGTATATCCTATGGTTATAGATTGGTGTACTAAAAACTATTATAACTTTACAGGACGTGAACATATAATAGCTTTTGATACTAAACGAGAAGTTTAAAATGGTGATACGGGGTTATAAGTTGATTGATAAAGGAACTAATGAAACGTACTTAGGAGAAACGGTTAGATGGGCAGTTGAAGATTTTTACGGGAGAATTAGGAACTGGGAGGATGGTATAATACCTGCTATTGGTAGGATTTTAATTCTAGACCACGACTACACCGAAGCGTTCGGCTTATTTTACAAATTTAAAACAAGAAGGATAATTAATATTGTAGGCCGGACTACGGAAGGAGTTCTTTTTGAAACTGAAGGTAATAAAATATACTACTTAGAATATTTATAGTTTTTTGAGCAACGGTAACTATTTATATTTAGCCTTAATTTCTTTTTAAATGAAAACTAATACTGCAAATAATACCTTCAAGCAACTAATTAAGAACATGGTAGAGGAAAGATTTAATTTCCTTAAAGAAGCTGCTGATGAAGATCTACCTAAGACAGGTAAATTAAAGTTAAGAGATTTAACTAAAGAACAAGAAGTTAAGCTTGTTACCCAGGCTCAAAGCGGGACGGGAGAGAATAAAAGAAAAGCTTTTAATATACTGAAAAGGTTATTTGAACCTGTTATCTTTAAACTTGCAACTAAGCAAGCAGAAGCATTTAGAGGTGGTAGAGAAAGCATACTTACATTACAGGATTTAACAAGTGCCGGATACACAGCACTAGCTAACGCTATTCAAGATTACGATTTAGAAAAAGCTGCAAACACGAAGTTTTCAAGTTGGGCTTTTTATTATATTAGAAATGAAATATACCAAGCAACTAACGCACTACGGCCTATGCACGTACCCCATGCACTTGTAGCGTTAAAAATGAAAATAGACAAAATTAGAGATAGGTTTTTTGCAGAACAAGGCCAATTTCCTACCGAAGAAGAAATTGTAGACGAGTTAGACAAGTATTCACAAAGTACTGATCCAAAGATTGCAAGAAAGGGTTGGGCAAATTACGAAAAGAATATGTTCAAAACTCCTGAAGAAAAATTACAGAGAGTTATGGATGCTATGAAGGCCGAGCAATCTTCTTCGTCTATAGATAGGCCGATGAGCCCGACAGGCGGAGAGGAAGGGGAAAGAGAGGAAGGCCCAACTTATTCTGATTTCTTATCTGGAGATTTTGACCCTAGTGCTCGAGCTGAACAGTCCTCGTTAATTAAAAAGATTAGAGAAGCACTAACATCATTTCCTAAAAGAGAACAAGAAATACTTCATGCTTACTTTACGGCAGGTGAAACTATAGCACAGATTGCCCCAAAATACGACCTATCAGCAGCTAGAATATCTACAATTATAAAAGGAGCAAAAGAAAAACTTGCAAAAAACCCTGCAATTCAAAGTGCTAGACAAGAACTTTCGGAAAGCCAAGAAGAGCAGTTAACAAATCAACAGGTAGAAGACCTAAAGAAATTAGCGGTCATCGCAGGAGCGGATCCAACCGCTGTCGATAAGTACCGTGAGAGTCATCCGGAAATACTTAAGTTTATTATACAGCTAGGTCTACAAGCTAGCCCAGAGGCTAGAAAACGAGGTTACTTTGAAAAAAAACCAGAAGCACCTAAAGAAAACCTTGAAGAGCAGAAAATTCGTTCATATATTAGAAAAATTTTAAGTACTCTTTAGAATACAATGCTGGTAGAGCAGACCCATGCGTATAAGGTTGTACGGTCGTTAAATACAAAGACCTTACAAAAAGCCGTTCAGGAAAACCCCTTTTTCCTGTACCAAGTCTGTGTAGCAATGTCTTTAGAGTATGGACTTTCCATTACTAATCGAAAAAGACAAGCTACAAGATCCCAGTGAATATACTGTTTAATCAATCTCAAATAACACGTCGGATTACTGAACTAGGGGAAGAGGTTACTAAAGTTCATCAAGACGACAAGACACCGGTAGTATTTGTATGCTTACTTACTGGTGGATTTATGTTTTTTTCCGACTTAGTAAAAACTATTTCAAAAGTCGATATTGAATGCGATTTTATGAAAGCCAAGAGCTATGAAGGTAAACATAAGCAAGGAGATGTTAGGCTTATCAAAGATTTAGATACACCCATAAAAAATAAACATGTATACATCGTAGATGATATTTACGATACCGGCAATACATTAAAAGCTGTTGCCGAGTATTTACAGACAAAAAAACCTAAATCATTAAATGTTGTAACACTTATAAAACGAAAATCAGCACCAGAAGAAATTATAGGGGTAGATTCGGTTAGGTATGGTTTTAGTATCAATGACGAATGGATAATTGGGTATGGATGTGACGATGACAGAGGATATTTTAGAAATTATCCTTGTATATATGCGTTGTAAATTAATTAAAGTTATTTTATATTAGGAGTATGACTGATTTTAAAGAGTTTTGCGATAGTTTAGAGCTATCAAGTTCTGGGCATGCTAATGGAAAAGCACCTGGTTACCCGTTTACAGATCGAGAGAAGGAGAAGATGATTGAAGAAGCAGCTAAAGCTTTTGGGAAGTTTCTCGATGCCTTAAAATGTGATTGGAGAAATGATCCTAATTCTGCTGATACTCCTCGAAGAGTTGCTAAAGCTTATGTTTACGATTTCTGGAAAGGCCGGTACGACTTAGCTAGCGACATAACTGCATTTCCTTCTGACGGGTATGATGGGCTTGTTCAAGAAAGTAATATACCATTGACCTCCATGTGTAGTCATCATCATCAGACAATCAAGGGGGTTGTAAGTATTGCTTATGTACCGGGGGTAGATGGAAAGGTTGTTGGCTTGTCAAAGTTAAACAGAATTGTAGAGTATTTTGGTAGACGTGGTGCTATTCAAGAACAATTAACTGTAGCCATACATAATGCTATAGATAAGATTTGTCTGAATAATCAAGGAGTGGCAGTTATGGTAAACGCTACTCATAATTGCGTATCTTGTAGAGGAGTAAAGCATGAAGGAGCTTCCATGCAAACTGCTAAGTTAACAGGATGCTTCTTAGAAGAACCAGCAGCAAGAGCAGAATTTTATAAGAATATTGAACTATCTAAATAAAAATAACAGTTTATGAAAACCTCGGTACCGTTTGTCAATGAAGTTGAAGAGTTTAACGCTTTAATGAATAAACCCAATAATTATGAGCCCACAATACCTGACAGAAAAGAATGGGAGTTTGTATACAACTTTGTTCTGGAAGAACTTGAGGAATATAAACAGGCATGTGAAAAAGGAGACATCGTTGAGATTTTGGACGCGCTGTGCGATATTGCTTATGTATCCCTTGGGAACGGTGTTATGCTTCATGGCCTTAAGGATAAAATTTGGCCCGCTTATATGGAAGTACAGGCGTCCAACCTATCAAAGGCTTGCAGTACTGAAGAAGAAGCACAAGAAACTGTTAAAGTCCGTTCCCAAGAACAAGGTACAGGTTGCCATTACGAACGAATTGGTGACAAATATGTGGTATATCGTAGCCATGACAGGAAGGTAATGAAGTCAATTAACTACTTCCGTCCGGATTTATCACAATTCTTTACTCAAGAAGAACTAAAAACTACCTAATAGGATGAAAATAGCTCATGAAAGCCCAATATACCTGTTTAATAAAATTCAACAGGTAACAGATTACGACTACTTTTTAATACATCTATTTGAAGATACGCCTTCCTATGTAAAGTGTTACGAAAGATCTAAGATGTTACAGAGGGAGATTATTTTAGATAATTCTATTTTCGAGTTAGGTGTAGCCTTCGATATGAATAAGTTTGCAGAGAATGTTATTAGGTACGAACCTACATGGTATATTGTACCGGATGTTCTTGAAGATGCACAAGGTACGGTAGATAATATGCGGGAGTGGAATGATAAGTTTTCCGGAAAAGTACCTGGCAAGAAGATTGGAGTTGTGCAAGGACGGTCCTACTCTGAATTGACAGACTGTTACGACTATATGGTCAATTTTGCAAAAGTAGATATGGTTGCTATATCTTTTGACTACTCTTACTACGAATACACAGTCCCTCATCCTAACAAATACATATCCTGGATGCTAGGAAGAATACACCTAATCTCTAGAATGGTAAGAGATAATGTAATCATACCGGAAGTACCTATGCACTTACTTGGATGTGCATTACCTCAAGAATTTAGCTACTACAGGGAATATAATTGGGTGTACTCCTTAGACACTTCTAACCCAGTAGTTCACGGATTAAAGAAAATCCAATACACATCCACTGGACTGTGGAATAAAAAATCTCAAAAGCTTTGTGATCTTATTGGATATGTACCTGACCAAGAGGCAGAATTCACAGTTATGGAAAATATAGGCAAATTTAGGAACTTAGTATATAGAACAGAAGACGAAAGCATATTTCCGCTTTAGTATAATGAAGTATAACTGGATACCGTGGTTTTCACAGACGGGTACTGAGATTTTAGATATTATAAAAGCCATAGAGGTTTCCCCTAAGTATATTATAACAAACGAAAGGCCTAACTCAACTAGGACTATCAATAGAGAATTGCTGGAGACCTACGGAGACCGGTTTATCTACCTTCCCAATAAGCCATCAATATCAGACTATATCGAAGTTATTTACCTTGGGGAGCCCTCATTTAACACATTACACGGGTGGCTTAGAGTTGTACCACCTGAAATTTGTACTAAGGTAGATTTCTACAACGGTCATCCGGGACTAATAACTATGTACCCGGAACTTAAAGGTAAAGATCCTCAGGTACGAGCATTTGATAAAAAGTATCCGATAATGGGGTGTGTATTGCATAAAGTAGTTCCGGAAGTAGATGCCGGAGAAATAATTTTAAAAAATCAATTTGATTCAAAAAATATTGAAGAAGAGAGAATGTGGCAATTATTTAGAAAAAGCTTATTATCTTTATGGGTAGAGTTTTTAACCAAATCTTTCGAATTGCCACAAAAATGATAAAACGAGTTGCTTTAGTAGGTGCAAGTAGTACGGGTAAGACTACTGTGTTTGAGCTTTTAAAAAATAAATTACCGAAATGGGAGTTTGTAAGTGAGAGTACTAGAACGGTAAGAGGATTTGGGTATCCGATAAACGAAGAAGGAGAAGAAGCCACTCAATTGGCTATTTCCATATTTCATATAAAAGCACTTCTTCTACCAAATCATTTAATTTTAGATAGATGCTTTTTAGATGTAGTGGTGTATTCTAGTATCATGAGAGATAGGGTACCGGATAGAACTATGAAATACTTAGAAAGTATATGGGAACAGGTACAGGAAGAGTATACGCATTATATCTACTTTCCGATTGAGTTCGATGCTGTAGACGACGGAGTAAGGAGTATTAACGAAGAATGGAGGCAGGCAGTAGATAAAGAATTTCAAAATCGACTTAAAGGTGTAGATTTTATTAGGGTGACTGGATCACCTATTCAACGAGTTGAACAAATCTTAAAATATATAAAACAATGAAAAATCAAGAATCAATTATTGAAATCGCATCAACCCACTTAGGTAAAGTAGGAGGAGCAGGGTATAAAGATACTTACGACCCGGAACTGCTGGTAGCCATACCACGAGCTTACAATAGAGAAGCCTACGGTATTGACGAAGCTAATTTGCCGTTTGTTGGAGGAGACGTATGGAATGCATATGAGGTCAGTGCTATAACTGAAAAAGGACTTCCTGTAGTAGGTATGTTGAAGATTTACTACCCATGTGATTCAGAATACCATGTAGAGTCAAAATCAATTAAGCTATACCTTAATTCATTCAATATGACTTCACTCGGGGAGACTTCACAAGACTGTGTTAAATTTATCGAATATACTGTTGCTAAGGATTTAAGCGAGGCTTTAAAGACAGAGGTTCATTGTAAGATGCATTTAACATCCTACACTCACTCTTACGAAATAGAAAAGTTCCCAAGATTAGGAGCATTAATAGATTTAAATAGTATAGAATTTACAGCATTTAAATCGGACGCCGATCAGCTAAGTGTAGCCTACGAGAGTGAGGATCTGGTGACAACTAGGTTAGTAAGTAACCTACTAAGATCAAATTGCAGAGTTACCAATCAACCGGACTGGGGAGATATATACATTCATATTAAATCTCATAAAGTACCTGATTTAACTTCTATTGCAAAGTATATTGTGAGTCACAGACAGGTATCTCATTTTCATGAAGAAATCTGTGAAATGGTTTACAAACATTTACAATTAGCGTATAATCCTCAAGAATTACTTGTAACTTGTTTATACACACGTAGGGGAGGTTTAGATATTAATCCTATTAGAGCTTCACATGCAGAATTAGTTTTCCCGGAATTTATAGATGTATCAAGACTTAACAGAAAAACTCTACGACAATAAAATGTCAACAATAGAAAAAAAGTACTACACGGTTGATAGCCGGGAGACTGTTAACCTATTACTTAGAGATTTGGAAGAGAGTGAGGTAGTAGCTTTAGATACTGAAACAACTTCTCTTAACCCAAGGCAGGGAGATATAATAGGATTTTCTATATCAACAACGGAAGGTAGCGGGCACTACCTACCTTCCTTTATTTGGAACCCTGAGAAAGAGCAGTTAGAGGAATTAAGCATAGAAGGTAGAAGTGCTAAAGAGGTATCAGCAAAGATATTAGCTAAGCTAAGAGGTAAAAAAATAGTATGTCACAACGCATCTTTTGACCTTAGATATGTTAAAAACTATTACGGGATTGACCTAATAGAAGATCTTTGGGCGGATACTGGGTTGCTTGTACACACCGTACAAGAGGAAGGAGCCGGTATAGGGTCATTTGCACTGAAAGCTATAGCTATTAGTATACAAGAACAGATTGGACTTGATGTACAACAGGCTGCAAACCAAGAGCAAATCGAGCTTAAAGAATCTATTCGTAAGAATAAAGGACAAGTTTCAAAGGATAATTTTGAAATCTACAAAGCTGACTTAGAGGTTATAGCTAAATACGCTGCTGCAGATACAGATTTAACCTTACGTATTTACAACTACTACAGCAGTATCTTAGAAAGAGAGAACTTAGTTAAGTTTTTTTACGAGGAGGAAGTTATGCCCCTATACAAAGAAGTTACTATACCGATGGAAGAATTAGGTGTAGCTTTGGATATGGAATTAATTGCTAAATCGAAGGAAGAGATAGAAAGAGATTTAGATGAGAATAAAAAAGTAGTTTTAGATAGTCTATTAGAGTTAAAAGCCGTACAGGAATGGATAGTAGATACTGCGTTAAAAGAATTCCCACCGTCTAATAAAGGAGTATGGGCTCAAGCCATATGTGAAAGATATTCACTACCCTTACCTAGATCTAAGAATACTAAGAAGTATAGTATTACAAAAAAGACTCTTGAAGCTTTAGAACCATCTTCTGCAAAAGACTTCTTAGTAAGCGGAGATATAGAATCTTTAGATGGAAAAGAAGTGGTTAAGTTAAGTATGGCGTTGTGGAAGAGATCGAACGATGGAGAGTACATTAACATACAATCTAAAAAGCAATTAGGAGAGATAGCTTTTGACTACATGGGAATTGAACCCTTGTCACAAACCGATAAAGGACAAGCTCAATTTGATATGGATATGGTGGAGCAGTTAGCAAAAACCCATCCATGGGCGGAAAATCTACGGATATATAATAAGCTGTTAAAAATTAAATCCACATACGTAGATAGATTCTATGAAGGAGCTGAAAACGGAAGATGGTACCCCTACTTTAAACAGCATGGTACAGTATCTGGAAGGTACGGATCAGACGCTCAACAGCTTCCTAAACCTAAAGAAGACGGGGAGGATGCACCTATAATCATTAAATATAATAACCTAGTTCGTGCGTTCTTAATTGCCGGAGAAGGTAGAAAGATTATTGACGCTGACTATACCAGTCTTGAGCCGCATTGCTTTGCTTCGGTATCTGGCGATATTAAGCTACAGGAAATCTTTAACAAAGGATGGGATTTTTATTCTACTGTTGCTATACAGGCAGAAAAACTTGAAGGGGTATCTCCTGATACAAAAGCTCCTAACTTTCTTAAAAAAGTAAACCCGGTAAAACGAAATCAAGCTAAAGCTTATGCATTAGGAATTGCCTACGGTATGGAAGCATATGCATTAGGTAAGACCTTAGAAATATCAACCAAAGAAGCTGAAAACCTTGTGGACGGGTACCTTAATGGATTCCCCCAGCTTAAAGAGTGGAGAGAGAATTCTAGAAGGTTTGTAAAGCATAACGGGTATATTTCAAATAAAGTAGGACGTATTAGACATTTACCTGAAGTTAGAGATTTGTTTAAATTATATGGAGATCAGCTTTTAGACTGGAAATTTCGAAAAGAATTAGAGAATAGATTCGGTAAAGACGAAGTTATGAAGATGTATAGGGATTACCGAAACGGCTTAAATGCGTGTTTAAATTACCAATTGCAAAGTCTAGCTGCAGCGGTAGTGAATAGGGCTGCAGTACAAATTAATAGAAAAGCTAAAGAGCTAGGAGTAGACGCACAAGTACAAGCACAGGTACATGACCAGTTAATTGTAAACATACGCGAAGATCAAGCTGAAATGTTTGCACCTATTGTACAACAGCTCATGGAGCATACTACAGAACTAGAAGGGGTAACACTGAAAGCACCACCTGAAATATCGAAAAATTGGCGAGATGGCCATTAGTAGAGAAGTTCATATATTAAGTAAAAAAACAACATGACTGAACTTATAGCGCTACATGACAACGTTATTGTAGTACCTCTTCAAGAGGATGAACAACTGTACGGAAATATTTTAATTCCGGATCTAGGTAGGGAACGGCCCGAGATTGGAAAAGTTATTGCAGTAGGACCTGGAAGAACTACTGAATACGGTGCTTTTTTAAAACCAGCTGTTGAAGTAGGAAGTACGGTGCTTATACCGAAGATCGGATTTATTAGAGTAGAGTTTGACGGAACTGAATACTTTATAGGTCCGTATCGAGAGATTTTATGTATTGTTAAATAAAAATTTAGAAATGAAAAATATATTTTTTAGTGAAGACGCAAGAAAGAGACTAGCTAACGGAGTAACCGCACTCTCCGACGCAGTATCAGCCACTTTAGGTCCAAACGGTAGGAACGTTATACTACAGCAAGAAGAAGGTAACCCTACATCGACAAAAGACGGTGTCTCTGTTGCTAAAGCAATTACACTTCAAGACCCTATTGAGAATATGGGAGTACAGTTAATCAGACAATCTTCCTTAAAGACAGCCGACCAAGCTGGAGATGGAACAACTACTTCTACACTACTAGCAGCTCAATTATACTTAAGAGGTCTATCCACGCTTAAGAATTGTAATGCTGTTGAATTGAAAAGAGGTATAGATAAGGGACTTGATCTTGTAGTATCTGAACTAAGAGAACAGGCTAAGGAAATTCAAGATGAATCTCAACTAAAACAAGTAGCAACTATCTCAGGAAACAATGACGAAGAGATAGGAAATTTGGTTCAACTAGCTTTAGATAAAGTAGGAACAGATGGAGTAGTAACTGTAGAAGAGTCGAGAACGGGTGAAACTTACTTAGAGACAGTAGAGGGTATGCAATTTAATAGAGGTTATAAATCGTTATTCTTTGTAAAAGATAATAACACAATGAGTACCTCTTTAGTGAATCCGTACATATTAATCACAGATCAGAAAGTAACTCAAATTAAACCACTGCTAGGGCTACTACAACGATGTTCTTCTGAAAATAAGCCGTTAGTTATTGTTGCGGATGATATAGATGGGGAAGCATTATCGGTACTTGTTGTGAATAAACAAAGAGGTGCATTGGATGTAGTAGCAGTTAAAGCTCCAGAGTTTGGGGATAGAAAACTAGCAGCTTTAGAAGACCTTGCAATACTTACAGGCGGTCAGGTTATAGCAAAAGACAAAGGAATGAGATTAGATAAACTAGAAGAAGCCTGGTTAGGAGAAGCTAGAAAAGTAGTTGTAACCAAAGATACAACAACTGTGATCGACGGTAAAGGGGAAGAAGAGGCTATTTTAGAAAGAGTAAATACAATTAAGGCTTTAATAGGGGAAGCTAAAAGTCCTTTTGAAATTGAGACCCTACAGGATCGATTAGCAAGAATGGCTGGAGGAATCGCTATGATACACACCGGGGGTAATACTGAATTAGAAATGAAAGAAACCAAAGATAGAATTGAAGACGCTTTGAGTGCAACTAAAGCTGCTTTATCAGAAGGAATCTTACCAGGGGGAGGTATTGCACTGTTGAGGATCTCTAAGAAATTATCTACTGCTCTAGAAAACTATGAAATTGATTTTACACATCACGATCAAAGGCTCGGTATGTCTATACTATTAGACGCAATAGCAGAACCTTTCTATAAAATACTTTACAATGCCGGACATAATTCACAAAGTATTGAAAAGATCTTAGGAGAAGTTTTACAAGAAAAACATAATTTCTGGTACGGATTTAATCCAAGAACTGAAAACTTTGTAGATATGTTCCAAGAAGGTATTATTGATCCGGCCAAAGTAACTCGACTAGCTTTAGAAAATGCAGTATCGGTAGCCGGCACTATGCTAACAACTGAATGTATTGTCATAAATTTAGAAACACCTAAACAACAAGACCCAGCAAACCTACTACTAGATTAAACATGTCAAAAAATTCACCACTCCAAAATGTACGAACTATGACCGAATGGTTAAGTTGGGCTTTAAAAAATAAAATTATTCAAAAACCTAAATACAAGAAGAAAAAAGTAGAAGATCCTACTGATACTTTAATAAAGGAAATAGTTAACAGTAAGTTAAAACGGTAACTATATGCCCCGGTGGTGAAATAGGTAGACACGCAGGACTTAAAATCCTGTGACTGATGAAGTCATGCCGGTTCGATCCCGGCCCGAGGTACAATCGCTGCTACGATTATTAAACAATTTAAACAAAAAAAAATTAATTATGGAAACATTATATCTAATTATAGGTGCAATTGTAGTGCTCGCTGCGGTAGGCGGTGCGGTTGTGTCTAAAGCACTAAACAGAATTTCTAGTATTGAAAAAGATCTTAGAGTAAATGAAGATAAAGATAAATATCTTTACGATCACGTAAATGAGATCGAAAGGAATAGTCATCTACGAATAGATGAAATTCAAAGAAACACCGATCAACAGTTTCAAGAAGTTTACCGGCAGGTAGACTCTCGGTTGGATAAGCTTGAAAATAAACTTAAACAGCCTGTAAGCTCAAAAAAATAAACCAATCAAGTAGCAGTGATTAGTTCCCGTAGCTCAGTTGGATAGAGCGTCAGCCTTCTAAGCTGTTGGTCATTGGTTCGAATCCAATCAGGAACACCAGTTGACTTTCCAACTAATTTTTAGTATATTAATTTAAAAAAACAAAACATGAAAAACACAATTGCAATTTTGATGCTAGCTAGTCTATTTGTAACTGCTTGCTCAACCAACGAATCCACCACAACCGAAACTACAGGTGAGCCTGCAGATTCAACTCTTTTCCAAGATACTGTGGAATTGGGTAGTGGTAGTGTTGATACTGCTGCTGTAGCACAGTAATCAACTAAGTCAGTTGGCGAAATTGGTAAACGCATGAGTGTAAGTTGCTCTGGACTTAAACAACTATAAAATGTGTCCATACAGGTTCGAATCCTGTCCTGACTACACGCTCCGAAACAGACAACGGATAGTGTGCTCTACACGATGAGAAACGGAGTGATGTCCGTAAGAGAACGTACATTGGTGTATAGGTAGAACACCAGGGCAAGTCAGCCCGACCTCGTGAGGACGAATGATTATTCCTAACCCAGCAATGGGAACAGCCACAACACCTGTAAGTTGGATAAATTAGGGTGTTACTTAGTCAAGTGGCGGAATGATAGACGCTATACGTAGAACACAACCGATAATTAAGAGGGCGTGTGTTCATGCAGGTTCGAATCCTGTCTTGACTACTAAAAAATTAAAAAGTTATGAAACTAAAAACCACACCAGATGATATATTTTACTATTTAGTAGTAGGTTTTTCGTCTTTAGTAGTTTTATTTTGGGTTGTTCTACTTATTCTTAAAGGAATTACATTATTAATGTAAAAAAATCGTTGC
>Ga0194115_10004196_pt1 | contig 15713 bp, 18 predicted proteins | sample TA2MahsurfametaG_3_FD_148656 | JGI IMG/M metagenome (GOLD analysis project Ga0194115, IMG submission 148656) | Freshwater microbial communities from Lake Tanganyika, Tanzania - TA2015002 Mahale S4 surface | ecosystem: Environmental > Aquatic > Freshwater > Lake | place: Tanzania: Lake...
TCATCGTCGTCCGGTAGTAGGAGGAGACCTGGGCCCCGCCCCTCTCCCGTCGTGACCATACCACTATTCACGACTGGTGGAATGTGAGGATCCCACTGTACTTCAAACTTTGTGCAACATTTTTGAAGATAAGTCTGGATGACTGCAGCCGTTGGGGGATGAAGGGATAACTTGGAGATCATTTTCTCGTTCACAATCCCGCCTGAATTATTCATAGCATCGGTTTGAAATTTCTTTCCATATTTTGCCCGGATCTGTTTTCGTATTTCATTCAACTCTGGAATATCGACACGTGGGATCGCATAAAGCAATGATGCTACACTCGACACGAGTTCAGGTGGACATTCCTTGTGAAAGGAAATCAACTTGATCCTTTCGCATAGTAGACTACATGTCAATGATAGGATACCATATGCTTCTATCACGTCGTGATCACGAATGACTGCTTCAGCCTTAATCCTCGCCTTTTCCTCTTTGGGTGGAGTTTCTGCTAGAAGGACCGCAATTTCTCTCATACTTCGAAGAAGAAGTTCGGTCTTCTTCTTACTCGCTATTTGGAATCGATGGACCGCCATTTTGAGCTCTTGAACGAACATTCCGAAACAAGAATGAAAGGTTGAGAGTTGTACGCACGGTACAAATGGAAGAACTTCATGGAAGATGAAGATGAAACTCACGGTGCTTTAGCTTGTTTTCGTTGTATCCTTCAAACATTTTTTCATCGAACCGTTCTTTACTTGACAGGTGGTAGAAGTGCGAGGAAATGAGTGGAATGAAAATGTGGACGAGTTACCCTAATAAAAATGTGGCGGGTTTGTTGATATACGATGAAACTAATCCACGTACGAACCTGCGGGCCACAGACTCACACCCCTTTTGGCTTGCAGAGTTATCGCGACTTTTGGGAGGCGTCAGGATTCTGCGGGGTCGCATGGAACGTATCGTAACTCTCCGTGTACCTATGTACCGGTACGTATGTCCATACCATAAATGCGAAAGCTGCACAGTGAAGGTATGTTCGCAAACACATACATAGCAGCAGCGACACCACAACCTAACTGTAAGCTAAAAAATCTCCCATCAAGACAATCGTGATGGGTCGCAGTTTCTCTCTATTGTGCGATACTGATAGTCAAGGGATTGGTTTCTTGGTCTATGTTGTGCATTTCGAGCAAAACGCTGCAATCGCGAAAATTTGGAGCACGGTACCAATCTTCATTTAGGAATTACGTCGTCCCAAGAGAGACGCCAGTGCCTGGTTAGAATACCAACAATGTCATCCCATTTTCTTCAAGTCCGCGAATCGAGCGACTAAATCTTCATAGGCAGCAGGTTCTTGGTTTGAGAATTTGCGTTGACCGCCCTGGTCGTTGGCGGGGTCGTCATCTTCATCTTCATCTTCATCGTCATCGTCATCTTCATCGTCGCGTGCCACCGACGACGCAGTCGGAGCCGATGGTTTTGCTTGTGAAAGAGATGGGTCGAACGGTGCACTGCTTGTTGGTGGCCTGAGCTTGGGTGTTGGGGGGATGTAAATGGTAGGTTCCTCTGGGGAGGGGAACGGTTCTGGTGCTGGTCTCAACGACCCCATGGAGACGCCTGTCCTGGCAGTAATGGCTGGTCCTAGTCCCGTTCCTGGCGCAAGGGGGACGTCCGTTCCGATGGGGGGAGGCATAGGCTGTATCATTTCCCCTGCGTCCATAGGAATGAGTGGATCCCACTTCACTTCAAACTTCGTGCAGCATGTTTGAAGATAAGTCTGGACGAGACCAGCCGCTGGAGGATGGATCGATAATTTCGAAATGACACGCTCATTCAGGACGCCACCAACATTACACATGGCATCTTCTTCAAATTTCTTTCCATATTTCGCCCGGAATTGCTTTCGTATTTCTCCCAACTCAGGAATATCGACCCGTGGTGTCGCATAAAGAAGGGTTGCCACACTTGACACAAGATCAGGTGGGCACTCTTTGCTAAAAGAAATTAATTTGAGACGTTCGCTCAGTAAATCACATGTTAGAGAGAGGATACCGTAGGCTTCAATCATATAGTCATCACGAATTAGGGCTTCCGCCTTGATCCTCGCCTTTTCCTCTTTGGGTGGGTTTTCTGCTAGCAGGACCGCAATTTCTCTCATACTCTGTTGAAGAAGAGCAGACTTCTTGTTGCTCGCTATTTGGAATCTATGCACTGCCATTTTGAGCTCTAAAGGACAAAATAAAGGGTTGAGGATGAACCACGAATGACGATCGACGACGGGTGAAGGGAAAAAAGGTAGACTCACGTGGCTTCAGCTTGCTTTCGCTGTAACCTCCAAACATATTTTCGGTGAATGATCTATAGCAGCTGACTGGGAGTGAGAGGAAATGAAGGAAATGAAACTTAGATTGCAGGGAATCGTCTGGTGATGACAGAAAGTTATGTGTGTTGAAAGGTTGCAACTTGTCGATGAAAGTGTTCGGTACCGTTTTCATCGAGAGAAATCCTCTAGCACGAATCAGGACTTGGCCGATCGCCGTATCGGCGAACAGACACGCAAGACGCAACGTCTACGTTATACGTTAGACGTTGGAGGCATATACTCCTTTGCACCTTTGTGCCTGATCAGATCCGGTAGAATTATGTTATTGTGACGCGACACGAGAATCTAGGGGGTCACCGGTGGCCGGCCGGTCAATAACGTCTCCAGATCACATTTCAAAAAATCTCGAGTTCATAGAATACTTGCCATAACGCTGTCGGCAGTCATCCGTTCACCGGTAACCCATTCGTTCAACACTGGTGGCCGCCTTACCGATATCATAGGCACATCGACACAAGGGCTACAATAGGAACACTTTGATCACACAATCGCCCACTCCCATGACTCTTTTTGCCAACTTCGGAGCCTCGTATGAGGTTAGACCACAAACTGGTTTCACTACCGACTTGATGAACACATTGATTGCATCGAGATCCAAAGTAGAAAAGTGGGTTCAACATGAACAAGCCAAGGCTGAAAGGGAGGCAGAAGAATACCGCCAACAATTGCTGCAGGAACAGAAACAGATCGATGGTATGTCTGCCGATCTATTGGCCCTTCAAGTTCAACGAGGGCTTTCAGTGTCTCGATCTGGAGAAGAGAACGAGGACGAAAACTTGGAGAGTATGGCACACCAAAAGCAGGCGCTTGAGAAACAACAAGTACTCCTCGAATCAGAGATTCGAAAGCTTCAGTCGTCTCTTGAAGTTCGACAAAAAAGAGTACAAGGTGAGTATTTCGAAAGGCTCGGTGTCCTTTACTCATGTTTGCCTCTAATCTGTAATTGGTGACGTTTCCCTCGATCGAAATGTAGGTATCGAAGTCGAAGAGGGCAAGCAGCGGGCACGAGCACAAAAAGCTCGATCTCTAAAGGCAAAAGTGAAAGAGGACAAGAAAACTACAGTGGAGGATCTCACAAGAGGGATCATCAACTACAAGTGTACTGGCCTTGATTTCGTGAAGACAAATGTAGAGAACGAACTATTGTACGTTCTGATCGAAATCTTCCTCGTTCCAACCCCAGTTTTGTCCGACTTGTATGATACTTATATGTGTCGTCCTCTATTTTTGTTTCTAGGTTTTCCTTTACAAAGCTTGATCCGACTGAGCCAATGCGGAAATTTTCATTCCTCCTTCAAGTGGATGGGAATGATAAATACCAGATTGCCAATTGTGAACCGGCCCTCGATGCAGTTCTACTGATAGAGACTGCAAAGGTCTTGAATGAAACAGAGGATATGTCCTATCTCGTCCGAAGCATGCGTAAGTTGCGTAGGCACGTCTCTATGATGCCCCACTTTTCAAACTCACAATTTCTCGCTTTCTCAACTGTCTGTAGGACGAGCCTTCGCGAACTGTCTTTAGATGCCGACATTTCATATTCAATTCACGATTATGGAGCGAAAGAAACGGGGAGAATTGGATGAAGGGCTTTCAAAAGTAACATCGATCACAGATCCATCGTTCAACTTTCGATGATGACTTAAAGCACAAGAGCGGGAAGGGGGGAATCTCTCTTTCGTTGCCGTGTAACCTCTGTCGAACAACAGCCAACGACGACAGCCTACGCCCAAACTGTGACTTTCAGAGAGCGTCTACACCCAATTATAGGCTAGATGAAATATGATGACAAGATATGGAGAAAATGCCGATCGAAATAATTCCCTATGGTAGGGCTAAGGAAAGAAACCGTCATTTTTAGGAAGTAGAGTTGTCGAGAATCCGTTTTTGTGCTGCCTCCATCGTCATCTCCAGTTCCTTGTTTCACCATGGCTCACCGTCCTCGCTATAGTCACTGAAAGCAGCTACCAACCGGACAAAGATTTGTGTACGGCATAAAGCTTACAGTAACATCCTTTCATGGATCCGAATTTTTCCTATTTACCTGAATTAAACTTTGGCTACATATTCATCTTTTCGCACTCCGCGGCGATCAGGCGAGTATTGAGGCGGTCATTTTGATCGCGCAAATCTTCGTTGTCCATGAGAAGTGTTTCAAGCTTCTTACTGAGCTGCATAATGAGCTTGGAATCATTGGCTTGGACACGGTCCTTTTCTGTCGATTCTTCAACGACATGCTCAAGGCGCTTTCGCAGAGACAGCAACTCGTCTTCCTTCTCTTTTAAGTCTTCAAATCCTTGCAAGAGCATAAGAAGGATTCGATCGTATGCCTCCCGCTCACGGTTGAGTACTCGGTGAACGGCCGAAAGAGGAACAGCGGCCTCTCCATCATCCTCACGCTCAGCTTCAGAAAACAAACTCGAGACACTGACACCTTCATAAATCTGCATGTCAGCAAGCATGGATCGTAGTCCATGAAGCAACTCATTTCGAGCCGGGCGTGATTTGAACTTCAGAATATAAGATCGTGTCTCGGCCATAGGAGTTGGCGTCGCAGTCAATGTAATGAAGAGACTGCCTTGACGATTCTCACTCTTGCCGCCCTTTGTCTTCGCAGTTGGACGCCCAGTGTTCGAGGGAAGCTCGGTATGATCGTATCCTGAGCAGCCAGCCTTCACTTCCAAAATATCATGGAGCGAGAGAGGCTCAAGTGCACTTTTGTTGGCGCCACGATTGCGCCCGATCGCCTTGCTGAGATAACCACCGCGCAAGGTGAAATTAAGGACTGCCTGAACAATTAAGTCGCCCTTCTTTTGAAGCTTCAAAGTCACGTGAGAGGCCTTGAGTGGGAACTCGGCAGGAGCATCCTTCTCTTCACCACGATTCAACTGCCACATTACCACATCGACACCCTCCTCCAGTGCGTGACCATACTGCTTCATCTGGGCCTCAAAACGGTGTACCTCATCACTGAAGGAACAGAGGAATGTGAGAACTTCGTTTTGGTCGTCGTTGTAAGAGCGACATATCAACACCTACCGTAGCATTTTCTCCCTGTCTTTTCGGCTTCGAACATCTGACTTCCATCCAACGACCATGCCGTCTTCTTCCTTTTCTTCAGCAGCACCGAATCCACGTCGAATCTTTGGAAGCAAGCTATCAACAGCTGCGAGAGAGAAGCGAGGCTTGTCGTTCTCTTTCTTCTTCTCGTTCTCCTTCTTCTCCTCTTCCGATTTGTTGCCTCCACCAAAGGCGGACGCCACGGTTGCAACGCCGTCTGCAAGTGCCGCTTGTAGACTAGACTTCTTAGGTTCGGTTTTCCTGTTGGTGATCACGAGGACAAAAGATGTGAGCAACGGCGGGGAGTGATGACAATTAATGGCGAAGCAACACCAGGCGAGGCAGCAACAATGGGCTAGATCGAGATTTACGAGGTGTCACACTAAACTACAGCGAGCACGAGTTCCAGCTGAGACCAGGATTCATCTTGGTCTCTTCTAAAAGTCTCAGCAATCTTTTCGCCACTAGTCCAGAAGATCGGCGGTGCGCGAGGAGAATGAACACAACCGCGTTGATGACGAGAGCAAAGAACACGATCATCACAAACCTGGAGGAGGGACATTCGAACCAAACAGCATTATCGATCAAACAAACGATCACAAATTTCTCCTGCTACGAAACAAGCTGATGTCGCAATATGAACGTACCTTTCAACGGCCTTGGGCGTGGACTCCTGTAGTTTTTGCGCGAGCAGGGCCTCGACTTCAGAATCGCTCAACTGGACGCCATTAATCGCAGCCCGAAGCTTAATGATTTCACCATCGGCATTTCGGCGTAGCTTTCTCTCGGCTTTCAGCTCTTCTTCCAATCGAGAGACAGAAGCGCGATGCTTGGCGACCACTTCGGGACTGACATAGTTGGATGGTAGAGTCGGCAAAGCCATGCCCTGCAACGAGACATCTGACAGGCGAGGTTCGTGGTGCGGCGTGATCTTGTGTTTCGGTGAGCTGGGTGCAGCTGCAGGGGCCATCGACGCGCGCAATTGAGCATTCGCCAGGTCTTGTGCTGCCCGTTCTTTCTGGGCCTGGAGTTCCGCTTCGAGTTTCTGGACCGTGGCTTTCTCGGCGGACAACCGTGACTCTAGATCTGCAATCTGCTTCTCGAGTTTGCTGATTTCTGCCTGCTTTTCCTCTATTTCCTTTGTGTGTCTCGAGTTGGAAGCGTCCTCCTTGGCCTGTGCAGCAAGCATAGCCCGAAGACTCTGCATTTCCATCTTCAATTTTTCGTTGTTCTGTTTCAATTTTCCGATATCCTTCTGTTCGCCCATGAGACCCTTGAGTTCCTTCTTGGCGATCTTTACTCGCGTTCGACACTGTAGAGCCAGAATTGCAGACTTCATCTTGCGGTAATTCGATCTGCGAGTATGCATACGTCTGAAAGTTTGAAGTTTGATCGCGGCCAAGAGACGACGAGTCTGGTTGCCTCGAAAGGCAGCCTGGAATTTGATGGATCCTGTCCTCGCCCGAACATACTTGCGTCTACTGATTTGCATTCTGTAGTGATTAGTGAGAAGCAAGCCGGCCGATGCCTTTCGCAATTCGTTCCACCTGATCAAAAGAAAAGAAACGACATGAGAAGCTGGGGACTTCGTAGCACCCTAACGAAGCTGAGATGACGTACCGAATACGACCCTTGTATCCACGATAGCATCTTTGTACGGTGCTGACGGCATCCACAAGAATGTAGAACTGCTTTCTCTTTGTTAATCCTCGAACCCAAGTCTGAATCAAAGTGGCACTGGCCGACTGGTGGAAAACCCGATGAGCTTCGAGAACATCATGAGGCGGTTTGCGCATGAATACTTTCGTGAGACCAAGTTGCACATCAGTCTTCGGAAACGCCATAGGCATTGGCTGGTGCTGCATGCGGCGGATCTTTTCGAATCTCGATATTCCTGGTTCCTGTGGATCCGACGTCGAGCCCGCACTCTTTTCACCATCAGCTAGGCACTCGTCGACCAGCTTGATGCAGAGTTTTTGAGCGTCTGCCTCGTTGAAACTCCATGGAAGTACATCGTCGGGCACCGCGGGCAAGAGCATACGATACCTCTGGTAGAATTCGGCATGAACCATACGAACAGGGTAACCGGCACGCGCAACACGAACGGCTTCTAGCACACCACCATATCGAAGTTGTTCTGTTAAGCGCTTTCGGGTACACATCTTCGGTCTGGCTGCATCGTTGGGCTTCAAACAACGAATGTAGTGTGGGTCAGTCTTCTCAACGCTGGTGACAAGGCTGGTAAGCTGCTCTTTGAATTGTTGACCGACTGTCTTTTGCTGTGAGCCTCCACGTTTCGTTCCGCTGCTGTCCCCACTCCTATCTTCCGTCTCCTTTAGCTGAACAGCGAAGACATCGCGCACGAGCTGTGATGGAGCGGTCAGCAGCAAATTCTGCGCCGTCAGCGGTACTTCGTCTTTGTTCTTCTCCATAAAGCTGGTTTCGGCGCGATACTCCACAATACCAGCAAAGTGTCTAACACAAAAGATGGCTCTACCTTGTTGCATCTTGGTTGCGCTAAACCGAGTATTTTCGGACACCGTCTGATCCTTACCAGGAATCCACACGTCGTACATGCGCTTCGCGAAGTTTTTGTCACTTCCTTTAGGAAGTCGACATTCATCATCCAACATGGCAAGGATACCAGTCTTCTTCTGTTGGATGGTATCCAGACAGTCCTGGTTATCCGGGAAAGAAATAAACGCCCATTCAATTTGTTCTGCCTCGTATTCTGCTTGTTCAAGCTTGAAGATGAATTTATTGAACTGTTGCTGCAGGGCCTCATTGGTGTAGTTGATACAAAGCTGCTCAAATGAGTTGATCGCGAAACATTCGAAACCGAAAATATCCAAGACTCCGACGGATGATCGCACGTCTTCTTCATTCTCCCATTTGATACTCTGATTGACCTGGTCCACGACCCACAGGAAAAGCGCACCATAAATTGTCTTCGCAAGCGCGTCACGAGCTTCCGTTGCTTTTTCAACAGTCAAATCAGTTTTGATCTCTTCTCCTCGAGCCACGACGATTCTCTTCGTCAAAGCCTGTTCCATCTTGCCGAGATCCACACCCAGCAGATCACAAGTCTTTTTCAAGGACTCCATATCTTCAATACCAACAGAATCTTGACCAGAATCTGAGGCAACTGCACTGAACTGGGTCTGACCCAAGTGCAAAAGTCCGGCAATGATAGCAAGGACTTTGTCGATGGTTTCTTCGGTCCATCCCAAAGCTCTCATGGCCTTCAGTGTATACGGGAAACTTTCCTCGTCAGTGTACTCACGGAGTTGTGGTGCACCTCCTTGCTTTGTCAAATGGAAACAGTTCGGTAGCTCAAGACCTTGTGAATCGGCGCCCGAGAGCATGTACTTGGCCTTTTGTTCCTCGTCTGCACCGCGAAGCAATTGATAGAAGATGTGGTAGTTTCGCTCCCCCGACGCGTGGAAGGCAATACGTACTTTTTCAAGTAGATAAGTTTGCACCTTGGCTCCCATTAAGTGCCCGGCTCGACTGAAACCAAGTTCAATGAATTTACCAAAACGCGAGGAATTGTCGTTTCGGAGCGTACGTGCATTTCCAAAGGCCTCCAAGACCGGGTTGGACTGCAATACACGCTCCATGACAGATAGTTCGCCCTCCTGCTGAGCTTCTATTCCCATACCTCCCAGCGTGGTGAGGTACGACATCACGATCTTTGTAGATTCCGTTTTTCCAGCTCCAGATTCTCCGGAAATAAGAATCGACTGCGATTTACGTTCCTTGTCCATCATCTGACGGTACGATCTGTCTGCCACAGCAAACACGTGTGGATCAAGATCAGATTTTGAATTTCCCATACCTTGGGAACGGAACAGACCTTCGCTTCTATAGGAATTGAGAATTTCCTGTCGAAAAAATACAAAAGTGTAAGAAAAGGTGGCCCGAAGTGGCGCTTACAAAACACAAGAGATCACAAACCAAAGAAGGTTTGGAGCATCAGCCGCACACATCTTGATCAACTTACATCAGAGTAAAGGGGAAGACGCTGAAAGGGGTTGACAGCAATCAAGACGGGGCCTGTCCATGTATAGATCTTCCCGTGAAAGAAACGATCCGAAACCGCATGCAAGATCGCTGGCTCGTGCAAATGAGGAAGCGTGATGAGATCATTGTCCCTACCTTCCGCACGGTCTTGGTCACTGAGTGGTTGATTCGCTAATTCCACGCCTTCAAATTTGCGCTCTCCAGTTTCCTCATCTTTCACGGCACGAGGGCGACTGAAAACATTTTCTTCCTTGTCGACTTGTTTGAGCTCTAGTTTTTCGTCGGTTCGCTTCAGAACTTCAGCAAGGATCCAAGCATCCTCGCTCTTGGCATCCGCCATACACCAGACGTAAGTTCCTGCTTCCATGGTGAGAGTAGGTCGAAATGGGCCTCTCTTCTCGCGCAATTCTACCGGAATCAAGTCCCGCCTTGTTACTAGTTGTCTACTTTCTCACAATACCGGAGACCGAGTCGCAATACCGGAACAGCTTCTGGTTCTCCCTATTCTCTCCACAACAATCCAATAAGAGTGTTATCCCTTAGGTGTGGAGTCAAAGGATGTCACCGTAGCTTCGACCGCCACTTGGGACAAAAGGAGAAAATGACGGCAGCTGCTTCCACCATTGTTGTCGTCGTCGTGGTGGGAAGAGGCACCGCGTTAGAAGCGGAGTGTAAGACAACCGAATTAGCATATTCATTGCTGAAGATAAGCATTCACTGCCTCCAGGATCCCAACGGTCCGCACATTTGTCTGGGATGACTCTAGCAGCGTCGGAGCCTGCGTGCAATCGGAAGCTCTCAAGAAACGCGTCAGCACCGTTAGGGACATCCGTAGATTAACGTCTATTAAACGGTGAGGATTCGATAACCTGGATACTGGAGTCACGAGTCGCCCCGACGGTCTGTCGTCTCACCCTGTGATGGAATCTTCGCCGTTCAATCTTCAATACGGAATCTTCAAGGTACTGTAGTAATGGCATTTTGCTGCCGGTAACTTGGATGACGCTGGTAGAGAGTGATGTGTGCGGTCCACGTGTCCCTCGCAGCGGGATAGACGGTACGTGATGGGTCAATCCAGCGGTCTCAACAAAGAAGACTCGCGAAGAAACGGTGCAAGTGCCCACTTCAACCAGCTGGGGTACCCGGAACCGTCGAGTTCAAACTACACCAACAGACTCTGCAGAGGGACCGTCGCTTAGTGGCCGTATCGGGAAACAAGCGAAACCCTGAAAGTCTGGTCACGTTTTGTATAACTACCCCGAAGTACTGAGTTCTCTACCCGAGAGTCATTACAACCAAAAGATAGGCCGCTTTTTTCGGCAGTTTTGGCATCCCTTGTTTCGAGCGTCCAGAATCTGTAGAGTCGGTAGACAATGAGAATCTCTCCAATAGCCTTGACGGTCTTCGTAACCTTGGGGAGCAGCACAGCCTTTGTCAGTCACAAGGGATCATCCACTTTTCTTGTTGGTTCGCCTCGGGCTTCTCCTCTCTTCTCACTCGCACCCCCTGCCCCTTCTGAACAAAGCAACGGCGAAAGTTTCGAGAAGGAGATTAGAAATGAGATTCTGTCCGGAAAATTATTGGAAGGTGGAAAGATCATCGACTTTGAAGCTATGAAAGGACCTTCAAGAGCAGAGCAAGCCTTGTTGGAGGCTAAGAATGAAATACGGATGAGCGGTGAAAAGTATGTCCCTGCCGACAATGGTATCATCGGAATCAACGCCGACGTAATCGCGGAAGTTGGACATGATCTTGGTGTATTTGCCTCCGACGAAGATGTTCAAAGATGTGCGAGTTATATAAGATCAAAAGCTCCTAAGGGTTTTTTTGCCTCGAGGGAGATGGAAGGTGACACCGCGAAGGGCGCTGGCTCCTATGCTTTGTCGAAGACTGAAACGACGAGGTTGGACGACCTCATACGAAAAGCCTATTTCGAGTCGGGTGAAGTCACCGGTGCGTTCGCTAAGACGTTCTTTATGGGGACACAACTCTTGCCAGAGGCGCCGAGAGAGGCAATATGGGCCATCTATGTCTGGTGTAGGAGGACGGATGAAATCGTTGATGCGCCTCGAGATAGTGATGAAGAAATGCTGAAAGATTTAGCTTCATGGGAAATGAGACTCGAAAACCTATGGAAGTATGGTGAGGTCGAGGATGTATTTGACATTTGCCTGCTTGACGTCTTGGTTAGCTACCCTTCGTTACCGATTACTCCCTTCATGGATATGATCCGAGGGATGCTCATGGATGTACCAGGCTTGGGTCAGGACCAATATGATACCTTCGATGATCTTCATCTGTATTGTTACCGAGTCGCTGGAACTGTCGGATTGATGAGTCTTCCAGTCTTTGGATGCGCTCCAGGATACAACGACGTGATCGCGAAGTAAGTTTACCTTTGTATCCAAGGTGTACAAGGCATCGAGCGGCCGCAACTCACTCATGAATCTTGTTCTTCGCTGTTGATTAGAGAACCAGCACTCTCGCTCGGAGTCGCGTTTCAGCTGACAAATATTCTCCGAGACGTTGGTGAAGATGCGAGAGACCGTGGTCGGGTATACCTCCCACATGAGGATCTTGAGCGGTTCGGTGTAACGCAAGAACAGATTTTTGCTCAGAGAATTGATGATAATTATGTGAATATGATGAAATTTCAAATTGCGAGAGCACGAATGTATTACGAGAGGGCTCGACGAGGCGTTTTCATGCTGGCACCCGAAAGCAGGCTTCCCGTTCAGAGTTCCCTAGACGCCTACGGAAGAATTCTCGATAAAATCGAAGAAAATGGATACGATTCTCTAACGACAAGAGCATATGTCGATAAATGGGAAAAGCTCTCAATCATTCCTTTCTCTTGGTACCGAACGCTCGACGTCTCGAGAGACGTACCTTTGCCTGGAGACAAGCGTATTCCGACACTCGAGGAGACTCATTGAAGGAGGATGTTGATATCAATGCACTCTCACCCCAGCAGCGTTGTCTATGGCTCAAATGCAAGAGTAGGATCGCTAACATTAGCCATAAATTTTCGGTATCTCTACTTGTATTGTTCGGACGATTCACAGCGCGAGGCGTAGGAGGAGTTCTTGAGACCGCTCTTCGGTGAATATTTTTCCAAATACCTTCCTACGATTGAAAGTTATTGGTTCCTATCCTTCAACCGACATCGAACTGTAGATAGAGCAGATTTCCTCGCGGATAATGCCTGGTCCAGGTTAGCCTCCTAGTAATCTACATCTAAATTCATACGCAATCAGTTGAGGGCACCGCTCCTGCCGAACACGTCATTCCTTGGGCAAGTCTCCCCTTAGGGGATGGTGCGGAAGCCCGTCATTTATTCATGTCGCCAATGATTTCGCTCTAGATAATGCTTGAGCGGCTTCTTCGTTCTTTCCCTGCATTTCTAAAACTCGGCTTAGCATTTGCCAGCTCAAGGACTCTTCGGGGAAATTCTTTGTTGCAAGACGAAATTCAGCTTCGCTTGACTCCAAGTCACCAGTTCCAGCGCTGAGCTGCCCTGCCAAGCGATGTGCCTGCAATCGTAAAGGGCGGTATCTTTCAAAGTAGGTCTTCAAGTCACTGTCTAAGTTCCCGGATGAGGCGAGAGAATCCAAAAGGTGTTTGGCTTCGTCAAGGTACTTGGCCGCATCTACTGAGGCCGATTTGGCACCATCAAGGTCTCCAGTCTGAGCCAGGAAGTTTCCTCTTGTGTTGTACAACAAGCCGAGATTCATCATAGCCTTTGGGACTACCTTTGCTTCGCATCTCAGAGCCTTGAGAAACATCAATTCAGCCTGTCAACATAAATCGAAGAAAACTTGAGTCAAGACGCAAAAAGGAATCATCGAATACAGTCCGCCGCCGAAAACGTACGTCGTCCAGATTGCCACCTTCCGCCAAGCTAGTTCCCCAGTTCAACCATGCTCCGCCAAAAAGTGGGTTCGCCTTCGTGGCCTTGGCATACATCTTCATTTCATTTTGGGTATTCCCTTGCTCTCCGAATTTGACACCCAAGTTATAGCATAGCTCTGCATCTTCAGCATTCAGAGCGATGCTTCGTTCGTAAGCTTCAATACTCTCGGAGTCACGACCCAGTTCGGAAAGAACAACCCCGAGTGAGAACAACGCATCTGAGTCCTTATATTCGAGAAGGTTGAGTGCCTGAACGATCATCTCCTCAGCTTCGGTGAATTTGCCTTGTCGATGCAAGATTTCAGCCCAGTCCTTTAAACATGTTGTGCATTTTGGATTCATCGCCAGGGCCCATTTAAAGTGCTTGACCGCTCCATCAAGGTCCTGAGCTCGACGCAGCTCACTGCCACGATTCTTAAGACGACGTACATGTTCTACCCGATCCTCCAACAGCAGGAAGGCTCCAAGAACAAATCTTGTTCCGCTGTGAACCCGATTCCCTCCATGTCGAACCGATCCAGGTCGAAAAGTGCCATGGCCGACGTCCATTTCCAAGATATTGTCCAAGCCCATGTGTTCAAAGAAAGTCCCTCCACCAACGTACTCATGTTTTGGCGTCATGGCCAGAGTCATGGCCAAGACACCGTTGTCAATGTGGACGTCCGTTCGGGGATGACTAGAGTTGTACTTCAAGAGCGACACCGAATGAGCCCTTATCACAGATGGAGAACTGATAACCTCCGGGAATAAATGCGCAAGTAGAGGGAACAACGTAGATTCCAGTCGAGAATTAAACCATTCTCTTGTCTTGGGCAGGTTCTCTAGCCAGTCTCCGGCAAGCTGGTACTTCCCGCTCTGGAACTCGTTTTGGTCAACCCCTTCTGCCAGGGCGTTGGTAATAACATCTGCCACTTCTTCAGCTGAAAATAGAGGATGTTTTTCCGTGACTTTGATAATGTCCAAGGGAAAACCGAAACTGTCCGCAAAGTCCTCAGGGGGAACAGATCCCATCGAATAGGACTTAATTTCCGTTTCTCGCAAGAGCTCGTCGAATGCAATAAGAGGCTGGGATTGATCTGCACAATAAAATAATTCACAACTTTGCTTGCAGTCTTCCTGGTGCTCCATTTTGTTTCTTTCTATCGCCTCAAGAAACTCAGGTCCCAACTTAAACCCCAATTCTTCGATGCGAGCATCCTCTGTTGCCAGACTTCCGCCTCTTAAACTGCAGTAGCCATTGACGTCACAATCAGGGGCCATTAGATGATTCAACGAAGCTTGCCGTACTTGGCTGACTGGACCCAAACGAAGAAAATCCTGGACTGCAATACCGTTCTCAAGATCAAATGCACCCCTCGACCAAAAATGAAGTTTGAGATCATTCGATAACGGATCATCTACTTTCGGTTCGGCGGTGCCCCCCAACGTGGCTTGACATCCCGCCAGCACAGCGACAATAACGGTGATGGAATTAACATTCATGTTCCTCTATTACCTCTCGTTTGCATCGATGCAGCTATCGGATGGGTTGACATGGTGATTCTATTGAACATGGACGCGGAGATCTTCTGTCTATCACTGTCAGATCGATGTTGCAGATGCTTCCAAGTGGCATTCACTATCAGTCGCGGAGCAGAGTGATGTGTCGGAGTCGGAACCACGCCAAGTCAACCATTATATAGCCTAACTAGGAATAGATTATTGCCCCATAACGGTCGATCTATTTCATGGCAGACATACGGAAGGGACGCGAATCCGGAACCAAAATCCAATCGATCCAAACACAATATCCGATCCATCCGGAACTAACTGTCAACCGTTCCTCTCCCATCAAGATATCCCCCCCTCCCATAAAATCACAATCGATCATTAACAACAGCTAAAGAGCGTCAGAGCAAAATCAAAATGAAACTGATATTTGCTGTCGTCTTCGTCGTGTCGATCGACAGCGGTGCATGCGCGACAGGTAGCCTCCGCTCTCATTCCTTGAACCGTGATCAATCCAACGAACAAGGAACTCGTCGTGTCGAGGCCTCTCTGCAAATGAAAGAAAACCCGAACAATAGCCGCCTCTTCCAAGGAAACGTCCAACCAAATGAAGAAAACAAGGAAGCAACGGGAGAAAAACATCAACTTGCGAAAGCTGTTCTCGATGAGCCAATGGTGGGGGCTCGCAATCTTGCTTCTTCCACGTTGACCCTTCGAGAGTCCACATCGCCAATCCAGGAGAAGAGCGAATCCAGCAGCAATCTTGAGATCAATATCGTTGGTGGCGAGATGTCAGATGACAACGAATTCCCATACTATGGTACGTCGTCGGTTCGTCTTAGAGTTTGCCTCAACAAATACGCCG
>Ga0194115_10004198_pt1 | contig 15709 bp, 17 predicted proteins | sample TA2MahsurfametaG_3_FD_148656 | JGI IMG/M metagenome (GOLD analysis project Ga0194115, IMG submission 148656) | Freshwater microbial communities from Lake Tanganyika, Tanzania - TA2015002 Mahale S4 surface | ecosystem: Environmental > Aquatic > Freshwater > Lake | place: Tanzania: Lake...
ATTCATCAGAGTACATACCGTCTTTGAGGCTTGAATACTTAGCACCAATATCATGACTTGGCGCACGAACAGGGTGAACATCGCGATGATGTTGGTGACACCATAAATGGCAAGAAAATACAGCTGACTTGATCTCGAGGACGAAGCTGCGTGAGACCAATGCGTCAACCACCAGCTGGAGAAGATTGTGGTGGATTTATTCAAGGCGTACACAACGAATACCACCGGAATGACCCAGTACCCACCAGCAGCATTCATCCAAGCCAGATACACTTCTTTTGCTACTTTGCCGATATCTCTTTCGGCCATCTCGTCCGTCATTAGCTTACCCTTCTTCTTGTCATCATCCATCGTCTTACCGTCCGAAACGGACGACGTCGAGTTGCATGTCAACGAAGCGTTGGTCACTTCCTTCTCTGATGTCGTTGGCTTCTTCTCTTCTCGTTTCGCTGCACAGTCTCCTGTCATGGTCTCTTTGAAAGCACCAATAAGCTGTTGAAACCTCGACCCTGTCATGTTCAAGAGTTCCTTGTACGACCCGGATTCCACCGCCACGCCATGCTCCAACACAACAATCCGATCAACACTAGGGTGACTCAGATATTGAAGAGCATTCGTCACCAAAATTACCGTTTTTCTCCGTGGTTTCGAGACAGCTGTGGAATCCCGTCCTAGCAGGACCTTTACTATGCAATCTTCAAACAGATCTCTCCCGACATGCGCATCAACAGCAGCAAGACAGTCGTCAAGTAAAGAGATATCAGAATCGTGGTACACCGCTCTGGCCAAGGAAATTCTCGCTTTCTGCCCACCACTCAAGGTGATGCCACGCTCCTGAATACAAACAAGCAGTGCGTTAGCCAAGGCTCACGCCCATAAATCATGAATAAGATCTCAAATGAAACAAACGTACCCCAATCTCGCACTTATCGCCATTAGGAAAAAGTCGCAAATCATGCTCCAAGCAGCTCGACTTTATTGCTGTATTGTATAGAGATTCGTTATCGTCGGGTTTTCCGAAGAGTATATTTCCTCGAATCGTGTCGTTCATGATGAATGGCTTTTGGTCGAAGTATGCAACCTTCCCTCTGAGTCGGACTGTTCCTTTGACCTTCCCTACTTCGCCCAAGATAGACCGAAGAAATGTACTTTTCCCCGCGCCCACACGGCCAACGACCACGATAAACTCCCCTTCGGAGCATTCAAAGTTCAGCTGTCTCAGCGATAGCATCTTCAACGGTGAATCATCGTCTCCGCTCTCCAAAGACCCTGTACTGTGACTTTGTCTCATTTGAAGCGGAAGATTTTCCAGCCTTGCCAGCTTATCCTCTGCATCAGCAAGCATCGCCTTCATCAACGCCAGCTCTTTCTCGGCCTGGGTCAGGAGTCGTTCAACTGACGGATTCTCGGTGCTCGACTCGTGATTGATGTTTTGGTATGTAAAGGCTCCGTTCTTGATCTCAATTCGCTTCTCGGGATGCTCTAGGATCTCCACATTTGGACGGTCAGGAGCGTTCAAGAACTCTTCTATCCTTTTCATGGCTACGTTGGCCTCAATCAGTTGGTTAATCACCTGCGGCAACTGCAAGCGACCAAGACTGAGCAAAGGACCATTGCAATAGCCCAGCAAACCAAAAGCTGCTTCCACACTTACCATGTACAAAGGAAATCGTAAAATGTCAAATAACGACAACGCCGTCAATGCGGTTGCGACATCTAGGACTTGACCTGCAATCGTCACGTAGGCTCCAAATGTCGCCAACGCAACCATCATAGGTACAGAGGTCCATAGGATCCTATTTGCTGCTTTGCCGAGAAAGTTGAAAAAGAGTTGTCGAAGTTCTTGTCGACGTAGACCGATAACCTTCTCACGAAATGGTTCTTCCCAGGCCTGAAGCTTGATGACTTTCATACTGGAAATACATTCTTGGTTTGTCTGAACTCGTTCATCCTTACGCGCCATCAGCTTTCGCTGAAGGGTTCCCATCCATTTGGCCACCTTACTTGTCGTTGGTATGCTCATCATGATAACAAGGACACCGGCGAGGCATGATGGTCCTAGCTGACGCCATAAGAAGTATATGGATAATGTAATCTGAAAAACAGAATACCAAACAGCATGAAGATAACTGGTCACGTCCTGTAGTCGCTGTGTATCAACTGACATAAGGTTCGTGACTTGACCGACGGGATGAGTTTGGTAGTACGACGGATCGATCGTCAAGGCTTTCTCGTAAATTGCCAATAGGACTATGGTCCGGACCCGCAGCGATACTCGATAACACATGAAAAAGTAGTGCCGCAAGCATAGTGACATGCCTATCTGCGCGATCGTCACAACAGCCGTTAGGAGAAATCCCGTTGATAAGTTCTCTGTTGGTGTCCGAACAAACTCGATCAGTCCATGCAAGACTTGAGGACCTACAAACTGTAGACCATCATGGACCGCCTTCAAGATGCCAGCTTGGAGAAAGAGCGGCGATAGTACTTTCCACAAACAACGTGTCAACGACGGATATGTCTGTTTTCCTTGTTCGTCCTTGCGGATGCGTTTGTATTGGGAGAGAAGAACAGTAGAAGAATCTTCCGGTCGCAGTGGTGGGACACTCTTATCTTCGAGATTAGGAGAGACACCTAGCGCGATCTGCTCTCTCATATGCTCGAGAACAGGCGTGAACCAACCAAGGACCAAAATCTCAAAAACTTTCTTCCATGCTACCGTCTTGGTCGGAACAGGGATCGAAGAAGGAATAGGACCGTCATCTGACTCCACTGTCGGGACACTACCATACCCCCGTGGCTTCTCCTTCGAAAGCAGGGATGTCATGTGATTGATCGTCTCCGAAGTCCCTTGCTGTTTCTTGGTAAGTGAGGCCACCAGTTTCCGTCATTTTCTGGTTTCGAAATAAAGTCGTAGAACAGTTCACGATAGTCATGATGTGGCCGCAGGATTGGAACCTGACGCATAATCTACACACGCAATAGGATGACCCCTATAACAAGTTTCCGACGAATTAAACGGTACAAGATGCAAAAACCGGAAGATCCGACTGAAGGTTACTGCTTGATCAGCTGGATTAAATCTGAAAATTCGACGCCACACCATTCACCATTACCTTACTGTTAGTTACAGTTAGTTATAACGGTGCGATGCAAACCATTCTCACTGACAGAACGCCAACCCTCATGAGCTCCACAAACGGGCTATGCTACGCTACAGTGTCTACCACTCATCGTTAGCCTCTATTGCTACAAAACTGTCTCCGTCCAGAGAACATACGCCATCTTTTCCTATCAGTGGCCTTAGAGGTAGTCTTCAGTAACGAGAATGGGTGGAAAGAAAGCCAATAAGAGAAGAAAGTTCTTGGACAACGAGTCGTCGCATATTGCAATTGTCGGTGCTGGCCTTGCTGGTCTGAGTGTTGCGTTGGCCCTAGAACATGCTGGTTTTACTCAGATCTCTCTTTTTGAGAGGGATGAGTCATTTGAACGTCAAAAGGAGGGCTATGGCTTAACTTTGACGTATAATCCGAAAGGTCCCCTTGCCGCCCTGGGAATTCTAGAGGAAGTGGCGTTACAAGACTGTCCCAGTCGATCTCATTATATCTTTGGGGTAAGTCAATATCCCCCTATGGTATAACGCTTCTTCTGCGCGAGGCATTCGTGAAACTCATACGTGGAGAAATATTCATTCACGACAGCCGGATGGATCGATCCTGGGGTACTTTGGAAATGCATTTTCGGAACATGGGGGACTAGGACAGAGGGGAAACTTGAGGGTACCACGAAAGGTCCTCCGACGTATGCTGATAGAACAGTTACGGTGTACCAAAATATTTTGGGGATGGCAACTTATGGACTACAAATTTGATTCAGAAACATCGCAATATACTCTCCACTTGGACGAATCGATGTCGAGTGGGGCGGAATGTCGAATAGAAGTGGTAGATCTATTGGTGGCTGCGGATGGTATACGAAGTGCTGTTTTGTCAAAGATCTATCGGCAGCAGTCCCCACAATATCATCTGAAAGAGGGCATGGAAGAAACAGGCCGGAAGATGACAAGGGAAGGTTGTGGATCAACGTCAGGGATCTCCTCGATAGGATTGCGACATACCGATGTGAGACTTATACTTGGGATTGCAGACTTTACCCATCCACTCTTGTTCGAACGAGGATTCTACACTCTAGACGGTAAACATCGTCTATTTACGATGCCATATACATGTGACCGATTCGATAAGTCACGAAGAAACCGAATAATGTGGCAACTATCGTTTTCGCTGAGTGACAGATCGATGCCACTCGATCCGATATCGCTGCGAGACTATGTACTGGAGACATGTCAGTCCTGGCATGATCCTGTCTTATCCCTGATACAGGCCACTCCCATTGAAAAGATATGGGGAACGTAAGTACATGTGCCTGTGCAGCGTTTCCTGTAAATCGTTGGCAATGATCGATGACTCTCGGAGACTCAGATCATCATTTTGCTCTCTTCATCTCTCGCTACAGGGATCTCATGGACCGTGATCCGAAGCAGGTACAGGAAATGATTCAATCCAACAATATCAAACGACTGGTGGTTGTCGGTGATGCGTTGCACACAATGACACCATTCAAGGGACAGGGTGCGAATCAGGCCTTGGCAGATGGTCCACTGCTCGCAAATTGTCTGAAACGAGGTTCTGTTGATGCGGCGGTCAAGGCATTTTGGAGAGAGACCGTTCATAGGACAGCTCCCGTCGTGGAGGCGTCCAGGAAAGCTGCCCAGTTATTGCATTCTCCTGTAGTATTGCAGGAGGATCATGACTTTGCCGGTATCCCACCAGATGTAGTCGGTTCGTTCCTTGAAGCGTTACGAAAGAGAAATATTGGTTCTGGCTTAGGTGGCGCTCTAGATGGCGAAGTTCGGAGGATCGCCCATGAGCTTCGCATCGCTCCAGTGAAGGGTTCGCTGAACATAGTTTTTGACGAGGAACAAAGATTGGCTCTTGCATATGCTAAGGCTGGGAATACTCCACTTCTTCGACAACAAAGTCTTCGGAAACACGCAGAATCGATAAGGACCGCTAAAGATGAACAATCTCGTGGCTGTCTACATTGGGCAGTTTTAGAAAACCACCTTGGAACATGTCACTGGTTACTTACTGAAGTTGACTGTGATCCAACATTAGTCGACAAAGAGGGGAAGACACCATATGATTATGTGAAAGAGCCAATTATTCAAAGAATATTTGAGATCCTTCGAAATGAAAAGAGTGGATAAAAAACTATCCTATTGATTACGTCTAACAGGATATGAATATAATCACATAACATAGAGACATGACCACACTGCTCTCCATGACAATCCCTTTAGGGATAATCCCTTGGGGGAGAGGGGGGCGGAACCGAAATACCTAGGTGATCTTCTAGCCAGCCATCGAATAGCTCGGTTTTCCGCAACTTGCATGCATGGTACAAGCGACAAGACAACCCCCCCCCCCCAACGTTTTTCTTCCGCACCAACGGGCTGAAAACATGAAGAAACACTATCCTCATACCGTCGCCGATGGGACTGACGTACCTCGTCCAGGTTCGTCTTCTGCATCTAGTCGATATCCCTGGGTATCTTGCATTTCCATAGTCTGATTTTGTCTTTGACGACGACGACCGGGAAGTGCTCCGGCCGCGAAGGCAGAGACTGCTCCGACACGTCTCATAACGGCACCTGCCATTCCATGTCGTCGTTGATTCGCAGGTCGTTGTTGACCCATCACAATCGCACCGACAGCACTCATAATACTTGCACCGACAGCGACCATCCACCATTGCATCCCCATCGCTGCGAATCCAGTCCCCGTAGATGTACTTTGATCGACAGCAGCAGCCTTCTCAGACTCTTCAACTTCGGAAGCTGAACTACTTGAACCTGATGATGAACCCGAACTAGATCCACTCGAACAATGAGGTCCACAAGGAGGTCCTGGGATTTTCATCACTTTATACATGGAATTTCGAGGAGATTAGAATAGCACTACATGACAACCAAAATTAAGTCGATCGAGGATCCAAACTTACATAGAGAGGCAAATGAGAAAACATCCCAGAGTTCCCGACGCTGTGGCGAACGAGGAACTACCACAAACTCATCATCTTCTTGATGTTCTTGTTTCTGTTGAAGTACGTTTTCTTCTTCTGGTTGATGTTCTTCCTGCTGCGCTACAACCTTGCTGTTTCCAACGAACAGTAAGAGAACCGTGAGTAGGCTCCATAGGAACAAGCGACGTGCTGCCATGATTCAATTTGAACTCCTCTTTTGAAAATGGTGGATGGAGTAGACAGGAAGGATCGTTACGATCACACTCGTGTCGTTTGGGGTTTAGGTGAGATAGCTCCACCGAAAGACCATAGTAGTAGAGAACGTCTCTTGGTCAAAAATGTTGGCAGCAGTCGATTCCAAAGGGTGGCATATGAAATTTGAGCCGGGGCAACTCGAATATACTATTACACTTTGAATAAATATAATAAACGAAATTTCCGTTCGGCGTTTTAGACTTAGATTCCCTCCAACCTATATCCGATCCCCGGCTCGTGGAAAAATAGTGGAGACTCTCATTCCGAATGAAACGCGTCACGTGATGCGATTCTGGGAAAAAAGGCCCTCGACTAAATCGCGATTCTGCCTACATCGATCGATCATTACAAATCCTGACACTATATCACTTTGGGTGCTTGCAGATAAAATGCAACCATGAATCGATTGTATAAAGCCCAAAACTTCTTCTGAAACAATATTTCTTAACCGAGAAAAATGGCTGCCACGTCGGCAACCTTTTGGACCATTTCCTTTAGTGGAGCTGGGATGCTACTTCCATACCATTTAGGTGTTGCGTCCATCTTGAAACAGGCTGGTTCATCCTCATCATCAACGTCAACACTACGACGACTACCACCGATCCGAGCCGTCGCTGGATCTAGTTCGGGAGCGATTGCTGCAGCCTTATTTGCCATGGCACCACATCGGATTGAAGAATACTGCGACGAATTTTTGGGTAACAGCGGCACTGGTGGCCGTGGCTTGACTTTGATTCGAACAATTCTGACCGAGGAAGCCTTGAAGGAGCAACATATACATTCACAACAACAACCAAACGACGAATCTCCCTCGCCGCGTCTATATGTCTGCACGACGAAAAGTATAGATGGTTCAACGCATCTGTTCCAATTCGACTCCACCAAGGATCGTCGTCATCCTCATCTTCTTCCATCAATTCATGCCTCCTGTATGATCCCAAGAAGTTTACATCCATTTGATATTTTTTCTCGGGGACAATTAAGTTATCCAGATGGTGTAGATATTGATGGCGAATTGTATTGTGATGGTGGGATTTCATCCCCAGCGCCTCCGGCATGGGCATCATCGTCCCTTGACTTGACTACCCCTAACGACCGATCTACACATATCGTTGTCAGTCCAATCTCAGGACCGACCATTACTATCATGGGCGAGACGCGGAGTGGACTTTGCATACGGCCGAAGGATACATCCCCCCGACTTCTCCCATTTATGTTAACAGCACGTTGTGGAACCTTTCAGGTACGGCCATCTGTCCAAAATTTGAAAGCCCTGTTTGGATCCATTGGAGCGACCTCACCATCTGCCTTGAGAGATTGGCGTTTACGAGGCGAAGATGACGCCCATGCCTTCTTGGAATCCATTTGGACGGATCTTGCTAAGAAATAGTATAGATTGGTCGCTTCGAGTCTCCTTATGGTACATGTATCTAAACTTCAGCGCATCAGCCTTCGCAAAGCCTTTCCCAAAAGGATGTTAGGCTTGATAGGGACTGCTTGTATAATCTCACTGTAGAGTTAGCAACCGGACAGTCCAAAGCGGAAGACAGGATGGTGTAAATTTGGAGTACAGGTATTTCAACTGTATATGTATGTAAAGTATGTAATGGTACTGCTGAGATCCATGTCATGATCCAACCGTCCTTTCTAGAAAGCTTGCCCGCGCTACGCCTACGTCATGAACGAGATCCGTCCGCCTGTCCAGCCGGGCCCGTAAGATCCTACGCAGTTTGTCGTACAGCTCTGTCGTCGCTCGTCATCGGCGGGCGATGGCGATTGCGATGGAAAGTCTGGATACATGAGCCTACATACGAGCGGACGACGAAAAGGGTTGGGGGAAGGCCAAGACGAGAGAGGAGGAGAGAAGCAACGGTGCTTCACACACGCCTCAACAAATTACACATTGTTTCGTACTTTTTGTTCACGATGGCACTCCGATCTGCTGTTAACACCGTCGCAAAGCGAGTGGCTCTTGCCACTGCTGCTCAGGTGCGTCAAGTAATAATTCGTAAATAATGGGATCGGTCATTGGGAAAAAGAGAAGGAGAATACAAATTTTTTGGGAAACCAATCCTCGCCAAGATCGGCACACCGTCATTTCGAAGCCTTCCGATGGGAAATCGCCTCCGAAATTTCGGCATGAAGAGATCCCTCACTCTCTGTGGTTAGACATCCCTGCGGGGGCTCCGTGGGTGGCCATACTTGCCTTGCAAGGGACCCAAAGACAACCCTATCCCATGGTCGGCGAGGGCGAAGCTTTCCTGAATCTCCGTCGTACCGTTGCCCGTTGAAAATTCCGGATTCCCCGTATTTGACTTATTGGACTAAAACCTGTCGTGTCCAATTTTCTCACTTCATCTTCACTTCTTTCCATCGTATTGTAGACTGCCCGCCAAGTCGCCACCCGCGGTATGGCCAGCCAAACCTTGGAGCTTTCCAGTTTCTTGGAGGCCAAGATTGGTTCCGTTGCTGGAGCCGCGGACACCACCGTCCAATACGCCGAAACTGGATCCGTCATTTCCGTTGGAGATGGTATTGCTCGTGTCTACGGTCTTTCCAATGTGCAAGCCGGAGAGATGGTTGTCTTTGCCTGCGGTCTCCGTGGTATGGCGCTCAACTTGGAAGAGGACAACGTCGGTGTGGTCATTTTCGGTGATGATCGAGACATTTTGGAGGGTGATACCGTCAAGCGTACCGGAGCCATTGTCGACGTTCCCGTCGGTCCTGAACTCCTTGGACGTGTCGTTGACGGTATCGGTCAGCCCATCGATGGAGGAGCCTCATTGGACTCTTGCAAGCGCTCTCGTGCCGAAGTCAAGGCCCCCGGTATCATCCCCCGCGAGTCCGTTTCCGAACCGATGCTTACCGGACTTAAGGCTGTTGATGCCTTGATTCCTATCGGTCGTGGACAACGTGAGTTGATTATTGGTGATCGTCAAACTGGAAAGACCGCCATTGCCATTGATACCATTATCAACCAAAAGACCAAGAAGGAACCCCTTGCCTGCATCTACGTTGGTGTTGGACAAAAGCGATCCACCATTGCCCAACTTGTCGGTCAACTTGACGAGCGCGAGGCCATGGGTAACTGCATCATCGTTGCCGCTACCGCCTCCGACTCTGCCCCTCTTCAATTCTTGGCCCCTTACACCGGTGCTGCCATGGGAGAATACTTCCGTGATAACGGAAAGCATGCCGTGATTTTCTACGATGATTTGTCGAAGCAAGCCGTTGCCTACCGTCAAATGTCGTTGTTGCTTCGTCGTCCTCCTGGCCGTGAAGCCTACCCTGGTGACGTTTTCTACCTCCACTCTCGTCTTCTCGAGCGTGCCGCGAAGATGCACCGCAAGACTGGAGGAGGTTCGTTGACCGCCCTTCCCGTCATTGAGACGCAAGCCGGTGATGTGTCCGCCTACATTCCCACCAACGTCATTTCCATTACTGATGGACAGATTTTCTTGGAGTCCGAACTCTTCTACCAAGGTCAACGCCCTGCCATCTCCGTCGGTCTTTCCGTGTCTCGTGTCGGTTCCGCTGCCCAATACAAGGCTACCAAGGCCGTTGCTGGTACCATGAAGCTTGAGTTGGCCCAATATCGTGAGGTCGCTGCCTTTGCCAAGTTCGGTTCCGATTTGGATGCTGCCACTCAGCAACAGCTCAACCGTGGAGTCCGTCTTTACGAACTCCTCAAGCAAGGACAATACGAACCCTACGAGCCCGAGGAAGTTGTTGCATCCTTGTTCATTGGAGTCAAGGGATACTGCGATCGTATCGCTGTTGAACACGTCCAAGCGTTCGAATCTGCTTTCTTGGCACACATGAAGACTGCCCACTCCAAGGTCCTCAAGGATATCGTTGACAGCGGATACATGCTCAGCGAAGCGTCGCAAAAGTCGTTGCACGAAATTGCGGAGGCCTTCACCAGCGGATTCTCTCCCTAAATTATGAGAAAGAGAAACGTAAAGGACGAATAATATCACAGTGCACCATCTGTATCAGGAGCTTTCTAATTCTACCTTGGTTGTAGGGATATTTACTTGCTTGTGAGTTAAATTTCTTAAACTAAGTACAAGAACAAGTATTGGATATTCTTTACGATGGCGTCTCTCTTTCGATATCATCTTCCGATACTGATCCGATCTCATCCAACCAGCCAATAAAGATGAGCGGGTAGAGTGATGATAGATTGCAAATGACCGTCAACAGAGCAAGGTTATCAAAGTTGGACTCCGTCACGCCTAGGACTTTGGTAAGGAGTGCACCGATTTCGGTTCCAATCGCACCGGCCCCATTATTGATGGACATAAGAGTCGCAAAGAGGACGGCTTCGACACCCGGGGGGCATAATCGTGCTGCCAAGACAAGAGTCGGTAGGAATGCAATTTCACCCAAAATGCTTAAAATGACATCATCTCCCAAAACAAATGCACTATCCGGAATCCCAATCATACGATTCGTATGTGAAATTAGTAATAGGCTTGTCATTCCCAATGGTGCTGATACGATACTCGCCCAGAATAGGATATCCTTGATGGGTTTTGATTTCAGATATTGATTGTAAATCCATACCCCGAACAAACTAGCACCTGCAGCAATCAGTCGAACTCGACCGAGGAATTCTGGGCCGAACCCTAATTCATTCGTCATGAAGTATAAGAATGCTCCATCACTGGTCGGCGTCGATTGCCAAAGGAAGAGAAAGAGTGCCGGTTTGAAGATGGCTGGTCGTCGTACGGCCTCCCACAACGATGCGATCTGTGCCTTTGCACCCTCTAGGGGACTTTCATCTGCCGTTACCATCGAGTCACCCTTCACTGGTCTTTCATCGATCAATAGTGCAATACAGGCTACTACAAGGGGAAGGACGGCAGTTATTCCAAAGACATCTTGGGGTTTCATCACTTCCAAAAGACTACCGGAAAAGTAGGCAGAGAGTAATCCACCAATCGCAGCACTTCCCCAACATAGTGACTGAAGACCACCTGCTAGTTTGGGATCATCTGAATCACGAGATTTCTGTACGACGATACCATCTGCGACGACATCCGAAAAGGCAATACAGGCACTACTCAATATGAGACATGCGACAGTCGCAGGAATAATCGTCTCACTTTCCAACATCCCCCAAAAATTTTGTCCGACCAGTGTATAGGAAAGACTACCCAAGACTCCTGCAAGGATAAGGTAGGAACGTCTTCGTGATCCAAAGATTGGTAGGCCATCACTGAGAAACCCGTATAGTGGCTTTATCGTCCAGGGTAATGTAAACAGGCCCGTCATCGCCGAGAGTTCTGCCGGACCGAGATGAAGTTCATCCTTCAAGAGGAAGGTTTGAGCTAATCTTGCTAATCCCAAGGCACCTTCTACAAAGTAAATTGTTGCAATAGCGATGACATCTGGTGTTGGATCAATACCAAGAAAAATTGTATCACGAAACCAGGTACGGATCTCTGATTTGTCATCCTCCTCCGATGACGAAAGAATCTCAATCCGTTGTTGACCCACAATACTTGGATCGGGACGAAAACTATCCGATATTTCCGATGAGGGTAATTTTCCCTCCAGACCATCCTTGCTCTTCTCATAGACAAATAATTCCATGGATTGAACACTTCGACACGAACGAGACGGCCTAGTAGGGGTGGAAGCAAGAAGTTGACCTTTGGTGCAACCGATAGGAGATAGGGGCGTGAGACCTTCGGTCGTCCAACATATCGCACCCGAGATGAGTAACAGCTGAGCGGCAATCTTTCGCTTCATTGCAATCATTAGTCAAAGAAAAAGTTGGTCTTTCGTTCCAAGTAGTAACTATGGTATGACCGATCGCACTACAAAAATTTTGTTTGACAGAAAGAGATTGACGTGTTTTCTCGTGTCGGCATGTACAAGGCATCCCGATATCCCAAGAACAAACCGAAAAGGAGAAGATGACGCAGAACTTGTATTGTAGTCGCATGGGTCGGATTGAAGGATTCGACTCAACCGGGTCTATACGAGCGCGTCCGGCAGACTCGAAGCGTGCCGGCATTCCAACGGTGAGATCGCTCACAAAAAAAAGGCAGTCCTCCTCCTTTCGCATCCATAAGACACCTTCATGTTTCGTCCTTGGGGACTACGATACTCCTTGTTGCCCCGATATCCATTATCATCATCAAGATTTCCAACTACTGGCATCCCATCCAGGGTACTCTGCCTTTAAAAAGCTGCTATGAATCACTTATTGGAACGGATAAAATGCCTCGACTCCGATCTCGAAACGGCTAGTTCTGCCATTGACGAACTCTACCATCAAATTGTGGCAGAGAATACTACCACTACTACTACTAGCCAAAAAACTCAGACCAATGGTAATGATGATGACGAGCATCACTACCGGTATACGATTGATGGAATTTGTTTCGACCTTATCATGGAAGATGGAATCTCAATCCTTTCTAGGGCAATCTTTCCAAACGACGACAATAACAGTCATCATCATTCTTTAAGGTTAGAAGGAATCTGTCGATGTTGGGATGTCCTTTTTTGTATATCCAATGAAAATCCATGTCACTACAAGGAAATTTGGGAGGTCATTGGTCAATTTGATGGGATGATCCGGTATTTCAATCATTATTCAACGAATAAGTCCATGTATCATCGGGGTTTACAATTTTGCAATCAACTATCGCATTTCTATTTATGGGATGTACATCCCATGATTGTAAATCATCCCCTTCGATGGATACAATTCTGGGATCTTCTTCTGGAGGGAGTCGAAAATACATTTGAGGAGGATACAAATATCAGAAGTTCTTTCCTGCACCTACTCGATAGACAAAACGAAGAAGAATGGATCCCCTGTGAGATGTATGGTCGAATTGCTTTGTTTCTATCCCGAACTTTGGATGTCGACATGGTACATACTACATTGACGACGACGACTACTACTACTACTACTACTACTACTGCTGCTCGATGTCCCTTGCGAGGAATACGACAACGTCTTCTAGAGCGATTTACACTGACAGTGAACGGATATGTGAACATGAACGGAAATGGGAATTCAGTAGGAGATCATATTGATGATGAGGACGACAATCCAGAAATCCAGACTAGTAGTTGTGGTGGTACTATTCTTACAGTTAGTACGAGGAGGACTACCCTCCGATCCTACTATATGTTCATTCCATGTTCGGCAGCAGCATGAGTGATCATTCTCCCAAGAGCAGCCGTAGTAGGACAATCAGGTCTTGTTCCTCCTCACTACGGAATCCATCCCATGAGACAAATTTATTGAAAGAAATCCAGCCAGGAGAGTACAACTACCGTACTTGTACAACGTGGCCTTCGAACGATAGTGGTACCCAACAACGCAACGAGTTCCGTTTCTTTCACCATCCTGTACATACATTCAGCTCCATAGTTTCAAATCGGCAAAGGGGATGATGAATGGGAGTACTAGGAGACGAGGAAGAGACGTCCGGCGTTCTTGATCCCTGCACCAAACAGTTTCCTTGTCGTCATGGCCACATCCTCTCCCTTGATAGTAGCGAACGTCCGCAGAAGAAGAAGAAGGACCCTGCGCCTTCAAATGCGCGAGATGAAGAGCCAACTACTTACTGCAATTGTAGAAGCAAATGATTGGAATGGCCGGATGCAATACTGGTAATTCGAAAAGGCGATGATGGCAAACATGTCTAGCTACAAGCATACCCTTCAGGAATTTCCCTGCTATTTCGACGTCCCAGCAGCAGGGAAGGAATTCAATGCACATATCATACAAACGACATACCAATTTGACATATGTACATACGTACCGTACGATAGACCGACTCCAACTATGTCACGCTTTTGGTGGGCCTCGTGCACCTCTCGGATAGCCCGCCACGCATGAGTGACATTGGGGGGGAGGGGGATTCGTCAACGGAATCATCATCGGCGGGGAAATTCCTTCAACGTCCAACTGTAGGTTCCGTGTTGGACAATGCCTTGGGGGGGAGATGTCAATACAGTACGACAAACGAGGAGTACGACAGAAATCCCATTTCAAATCAGTTCGAATGAGTCGTGATCTACCTAATAATTTTAGGCACACGCATCTATACTGACTTCAGAGATGAATATGAATATTAAAATGAAATTTTATAGATTTGTAGGTAAACTATGTCCGGATAATTAAGGCGCCAAAAAAGTCCCGCATCCATCCTCCTTCCGAACGGATCAGACCGGGACGAAGGAGTGTTTTTTTGGGGGGCGTTGTGATTCTCCACTTCATGGTGTAGGTGCGACTGCATGCCGAAAAGGCAAGAAGGGAGGACCTCGAAAATCAAAAAAAACCTCCATCGTCCATCCCAACGAAACAGGAAAGCTGGTACTGTACCAACATCGTCTTTTCGTCTTACATACTGCATACTGTAGTTACAAATTACGAAAGGAGTACGGTATACCTACCACCCGGGAACACTACATTATCTTCGATAGAGAGAGAGAACATCATCATCCCAAAACGCTGAGGGACTTGATTGTTGTTGAGAGCGAGCCAACGAACCGATTAGTACCGGTACCACACTTGACAGTGATTTGATTCTGGGATTTTCACTTTGGAAAGTACAGACGAAAACTCCAACGGTGTTTTTCTTTTTGTTTCCAAATATAACCCCAAAACAGAATGAAAGTCTGCATGATGAGAGTCGCCTCGATGATGACAATCGGAACCATGCTACTATTAGTCGTAGTCTGCCTGCTCCCGACGTCATCGTCTTCCATGATGGTGACAGCTACAAAGCCTGCACCCAGAGCTACTACGAAACGATCACGTTTGTTACAGGAACGACAATATACTTCCGAACAAGGTTCCATGAATAATGTTGACGACAAACAGAAGAGGAAGAAGAAGAAACGAGGACTACAATTTCTCGAAGTCGCAACCTTCCATGAAGAAGTCGCTACCACAGACTTGCAAGATGAGGTAGAAATGTGGCGAGAGGATCCTATCCCTGTTGTCAGTGAAACAGTTGATGGTACCGAGGAGGAGGAGGTAGAAGATTGGGCGTGGAGAGATGGATTCAATCCCTGTTCGAGTAGTGGGAAAGGTGGTAAGAGTGGCAAAAAGGGACACAAAAAGGGTTCCAGTGGTTCCTCCTCCTCTGGAAGTGGCAAGGGTTCCAAGAAAGGTAGTAGTTCATCTTGTGATGAAGAGGAGGATGAAGCCGCCGGTGTGGATGATGATGTGGTAGATGAACTACCACCACCACCGATGGATGATAATGTTACGGACCCACTACCGATGGATGATATTATGATTCCACCACAACCCACCGATGATATGACAAATCCACCAACACCAACCACCGATGATATGACAAATCCACCAACACCAACCACCGATGAT
>Ga0194115_10004200_pt1 | contig 15707 bp, 6 predicted proteins | sample TA2MahsurfametaG_3_FD_148656 | JGI IMG/M metagenome (GOLD analysis project Ga0194115, IMG submission 148656) | Freshwater microbial communities from Lake Tanganyika, Tanzania - TA2015002 Mahale S4 surface | ecosystem: Environmental > Aquatic > Freshwater > Lake | place: Tanzania: Lake Tanganyika...
TGCCGTCGTTACTTTACGGCCGTACGGGTCACAATGCCTCCCATAATCTCCGTTCTGGATGTCCTGGCCTTGCATCCATTCGTAAGTTGCTTTGTAGGCCGTTTCCAAGTCTTTGACCATCGAAACCATTTTCGGATTCTTCATTAGATTCGTCCAAGTCGCATTTGAAAGAGGTTCAGTGTAATAAATCCCTTGGAAGCAAAACTCTTGATCGAATTTCACTTCCACGACGACGAGGTCGTCCCACTTGGTTATTGTTCCACAGGTGTTGAGATTGCGCTCTGTATCGGTTGCGGCCTGCTTCTCTATTCCAGCTCCCAAGTCGAGCGCGCTACCTCCATGATCAAAGGCTGCCTGACCGACATCAGGGGTGAGAACAGTGTTGGCCAAGGCTGATGGCGACCATATGAAAATGGACAAGCACAGTGCTGCCAAAAGAGTCAACTTCATGATGATGATAATGATGATGATGATGATCCTTGAAAAAAGATTGTGGATCGAAAATGCAGGTTCGGATTGACAAAAGGTACTGGCGCGTGACTTTAGCTCGTTGAAATATATATGCCAAACGCAAAATACGTTCTTCCTCAAGACCAACTGGGCTCAAACAAAGATAATAATTAACCCCCTAGTCTAATCGTAAAGTCATCCGAACAGAGAATTCGGCAGAAGTTGGGACATTACAATTCGGTACTGTACCGTTCTTCTTCCCTTTGGTGATGGCTCCGATATCACACGAGAAATTCACCGTATATAATAAGACCCAAAGGTGGCGGGAAATGGCGATCTGGAAGGAAAAACAGGTCCGCTCGCGATGAGTCCGGAATTCCAAATACTGTGGCGCTACTAGAAGCGGAAAATCCTTTCTGACTGTGAGTACTATGCCGGGACCGTTTCGTCCTGCCACGGGAACGTCACGCTATTCAAAACTCAACCCAACCCAACACCAACTTCGAAAATGAATGTTGAACAGTGAAAACATCTACCGTAACGTTTTTAGGAGACGGGCACGGTCTCACAGGCGAGAGGCGAGGTGCATCCTGTATCCTGTCATGACTCAGACGAGTAGTAGATACGTATCGTATGTATGCGCATGTATTACCGCAGTGGATGTATACCTATCTTCCCTAACTATGAATGCATTGATACATATCAATGCGCCCACCGGCTTGGTGTGACAATGGACAGTGAGAAAGTGATTCGTCGATCGGAAAAGAGGAAAGTCGAAGTTGCCTCATTTTCAAATTTTGTCGTGTCCGCATGTGGAGGACAAGATTTGTTTGGAATGAACAAAAATGGACGCACGGGAATGCATGCAAGGTTTTCAGCAGATAGGTACGGTAGTCAAACGATGACTCGTAGGCTATAACGATTTTTCCGTGGGGGGGAAGAGAAATGTCACGGGTTCACTTCTGCTAGAACCTGAGACCTTTCCCTGCTCTCTCTCCCTCTCTCTCGAACTCCCACTTCGACCTATTATTTCGTTTTTTTACGCAGGAACAACCTGGTGTCAGAACTGGATCGGATGACCATCCTTCCCTATCTCGACTTTGTTCAGACGAGAATGTTACATTCTGGTTTCCATCGGACCTGGGTTGTATTGTCTCCCTTCCGGGGTTGCATATCCGCCTTCACAAAGTTTTGACTTGCCTTATAAATTGATGCAGTGGAATTCCTCGATCAGAGCCGGGCCCTCAATTAATCTTTGTCTTGTCCGATACTTCATGGACTGACCGTCGGTGCTGGGTCATATGGCTGCCCTTCGAGGCCTGGTGCTTGATGACTACTCATTCACAGGAACACTTTCATCGAACGTTTTGGGGGACTCGTGCGTCGAGTCGATGAACGTGTGTGCCTTCCTGTACGACGGAAACGGATCTTGAACGAAAGAGAATGACTGATTCAAGATTCGAAGAGTCGCCCACAAACATAGTCGCCATAAAACCAAAATATTACATTCCAAAGTCGTTGTTATTTGTGGAATTGGAGAAAACACCATCAATGTTGGAACTATCTTCGATTGCCATAGATTCCCAAAAGTTATCGCTGTAGCCTTCCTGGCCTAACCGCCAGTTGGTGTTGTAGCGCTGTCCCATATTTCAACCACAACCCGTCGTGTAGGGTTCCTGGCCTGCCTCACGCCGATGTAGCCGATCCATCCGTGTGCCTCTGAATGAAAAAGGCCACCATTGAATGTTTCATCTATCTGCGTCAATCCAAACACCCCTGCATCGTCATCGAAGGGTTGTTTAGGATTCTCAAGGTTCCTGCCGAAATGGAGAAAGGAATACCGTGGGTCCGTTAACGGACAGAGGGAATCCAGGTGATTTAGATCGACTCCAATTATTGTTGTGAACTCCAAACCGAACTGCGATCACACTACGACGTGAACTCTCCCATCTACAACTGATCTTTGCATCTCACAGTCTAGTTTGCTTGAAGGAAGCCCGAGCTGACAATGTCACGAAGCAAGAGAAATGCAGTCGTGGGATCGAACGCATCGGGATTGCCCAAGTAGTTTAGGGGGAGATTCCCCTTGTTGTCTTCGGCTGATGCAAGATATGCCGCCCTACGATATAGTACTCCGAAAAACCACCATTTCGCTTTCAAATTCTGATTTGATTTCTTGGTAAGAATATGGAAGACAGTCTGACCGTTAACGTCTCGAAGACTTGCGTCAGTACCTCGTTCCATGAGTTCCATGACCAACAAGAGGACGACTGTACCGTCGCGAACATCCCCGGAAAGATTCAAGAATAAGGAGTTCAACGCAGTCCGTCCGAAGATATCTTGAACATTCACATCCGCACCCAGTGTGACCAATTTGGTGACCATCGTCAACGTCGCGTACACTGTATCTGGACGAAGTCGTTGCGTTAGGATGTGCAGTGCTGTTCGATCTTTCGCGTCCTTGACGTTCGGATTGACGCCAAGTTCTACAAGTTTGACGATGATTGCCTCGACTGCGTCCCTATCCCTTGAGTGTAAGTTCAACAAAAGGTTGTGTAGTGGTGTCCGACCACGTCTATCTTGAACGAGCAAGTCAGCCCCATATTCTGCCAGGATGTCAACGATATCGAGGACGTCCAATCTATTTTCTGTAGAAAGTCGCGACTGTGACATGAGGAGACGCAAGGGGGTCCGCCCGTATTTGTCCTTTACATTCGGACTGGCTCCGAGTTCCAAGAGGTCGGTAACCACGTCGTAAATCGCTTCGCCGTTCGATGAGGTTAAAGTCAGCATGAGGACGTGCATGAGGGTCTTCCGGCATTTGTCCTTTATGTTCAGATTCGCACCATGTTCCACAAATTTGGAAACCATTGATGTGACAAAATCTACGTTGCCAGAACGAACATTGCGCATAAGGGAGTGCAGGGGAGTCCGTCCAGCCTTGTCTACAGCATTCGGGTTGGCCCCCAATTCGAGTAGTTCTGTGACCAGCCTCAAGGTTTCATCCTCATTCCAAGTCGAAGCCTTGATGATAAGGATATGGAGGGGTGTGTGACCGTTTTCGTCTTCAATTTTCAGGGCTGCACCATGTTTGACGAGTTCGGCAAGGATCGCCAAGCGAGAATCCACTTTGTAGGCATCATGCATTAGCCAGTGAAGGGGCGTCCTTCCAGCGTTGTCTACAACGTTCGGGTCTGCACCCTTTTCCAAGAGTAACGTGGCTAGCCTCAAGGCAGACTTCCGACCGATCCACCTGACTGCTCGCGCTAGGGAATGAAGGGGTGTCTGACCCTCGTCGTCACGAACTTTCAAGTCAGCACCATGATCAATGAGTTTGGCAACCACTGCCAAGACAGCATTCATGTTCTTTGGGCCAATCTCACGAACTACGATGTGCAGAGGTGTCCGTTTCCCCTCGTCTATAACATTGGGGTCCGCACCCAGTTCTAGCATTAGCGTGACCAGCGGCATGACAGCCTTTCGACCCTTCCACCTCGCTGTTTGCATGAGTGCATGGAGGGGCGTCTCTCCGTCTTTACTTTGAACGTTGAGACCGGCACCATGTTGGACCACTGAAGAGACTATCGTAAGGACAAGATCGATATTTTTGGCGCTGACCTGCGGCACTAGGAAGTGCAGGGGTGTCCGCCCATCCTTCTCGACAATGGTTGGGTCAGCACCCACCTTGATGAGTTTCGTGACCAATTTCAGAGCCTTCCTCGTACCACTTCGCATATAGACGTGAAGGAGAGTCTGCCCATCGCTGGACATTTTGTTAATATCACAACCACGTTTCAGGAGTTTGGTGACAATGTCACAATGCACGACTATTTCAGCTGGGGTATCAGGATGACTTTCGTTATGCTGTTCCATGGGTGCTTGAAAGTTTTGCTCTTCTATTTCGAAATCTTCGCCTGTAGTGGCCTTGTCAGGCATGGAGATTCATGTGTGAGATAATGGGGGTGTGACGAGTTTGGATGTTGAAACTATTTCCGAGGAATGGACGGATTGATTCCTTGATAGAGCCGATGCAAGGGAGCGTCTTCAAGCGGTGTTCTGTGAAGCCGAAATTTTCGCGGTATGCAACTGCCGCCGACCAACTCTCCCACTGGTCTGTCAGTCGTATCGTAGGTCCTTTTCCTTTCTGGTACCGTATCTAGTATCCGTAGTAGTCAGTTGTATGAACACATACATACTTTGCCGCTGGCGCCATTTTTGCAATTTCCGGGGCTCCCGCCCTCTCATTTGCCTCTCCACACTCCATCCACCAATGGTACACAGCATCCCCAAGGGTTGTACCGAAGATGGCTCAAAAGTGATCACAGCACCTTTCTACACTGTATGTAACAATAAAGCACATGAAAATGGCTGCCATATGAGAAAAAGGACACGTTGCATCGAAGCAACGGATTGACAAGGAGATTCCACTACGGAATTTGGACTATTCCCACTACTACCACAAACGTCCCCGATTCGGTCCTGGCTTTAGCGGTACGACTTTAGATTCTTCTTCTTCTCCTGCGTACTCGATTGATGTGACAACGGTCTTTCCCTATCTCTCACACACTCTGTCTCTCTCTCTCGCTGCCATCGACGACGACCCCTCCATGGACCTACAAAATCAAATAAGGAGCTGTAGATGGGATGGAAAAACAAGTCGGTGCATTGTCCTACAATACAATGACAGCAGAAACAGATTACCTCGTCCATACGAAGATCGAGAATAGATGTGGAAGGTCTTCCGGAAGATATCATACATACGACTTGGGAAAGTCACAATAGTTCCAGGAAGTACGACAACGAAGTTGGCGATCAATCTTATTTCGAATGACTCTTGATGACCCTCTATGTCGAGTTGATGAAGAGAGGTATGTGGAGTCTTGCAAGACGAAAATGCATAGTAATCGAAAGAGAATGAATAGAATGAGCCCATTCAAGACGCAAAGAGACGCCCAAAAAGATAGTCGTCAGGAGACAAGATTACACTATTCCACTCGTTGTCGGTATATGAATGGTGACAGCGATTTCTTTTCCCTTGAGAATCCCCTTCCCGGCACATGGAAGAACCGGCCGTGATGGATAGGGAGGAGAACACGTAGCCAGTACCTTCAACTGCAATGGATTCTCCAAGGTTGACGTTGTAGCGGACTGGTAGCAAAGCGATTTGTTGCGGATTTCTTGGTCGGAAAAACTCTTTATCTTTGCTGCTCTTGAATAGCTACTGAAGGTGTCATTGCACACTTCAAACTCCTATCCGTCACGTAGGATTCCAGGTCGGTGTCGTCACGCCGATGTGACAGGTCTGTTCCTGTCAAAATGTCACAATACAAGACTTGTGTTCGATCCTACAAGGGAGATCTTGATTGACCTTGGTTACCTTGTGTCCTTGAAATCAAATTGTCATCACGATACGACGACTCCATCCATCGACAAACTCGTGCATCTCGTCCTTGTGATATTTGCATGTTGATGTCTAGTTCGCTGGAAGGAAGCCCGAGCTCACCATATCACAAAGTATGAGGAATGTAGTTGTGGGATCGAAAGTATCCGTATTTCCCAAGTAGTTCACGGGGAGATTCCCCTTGTTATCTTCGGCGGTCGTGAGACGATGTTCTACCAAATCACGTAACATGTACAGTAACCACCCTTTCTTTCCCACTTTCCGATTTGATTTCTTGGCAAGAACATGAAGAATGTTCTGGCCGTTCTCATCACGAAGGCTCGCGTCAGTTTTCGGGTCCATGAGGTTCATGGCCAGTACCAGGACTACATAGCAGCAAACCCCTGGGCGAAGATGCAAGAATAGGAAGTTCAACGCAGTCCGCCCGTAGTTGTCTTGAATATTCACATCCGCACCCAGTTCGACCAGTTTGGTGACAATGCCGAACGTCTCGTACTCGGTATCCGGACGGAGTTGTTGCATTAGGATATGCAAGGCCGTTCGACCCTTTGCATCCTTGACGTTGGGATCGACGCCAAGTTCTACAAGTTTGAAGACGATTGCCGCACGCCAATTCCTTGGGCACATATTCAGCATAAGGTTGTGCAGGGGCGTCCGACCACGTCTATCTTGAACAAGCAAGTTAGCCCCATATTCTGCCAGGATGTCAATCATTTCCTTCACCAATACACTTTCCCAGGGAAGTTTCGACTGCGACACAAGGAGGCACAACGGGGTCCGTCCGTATTTGTCCTTTACATTCGGGTTGGCACCGAGTTCCAAGAGTTCCTCAATCATTTCGTTGATCGCATCACCGTTAGACGAGCTCAGCGTCGACATCAGGATATGCAAGGGTGTCTTCCGGTATTTGTCCTTGATATTCAGATTCGCACCACGCTCCACAAGTATAGCAACCATCGATCTGACAGAATCCACGTTGCCAGAACAAATGTCAAGCATCAGGGAGTGCAGGGGGGTCCGTCCGACCTTGTCTACCACGTTCGGGTCGGCCCCCATCGCGATGAGTTTGGGGACCAGCGTCAAGGCCGCGGAGGCCGCAAATTCCCAAATCGCTTCCCTATTCAGCATGGCATGAAGGGGCGTTCGTCCATCGTCATCTTGAGCGTTTAGGTCGCCACCGTGACCAACCAGCTTGGCGACCACGTCCATGATGGAATCCACATTATTCGAAAAAACCGCACACACTTGGACATAGAGGGGTGTCCATCCAAAATTGTCCTTTACATTCGGATCGGCACCAAAATCTAGAAGTACAGTGATCATTGGTAATGCCACAGTCGACCAATCGCTCCTCCATACGTCTCTCATAAAGTTTCGGAGGGGTGTGTCGCCGCCCTCGTCTTGAACGTTAAGATCCGCACCGTTTTCAACAAGTTTGGTAACCATTGCGATGACGAGATTCAAGTTCCCTGAAAACACCAAACGCATAAGATAGTGCAGGGGTGTCCGTCCGGCCCTATCTGTTATGTTCGGGTTAGCACCTCCATCGACAAGTTCGGAGAGCAGTGGTAAGGCCGCATCCGCCCAATCGCGCCTCTGTACTTCGTTCATCAGGGTATGAAGGGGTGTCTGGCCATCCTCGTCTTGAATGTTGGGATCGGCATCCTTTTTGATGAGCTTCATGACCATAGCCAAGGGGGGATCCACCCAATCCATGCAAAACTGGCGGAGTATGGAGTGGAGGGGCGTTCCTCCAGCCTTGTCTACGACGTTCGGGTTGGCACCCAGAACAAGGAGTTCGGAGACAAGCCTCAACGCCTCATCCTTATTCCACTCTGAAGCTTCTTTCATTAGGGTGCAAAGGGGTGTCTTCCCATTCTCGTCTTGAACGTTGAGGTTTGCGCCATGTTTGACAAGCTGGGTGAGGATCGGCAAGAGAGAATCCACTTTGTCGGCATTCCGGAAGTCCATTAGCAAGTGAAGGGGTGTCCTTCCAACGTTGTCTAGAATGTTCGGATCTGCACCCATTTCTACCAGTAAGGTAAACAGCCTAAACGCAGACTTCCGGCCGATCCACCAGACTCCACGTGTTAGGGAATGAAGGGGTGTGTGACCATCCTCATCTTGGACGTTCAAATCAATACCATGTTCGATGAGTTTGGCAACCACCGCTAAGACAGCATCCGTGTGCTCTGGACCAATCTCAAGGATTAGTAAGTGCAGAGGTGTCTGCTTCCACTTGTCTATAACATTGGGGTCCGCACCCAGTTCTAGCAGTAGCGTCACCAGCGCTATGACAGCCTTTCGACCAACCCATCTCGCTGTTTGCATTAGTGCATGGAGGGGGGTTTCTCCGTCTTTGTTTTGAACATTGAGACCAGCACCATGTTCGACCAGGGAAGGGACTATCGCAAGGACAAGATCAATATTTTTTGGACTGACTGTCTCCATCAGGAAGTGCAGGGGTGTCTGTCCATCTTCGTCGACAATGGTTGGGTCAGCACCCACCCTGATAAGTTTCGTGCCCAACTTCAAGGCCTTCCTTGTACCACTTCGCATATAGACGTGAAGGAGAGTCTGCCCATCGTCGGACTTATTATTGATATCCGACCCACTCTTGATGAGTTGGGTGACAAAGTCGTAATGGGCCACTGGTTCCGAGGAGGGAGCCTCCGGATGACTTGGGTTCTGTTGTTCCATTTTCGGTCCTTGAAAATCTTGCTCTTCTATCCCGTGGTCTTCGTTTCTAGGGTCCTGACTGGATATACCGGTAGATCCCTTCATGAGATATAGCGGGAGGTGTGACGAGTTTGGATGTTGAAAACTATTTCAAAGAGCGGTAACTGTGAACGACAGACAACGCATCGTCGACGAAGAAGGCTGTTTTGTGCGTGTCTAGAGAGTCTTTTCATTTTGCAGTTCGGGGAATGGCCTTGATGTCTGTAAGTCGTACCGTATCAGAAATCGTTGGCCCCCATTTTGCAATTTCCGGGTCCTACCTCTAAAGGAGGATGGCACGAAGTCTTTGCTCCCACTACTTCTAAAACTTGTTGATAAGCCATGACCGTTGGCGCGCCAGACCGCCACCATGCCATCCACAATACCATTCTCCGAGCACAAAGGCGACACACTTCCGTAGCATATAGTGACCAAACCATAATCTGTTAGATGTCGTCGCTCATGGTTTTGACACACTTCAATACCACTCTCTCGAGTAGAGTAGTAGTCATCGTGTCGGATGCTGCACAAATACCCCTCGCACGCCAACATCCACACCATCCTTTCGGAAGCAGCAACCATCACCACAACCTTGATCGTTGTCATCTTCATCATCATCACAATATCAGATCACGATGCTCCACAGTTTTCGCACATTGATGACACCAAGGGCGTCGTGGTCTGAACGATATTTCGAAAAACACGACGGGGACTCCCGACACTGCCGCGGAAAGTCCTTGTCAAAATGAGGAAGAAACAAGGACGGAACGCAGTGATCCAAAACAACAACAACAACAGGGTGATATATCTTCTCCATGTACTTCACAACAATTGTCTATCCCTGAATTACATACGAGTAGGGAAAGTCATTATTGGCTGGAGGATGATACGTATGCCGCAGCTACAGACGATACTTCCAGGAAGTACGACAGCGAAGTCGGCGATCAATCTGATTTCGAATGACTCTTCATGTGAGTTGATGAGGAGTGGGACGTATAGTCTTGCAAGACGAAAATGCCATTGTAAAATCGAAAGAGAATGAACAAAATGACCCCCAGTCAAGACGCGAAGAGGCTCCCAAAAAGACAGTCGTCAGGAAACCAGAATACTCTATTCTACTCGTTGGTTGTCGGTATATGAATGGTGACAACGATGGAGAGATTTCCTTTCCTTGGGAATCCGCTTCACGGCACGTAGAAGAACCATCCATGATGGATACGGAGTAGAACAGGTGCTGAGTATCTTTAGCTGCAATGGATGGTTGTTGTAGCGGAATGGAAGCAAAGAGTTTTGTTGCGGATTTCTTGGTCAGAAAAACTCTTTTATCTCTGCTGCTTCTCTATAGCTACTGAATGTGCCGTGGCACACTTCAAACTCCTAAGGGACAAGTAGGATTCCTCATCACGCCGATGTGAGTGGTCTGCCATTGTCAGAGAAACATAATTATACAATTTGTGTTCTGTTTGGCGATCCTAACAGTTATTACAGTTAGATGCCTCCGAGATTGGCAGTATTTTTTGGGGGGGATGCCATGATGCTTACCGAAAGGGGAAGAAGGAATACCTGACCATCTCACTCACATGGTGAGTTCGGGGACGTACAGAGGGTGCAAGGGAGATCTTGATCGATCATGGTTATCTTGTGTAATTGAAAGCAAACTGTGACCACATTGCGATGTCTCCGTCCATCAACAAACTTGTGCGCCTCGTCCTTGTAATGTTTGCATGTCAAGGTCTACTTCGCTGGAAGGAACCCCATGCTCACCATGTCACAAAGTATGCGAAATGTAGTTGTGGGATCGAACGCATCCACGTTACCCAAGTAGTGCAGGGGGAGATTCCCCTTCTTATCTTCTTCAGTTATGAGAGGATATTCTGTCAAACTATGTAACGAGCAAAATAGCCACCATTTCTTTCCCACTTTCCGATTTGATTTCTTGGCAAGAAGATGAAAAACGTTCTGGCCGTTCTCATCTGAGAGGCTTGCGTCAATTTTTGGCACCATGAGGTACATAGCCAGCATGAGGACTATATTGCTGCAAACCCCTGGACGAAGATGCAAGAATAGGAAGTTCAACGCAGTCCGCCCGTAGTTGTCTTGAATATTTACATCCGCACCCAGTTCGAAAAGTTTGGTGACCATGCACAACGTCACTCCCTCTGTATCCGGACAAAGTTGTAGCATCAGGACATGCAAGGCCGTTCGACCTTTTGCGTCCTTGACGTTGGGATCGACGCCAAGTTCTACAAGTTTGAAGACGATTGCCTCGATGGCGCTCCAATCCCTTCTTGAGGAAATGTTCAGCATAAGGTTGTGCAGGGGCGTCCGACCACGTCTATCTTGAACGAGCAAGTTAGCCCCATATTCTGCCAGGATGTCAATCATTTCCTTCACCAATACACTTTCCCAGGGAAGTTCCGACTGCGACACAAGGAGGCACAACGGGGTCCGTCCGTATTTGTCCTTTACATTCGGGTTGGCACCGAGTTCCAAGAGTTCCTCAATCATTTTGTTAATCGCATCCCCGTTAGACGAGCTTAGCGTCGACATCAGGATATGCCAGGGTGTCTTCCGGTATTTGTCCTTGATATTCAGATTTGCACCATGCTCCACAAGTGTAGCAACCATCGATCTGACAAAATCCACGTTGTCAGAATGAATATCAAGCATCAGGGAGTGCACGGGGGTCCGTCCAACCTTGTCTACCACGCTGTGATTGTGAAGGACAGTGATCGCATCGTCGTCGAAGATGGCTTGGTCGACAGTGTTGATGGGACGAAGAACATCTCCCCCTGTCAAACGTCTTTGTATGCAGACAGAGTTTTCCGTTGGGAAATGGCGTCGGTGTCTGTCAGTCGTACAATCACATCCAGACTCCAGACAGACCGATGTCCGCGCCATTTTGGAATTTCCGGGTCCCCTACATGTAGGAGGAGGGTGGCACGAAGTTGTGGCATCATTGGATGCTCCACCGTCTGCCACCTCTACTACGGTAGAGAGTATGGTCTGTGTCAGATGCACAAATATCCCCCCACAGCACGACCAACATCCACACCATCCTTTCTTCGGAAGCAGCAAGAAACCATCACCACAATCATCTTCATTGTCATCAACATCTTCATCACGATATCAGATCACGATGCTCCAAAGTTTTCGGGCATTGATGACACCAAAGGGACGTCGTCGTGGTCAAGACGACACTTCCAAAAAGACGACGGGGACTCCCGACACTGCCGCTGAAAGTCCTTGTCAAAATGAAGAAGAAACAAGGATGGAACGCACTGATCCGAAGCAACAACACCACCAACGTGATATATCGTCTCGATGTACTTCACAACAACTATCTATCCCTGAATTGTTTCAGTTGTTAGATACACAACTACGGGTGAATATGGGTGCTGCAGTCCGTTGTGGGATTTGTTTATCAACCTTTTCAGAACCAATTTCACGGACACCCTGTGGTCATGCCTTTTGTCGAGATTGTATCTTGGCATGTATCCATTCTTCTTCTTCACCGAAATGTCCAGAATGTAATACACTCATTACCAAACGTTCATTACAACCAGGGAATGATTTCTTAGTCCAATTGGCGAAACAATACAAGACGACATTACAAGACTTTGGATGGACACCTAGTACATATCAGGCCAATTTTACGACACTAACACAGAAACCTCTATGTGAGAATGACTCCATGGATGATGATGATGAAGATGAGAATGAGACTCATGATGAGGACTTAGTCGATCGTTTGAATGTGGCAGCCACATGGCAACAACAAGCCTTACCTCATTTACCCAACATTACACCATTACAACATAAAGAAAATCAAGCCGTCGTCGATGCGAATATTGAAGCATGTGAAAGTTTGGGTTATGTCATCCATACCAAAGATAGTGCAAACTCTCATCTACCGAATACACAAGATATTCTCGATACCGCTAGAGAACAACAAGTCGCGGATTATGAATTGGAAGCAAATCGAGAGGAAGACGATGAGTCTCTCCTCAACGACGACCAGATAACAAACACACCCATCCAGAAACCGAAACAGAAGGATCTACAAGATGAGAATTGGAACCCTACGTCTAATCGTCATCCAACCGAACCAAATTCATTGCCTGGAAGTCATGAACGTCGTCGAGTTAGCTTCCTTGTCGATCATCATATCCGAAAAGCAGAAATACGGAAAAAAGTCAACGACGACGACACAACAACAAAGTCATATGATGATTCGATTCTAATTGGACAGGCATCACAAGAGTCTCTCCATCTTTCCCTTTCCCCTATTTTTCGAAAACAGTCCATATTGTCCCCATCACCGAAAGCCACACCGAAGGAAGATGAGACACTAGCAGAGACTATTGCTGCATCGGACCAGAGGGCGTCGACTGCCGGGACCAGTCCCAAGGATCCAGTTTCTCCAACAATCACAGCAGATCCGAAACCTTCCAAGACCGACGTAGTAGAAAATCTCATCACTATCAATCAAGAGGAACACCCTGAGACTCAGGAATCAATCGATGTATTTTTCGACGCCTCTGGATGTGTTACTGACAATGCTGCGACGCGTGGGATCGAAGGAGGGATTCCAGCTTGCACTACAGAAGTCGACTCTTCCAAGACGGGAAATGATACGGTGGGTTTGGTCGAAGATTCGTTTGGAGCTATGCACTGGGTGAATCATAGACGTGGTTCGACGGATGTTCCATCTCCTGGTTGTTCCGTCGATGAAGACAATTATCTTTCTCTATCTCTGACTGCCACCTATGATGACCCATCCATGGATTACAAACGGAAACGAGCAGCTATTGAAGAGGCGGAAGAGATTAAGGATCGCCCCGCAACGACAGTAGGAGACGGCCTTCATACGAAAGACGTTGAATCCTCAAAGAATTCGTCGACCTATGATGACCCCTCCATGGATTACAAGCGGAAACGAGCAGCTATTGAAGAGGCGGAAGAGATTAAGGATCGCCCCGCAATGACAATAGGAGACGGCCTTCATACGAAAGACGTTGAATCCTCAAAGGATTCGTCGAATGACAAAGACACAGAAGATCATGAGGAAGATTCACAAGAAACAAAGATCATGCGTGGTGCATCCAACATGGAAGAGTACAGAGTCGATCCGAATGACGATTCCGATGCGACGATTCAAATGTCTTCGGTTGAAATGCCAGACGAGGAAGGCATTGACGATGACAGTACCCACTCTCAAGGGGACACCACTTCCAACGACGAGGAGGCAAAAAGTAAAGAACCCATTCAGAATTTGGAAGAACGTGGAGTACCAGCTGGATCTTCTCGTCGACGTGCCCAGAGTGAGCCTAGTCTGGTCTCACCAAACAACGATCCAGCCTTGGCGGTGGGTGACGTTGTAAATGTTCAATCTCGGACATGGAGTGGAATCAACAAACCTGGAGGAGTCGCCCGAATTACCAAACTCAATGGTGATGGATCCTACAATGTCGCATATGTCCTCGGTGGACGGGAGGCAAACGTGGATGCTGGCTTTATTTCTAGATCCGATGGTACTGGGAACGGAAAACGTCGGAAGACAATCGATGCTGCCCTACCAGCAGCTCTTCTTCGAAGTCTCAAGGCTCAAGGTTTTGATACAACTGGCGAGATGACGTTAGAGCAGGCCAAGGAAGCAGCTGCCAACCGTGATCATTCAAGAAGTAAAACGCCGAAATCGTCAAATCTAGGTCCCAGTGAGCCTTTTGGGAACCCTGAAACTGAGGCGGCGAAGAAATGTGAGTCCTCACACCAGACGAAAATGTCTCGTAAGCGAAAACGACCTGATGGGATGGCAGATGTAGTCGATGCCAAGAGGGGTCGAAAAAATGATTCAAACACCACCAGACCCAATACCACTTATGGATCAAGGGGTAAGGAGTGTTCCACTGTCGAGCCTACTTTGTCTCCCAAAAAGGATCTCGTTCCAGAAGGAGGGACAAGTCGTTTGGTTAAGTCAGATAAGCGTGTGGATCTCGACCATGAGCAGTCTAACGAAGAAGCGTGTGTATTGGCCGACGCTCGCTACAAGTCCCGATTGGAAGATGCGATATCGAGAAAGGTCCTTCATGTCGTGACGTCCGGTCTTTCAAGTCGTGAAAACGAAAACCTCATTTCACTAAGCTCTCGAGCCTTCAACGACAATGGTACGTACATCTATGGTCTCGGTACAATAATCGTCCCTCTCAGGGCCAATCTCACTTCCTCTGTCTATCATACGCAGTGAGAATCAAATTGTCTGATACCTTTGGGAAAAAGACTGACCTATGCGTTACACCTTTGGTCACCGATACGTCCAAGAAGAATATCGCTATACGGAGACGGACGGCGAAAGCATTGCGTGCTGCCCTTGGGGGGATTCCCATCGTTTCTCCAGGATGGGTTCAAAGCGTATACAAGACGAATGATGTATACCAATCCTTGGAGATTGCTCGATCCCTACCAGCAAAGACGGATGCTGTAACGAAGTCTCGACATGCCGATTTCGGCGTTGCTCGGCTAGCCGCAGCATTGACATTGGGTGGAAACCTCCCGTTGGACGGATACTCTGTCTTTTTGTGTGGTAACTTTGGTGATAGTCGCAAGGATCTTCATATCCTAGCCAAGGAAGCCGGTGCGACGATCATCACGAATTCCAAGGATGTGATTCCAAATCTTGGAAAATCCAAGGTCGTCTTCCTTTGCACCGATGTTCCTACAGATACCGTACTGTCCACATCGCTCGCCGAACAGGCAAAGGCTACATTGGAAAATGATCCGTCGTCTGTCCTGGTCGTCGATGTGCAATGGATCTCTGAATCAATCACTTGTGCCAAAGCTCTTCCTTCTTCAATGTTCCCTCCAGTCAATGCTGTTGCCAAGGAGCTTTGGGAATTCGCTAATCGATAGCCAGTAGTCCATCTCTACTTTAGACTTCCTCAATTCTCTCGTCACAGTCCGTTTGACATCACCTCGGTATCGTACTGTATGAGACGAACTAGCGCCTCAAGACCCTCTGGTTTATTCATCGTCCCTATCGGAAGCCAATGGACACGAAGATATGACATATTATTCATCAAGTCCCAGTCGAGGAAGGCTGGATCGTTGGTTAGATTGAAATTGTTGGCAAAGTCATACT
>Ga0194115_10004203_pt1 | contig 15700 bp, 11 predicted proteins | sample TA2MahsurfametaG_3_FD_148656 | JGI IMG/M metagenome (GOLD analysis project Ga0194115, IMG submission 148656) | Freshwater microbial communities from Lake Tanganyika, Tanzania - TA2015002 Mahale S4 surface | ecosystem: Environmental > Aquatic > Freshwater > Lake | place: Tanzania: Lake...
AACTGATCGCACTCCCCCACGAGATCAACAACATCCTCGGCGACGGCGCCCAGCGCCTCCTCCCCCTCGTCACCGAGACGATGCGTGAGGTCAGGGAGAGGGTGGGGTTGGCTTAACTACCCACTCCTAAGCAGATCGGCTGCGCGTTTAGTCAAGCCTAGTTGGGCGAAGATACTGGCCGCTTCCGCGAAATTCCCTGCAACGACCAATTCTTCAGCTCTTCGAATGCTTCTTTTCCGTTTGACCATTCTCAGGCCACCATCGTCTTCAGCCCTTGCGAAACATTCCTGCGCATGATCAAGCAATCCGAGTTCCAAATAGACAAGCCCCTCGTTGCTCTTGCTGAGTATTCCCGCGCTTCGATTGAAAAAGCCCATGAGAATCAGTTCTGCGGCTTTACTGTCTGATTTGTACGGTAATGATCGCAGCGTATCAACAATTGCGTCACAAAGCGCATCAGCATCCTTACGTTCAATTGCCTCGAGTACAATCATTGGAAGTGCACCAGGCTCTTGGACAGGCTTGCGCATACTCGGCAGCGGCGACTGCCTGGAGAATGGACGCTGGGACACTGGATCTCGCCCTCTGATTGGAGATTCCTCTCTAACACCAGATGAAATGGGTGAATCGACTTGGCTTAACTGATTACCTGGAACAACTACTTTTGAACCTTGAAAGACGCAGACGAACCTCCCATTGCTTCTCCTCTCAGCCACCTCGCCGACACCCCATTGTCGATGTCTAACGATCTCACCTAAGGAAAACCCTGCATTCGAATGCATGCTTTCGGAAGATGTTGCAGATCGAAGCACGCTGCGCGCAACAACTTGATTACTAAGAATGCCTGGAAAATCAGGGAAATGGACTCGAACTCTGCTGATTCCCCCCTCAACGACTTCTTTGATTTCCGCCCTTCCGTACAAATCATGGAATAGCGCGCCGCCACCTGCAGAGTGCGATTCGTGCGACGCTACTGCAGCGGGCGCCTTCGTTTCGATCTTGCGAGGCGCTGGGCCAGCAGCGCAAACATCGCAGCAATTCGGGTTCCCATCTGAACCTGCAAACGGCGTTTCCTCAAGATACTCAAGAAGCACTCTGCGCCGACAGTTTGCTCCAAAAGCCCATTCAACAACGTGATTCCACTTATCATCTCTGGATTCCACGACCTGTGGCTCTTCTGCCACCCTGTTTTCCTGCCAGATCAATCCCCAAACACGACGCTCATGGCTTCGAGTGCTGACAATAGTCATCGCTGTCGAACTTTTTCCGTCGCGTCCACATCTTCCGGCCTGTTGGTACAAAGTCTCGATCGAATCTGGTAGCCCCGCATTGATGATAAATCGGACCTCAGGTACGTCTATGCCCATTCCGAAAGAGGCGCCTGTAGCGCAAACAACCTGGATTGGTCCATTTGGCTGCTTAAACTCTTTGCCAATTCTCCGGCGCTCTATTGCTGGTAGGTCTACATCATATTCACAAATCGGAATACTCAATTCCAGGAGGGCTTGCGAAATCTTTTCTTTTAAGCTGTTTGTTGGCGTATAGACGATTCCTTTTGCGTACTCCCCATGCAATTCCAACATTCGGCGTACTTGTAGTACGGCAGTGCGACACAACTCCTCGTTAACCTGGCTGTACTTTGGCGATTCGGACAAATTGGGCAGTTTGATTACCTCAAATTGAATCTCGGGTCGATCCATTGGGAGAATGAACTCCTCAACGTCACTCATGTCGAGGATCTGGGCTATTTCCAACAGGAGGGTGCGTCGCGCAGTTGCAGTAACGGCCACTATCGGGACAAACGGATGCACTTTGCGAATATCACGGAAAACTGGAAGGTATTCCGGCCTAAATGAATTCCCCCATTGCGATACTAGGTGAGCCTCATCTGCCGCAATCACACTTATGTTGGCGCCTTCAATGATTTCAGAAAGTGCACCTGACGCGCTCTCTGGGGTCACAAATAAGAGTTCTAACTCTGATGCCGCTAGTTCATTACGAATGTTGAGTTTCTCAGGCCAAGATAGATCTCCATAATACGCACGCGCTTGGATTCCCTGGTTTCTGAGTGCTGCAACTTGATCTTCCATTAGTGATTTCGTAGGAGAAATCACAAGCCCTGTGCCTTCTCGTGCGATGGCGGCTGCCTGAAAAATTAGGGACTTGCCCATTCCTGTAGGAAGGAGGGCTATCACATCTTTTCCCTCCACCAGCGCTTCAGTAGCCCTCCTCTGGATGTCATTGCGCCAACCGGGATAGCCGAAGGCCGTGCGAACAATCGTGTCTAGCGCGAGTATGCGATCTCGCTTTTCTGAGCCTAAAAGCTTGGAAACAAGTTCGGTCAGCATGTTCAGATTGAACCAAATTCCTTATCAAAAAACCCAGAGCCGCTTCCTTCATGACTCAGCAGCGAACGACGGTCTAAGGCAACGTTAAATCCTTCACAAGTTGTTTCAGGCACCATTAGGCACGCATGGCAGGCAGCGAGGTTCTCGCGTTTATCGAGGCGGCTGATGGGGGGTTCTGAACAAACTGGATCTGCTGAACACCACGAAATGGCATTAAGGGCGCTACGTACCGTTAACCCAAACTGTGTCAACATTCCCCGCTCTACCAATCCCCCGAGTGACCCTTCCGAATCGCCTTCGGAGGTAAAGATCAGCACTCCTGTGTGCCCCAAGTCAGGATTTGAATACAATCTCTCCCTCAAGCTCGATAACGAATACCCCACGTTCGTCGCAAGGGTTCTCATTAGCGCATGGCTAAGTGAGTGAATAAGAATGTAACGTGAGGAAATGCTTGGCATACCGGATCGCAATGGATTCCCTATCCCGCGAACGAGGTGGTGACGTTCGATAACAGCCGGCGTCCGCTCCCAATTTTTGACTTGGTCCTCCTCAAGTTGGATGAACAAACCCTCCCCTTGCGTAGTTACTGCTGGCAGCCACTCAACCTTAGATCTCGATAGCTGACTGATCCTTCGCTCTACATCGAATTGATCAAACTGTGACGTAGGCCTAATCCTTGAAAAGCCGCGAAGGACACGAGTCTCCATCAGCTTCGAAACCTGGTTTACAGCGCCGATTGTGCTCCTGAAATGAAAACTTGAGGGAGCCTGGTGAGTTGGTTGCTGGATTTTCACCTTCAGATGCGGCAGATCGTGTTGGCTAATCAACGCAGAAAACTCACTGCCCCGCAATTCAATCCCTTGCACGTTTGTGGTGCTCTTATCCTCTACCTCGCCTCGGCTTGCATGATCAAGTATTTCTTGATCAGATACGCCTTCGAGATAATGTTCGATCTCTACAATGCCGCGCAGTTGCTGCACAATCTCTTCAGGAGAATTATCGTTGGATTGAATTAGGCTTTCCCAAATCAATTTCAAAAAGATGTTTGCATTGACTAAGTCGCTAAAGTCATTGTGGCCAGCAGCTCGTCGAAGAGCGAGGGCTGAAACTGTGTCTGGGTAGTACAAGTTCGACCCGCCACGAAGAAGCGCCACTGGCGAGCGATCACACGGGGTAATGCCATCACTCCTACCCAGCCAAGCCATTGGCCCTGTGCATTTCGTCGGCTTACCGCCTGGATTCAGCAATTTTGCGATGCGACCCATTGAGGTGCTCCCACTTGCAAGCTCGTCCTCTTCGAGCCCCAACACCCCCTGCAATTTCTGCTGCGCGCGGCATTGATCGCATTTCACCGTGTAGGCCGCCAAACCAGTTGTTGCCGCATGGGTAAGACGGAGAACAGCCTTCGCCTCTAGGCAGGGGTTCAATTCGCCCCGGTGCACGAAGTCAACCCATGGAAATTCCCCGAGATGGCCATCGACACAAGCGACCACAAGGAACACTTGCTTCGAGCTCATCACATACGATTCATGGGCTTCGTCTGGGCATGAAGCTGGGTCTTTTGCCCAAGGGTCCGCACGAAAAAGCCGCTTACATTTGTTGCTGGAACAATATCGCCACGCAGGGAACCTAAGCATTGGAACTGTTAGCCCCATGTTGATTTTTGCGATCGGGTTGACACCATCAGCAGAGTTAGACTCACGCCAATCTGGAGGCTGGCGAAGAGACCGCCCTCCAATGAAGTCTGCCAGCCGCGGCTCGTCCAAATCAAACTCCTGCGGAAAAAGCCGTCCGTCCGCGGCCGTTACATACCTTGAAAATTCGCGTTGGAACCACTGGTCCAGCCCTGCCACTAGGTAGGTTTCACCGCCCAGCCCAGCGTGCAGCGACCCTACCCCGTAAGGAGCCACGAGATTCCCGCGTCGTACAAACTCAGCCATCGAAAAGCTTTCCTGTGTCAAGAAGGTTGTAGCGTCGAGTCACAACCAGACATGCTTCCAGGTCAACCGATCGCATTGAATTCAATGCGAGCCATACTCTTCCAGCGCGCATACGGGCTTCATTGCTTCCTAGAAGCGCCAGCAATGGCATCTGGTTAGGTTCCAATTCTTCAGTTTGCTCACCCCTGGGTGTGAACCACTTGGCGGGAGACCAATCCTTCAGGTTTTGCCGCATCAGCAAGATTTGATTCTGTAGCATTGCGTGAGCCACTTCGTCTGATCGCACCCGATTCAGGTGCAGGTTAAACGCGTGGGCCCATGTGGCATCTGTGACGTCGCTAGGGGCTGCACTCGAGGATAATCGTTGCCGGACAGACGCCACGACGGCTGTTGGGAGCGTCCTTTCTACCGCCGCGCTGGAATACGGAGTTACAGAGGCGGATTCAACATTTTCATAAAGCCTCTGATGGATTGATTGGAACTGCTCATAGACAGAGCGGTCCCTCGGCCTGCGAGCATTTAGCGCAACCAACACAAGCCCCGGATTGACATTAGAGTTACGGCCAACACGGCCTGTAACTTGAATGTACTGCGCCATGGATTTTGGGAACCCCGAAACCGTCATTAGTCCAAGTCGTTCAACGTCAACACCGACCTCAATGATGCTCGAACAGAACGCGATGTCAAGAGCTGAGCCGACCTCATCCGTTTCGAAAGAATTCTCAAGTCGTTGAAACGCTGCGCCTAATTGCGCGCTCGATAATCGAGAAGTGATCTCTTGCTGTGCGTCCTCATTGACATAACGGATTGACATCTCAGAAAGACCTTGGTTGCGCAACGCGCGGACCGCGCTTAGAGACAGATAATCAGGCAGGTCAGACTGCGCAATGGTCAGGCCGAAGCCTAAGTCCTTCAGCGAATTGAAGAATGCAACATTTGTCCAGTATGGATCCCTGTCCGAATCAACTAATCCGATGGGGGCCATGTGCGCAGCAGCAAGGACTCTCGCTAGCACATGACTATGGGAGCCGATATCCGGAGCAAAAATGCCGAGATGCCTTGAGCCGTAACGTCGCTCCCCACTCGCTCTATGAGTAACGGAAAAGAAATTGTCATCGGCCGAGATCCCAGGAGCCGGAAAGACTCTTGCGTCATCCATGCCGTAAAGCCCCAGAATATGCTCGCTTAAACCAGCGATGGTTGCTGATGCGCCGATAACCTTGGGTCGGCTGCCGTCCTCAGAGGTGCAAAGGTCCATTACAACAGTTTCAAACTCTGCATCAACAGTACCGAGAGGTCCAGTAATCAAATGCAACTCGTCTTGAACTAGTAGCGTTGGAGGCTGCTTAGCGCGATTTCCATCTTCACCAATGCCAAAGATTGCGCGAGCCGCAGGCACATGAGCAAGTTGAGCAAATTTATCAACTGTTCCGATCAACAAACTTGGTGGATTTAGGTAGATTTCTTCGTCAATGACAGTTACAGGTAACTTCGCAGAAAACTCACATTTCATGTCAGGGCAGTGGAGGAGTACTGAACTCTGGCCCCTTTTTCCCCTGGACTTAGTGTGGCCAAGTACTGGGACTCGATCCCATCTCGATAGCACATGATTCTCGCTGAGGTCCTGGGGCAGTTGCTTGCCCATCGATGCGCCACACCAAGGGCACATGCTTAGCAGGAAATCCCTCTGGCTTCGATTTCTAGACATTTCGTCCAATAGTTGAGCCGCCATTCTGTTTGAATTCGGGGTTTGCGATTGCCCTATCCAAACTCCTACCGTGAACGGCGTTGAGCCAAGCTCTTTGTGGTGCTGTTCCCTGATGATCTCCAGGGCGCAAAAGAGTGCAGCGGCGCGACTGAATTGCTGTGCTGTCAGCAGCCTTAAGGTATACCGCATGATGGCAACTGTTCCGTCATCATCGGGTGACATCAAACGTCTATAAATTGCGAGAAATCCTATGAGCCCTAGGTATGCTTCTGTTTTGCCGCCACCTGTTGGAAACCAAAGTACATCAACAATCTCACGCTCTTCATGGCTGATACTGCCTTTCAGATTCTGCAAAATGAACGCCAACTGAAATGGGCGCCACGCTGTCTGGACTTGGGAATCACTCTTGATTGGCTGATCCCATTGGCCGCAATATGCATTGTCCCTAGATGGGCTGACGGGCGCTCTTCGTTTGCGCACCGACGATCTCGCTCGCTGCATGTGCATGGCTCTGCACATCAACTGAAAGGCTTTGCTAACTTTCGCGTCGGATCTTATGAGGCGTATACCGTCTCTAATGCGAGTAAGGCTCGATTCAGCAGAGGTAATGTTTAGGTTCGCGGCTGCTGCATACTCGCCCTCTAAGGCTGCTGCCAGTTTCTTTTGAGATTGAATCCATGCGTCATATTGGGCTGCTAATTGCTCTAGATCAGCAGATGAAACCCCTGCCATCGAAAGGATTATTGGCGCCGATTTCGAACTCTTGAGATCGCGCCCTTGCGGCATGTCTCGATCGTAGATAGGCAGTGTTTCCCCCGAAACCATCGCTCGCCGATCCTGTGCTGTGGGTTCAAGCACCTGCCAGGTTGCAGAACACCCATGTCCTACTCCAAAGTTGGGGTAATCCCGGTAGGCGAGTTCACGCGTGCCTTTCCCGCCAGTATTTGGGCGCACATCTAGCAACCGTAGGTCTGCAAAAATTGCCGTACGTGCACCAGACTCCACGACAAGGCGTGATTGAAAAATTGACTGCCCATGTGGGTTCTTGTTGTCACTTTTCTCGCGATTTACTGCCCAGGCAGTCACTAGGGCATAGCCTCCGCGTTGTTGCGTTCGGATTCCGATCTCGACTTCTGGTGCCCCTGGCGGTGTGACGCGCTGCATATACGTTCCATCCGTCGCCACCTGCGCATGAACGAAATGATGCGACCAAGTGGTTGGCTTCCGCCACCACCAATTGTTCTTTGCCCGATTCTTTCCAGACGTTCGATGATCTTGAACACTGAGCATCTCTAGTGTTGCAACGATTCTTGGGCCTGCTAATTGCTCTTTCCAGTCAACATCAAGCTGATAAGTTTTGATCAGGCTGCGCCATTCTGATTCATTGCCACCCAGCACCTCGCACGCATCGCCGATTGAGTTGATGGCTCCGCTGAGTATGTCTGAAACAACCCTTCTATAATGAACCGCTACGCAAATTGCATTAACTTGTTCCTCGGAAAGCTCGCGGCTTTCTGCGCAATCAGCAACGCCTGAAAGTAGATCGACGAGCGTTGGGCTATCAGATAAGTGATTCCGCAATATCTTGCGCAAATACCCAACACTAAGGTCTAACACTTGAGCGATTGACACCAACGTCGCGTCACGGTTCGCCTTAATTGCAGCGACCTCTTGAGCGGGGGCCAGTCGATCTTCTTCCGGAGCGTCTATTGGCTGATACCAACTACCTTTGAGGGACACTCGCAGGCGCTTCAGTACCTGCTTTTCAACCAGCACGCTAAGAGCGAGTGACGATTGATTGACATGCGCAGGGATTCCGCTTTCAAAAGCTCCAAACTCTGCAGATCGCTGTGCGGAATCTGCTACAACCGATTTGGCCATGGGGTCCCTGTCGGTAGAGTATGCGTCTGGCAGTTGCTCCCCAGCCTCTTCTAGTAGGAGATCTGCGGCTTGGCCGTCTATCGGACGCAGTACCCCTATTGCATATCGATAAAGTGGCGCCTCGTCTGAGGTCAAAACTTCTTCGAAATCCGACCCGTGCACGAAACCTGTGTGGGGATATGGGATTTTCTGGCGTTGAAGTTTGCCTTCAACATGCTTAAGCGCGATGCCTTTGCCTTGCCACCTCGGCACGGGACCCCATAGTTCTCTAACTATCGAGTCAGTTACTATCCCTAATCGCTCTCGGGATTCATTCATGATTTAGTATCAGCCTTTTTCACAAGTCGATTGATCATGAATTGGCGATCTGTGCTCAGCAGGAAAAGATGTACGTCGGCTATTGCCCGAGTAACGCCTACATAAAACTCATTTGCATCCCATGAGCTTTCTGGTGCTACGTCGACAAGAATAACGTGGGTTGCCTCTAGTCCTTTGAATTGCCAGACACTTGCAAATTGTATTTCTCGATTTCCAGTTGGTGTCGTGGAGAGTTTCCAACTTGGCGTCATGAGACCATCGCATGCCGACTGGCTAGTGGGAACCAGCGAAAGGACAGTAATATCGCGACAAGGAACGCCCCGGCTGAGGTACCCATCAATCACTTTAGTGACCGCGCTGACGAGGTGGTCCAGGGAATCCAAATAGTGGAGATGCGGTTCGCCGAGGTCATCGGTGCGCCGAATTGCAGAAAAGGTAGGCTCACCTCTCAACAATACTGACAACACCTCAGCAACTGGCCTTGCGTTGCGGCAGTTTACGGTCAGGGTGGCTATTGTAGCATCAGTGCTTAAGGCCTTAAGGAGATCTCCCGCACTAACCTTGCCAGAGAATATCCCCTGCCTTGCGAAGTCACCCAGCAACACCCATCGCCCATCGCGTGTGCCGCGGTTCAGCACCAAATCAACACAGTTCAAGAAATCTGCACTTGGAAGATCTTGTGCCTCATCGATTACCACCCAGTCGAATAGTGGGCCTGAGGGACTATCGATCGCCGCGTCAAGTGCCCGAAGAATGAGTTCATCGCTAAGAATGTATGGCCACTGCCCTTTCTCTGATTTCGATAACTGCGAGTGTAAAAACTCGACGAATGACATGGTGACAATGTTGGTTGCCCCAAATTGGCTTAAGGCCTTCTTTGACTCGATCGAAGCAAGTCTTCCGCTTGTAAGCAACAAACCTGATCCTGTTCGGCTCATCCGTATTGCCATCTCCATGCCTAGAATTGACTTTCCAGTACCTGCCAAACCATCGACAATGATTCTGCGGTTCTGGCCGATCACATCTAATACCCTGAGCTGTTCATTTGTAGCTTGCAAGAGTTTCGCTTTGCGAAGTATTCCTTCAGCGTGCGGATCAATCAGGAGCTCTTTGGTAAACCTCAAGAGTTCGACCAAGAGCTCAACATCTCGCGGGCTCAAAACATTTTGTTCGAGACCAGTTTGCAAAGTTAAAGTCTTGATTGATGCTATTGCTCGTTTGGCGAGACTGCCCTTCTTAAAGTCTGAACTGTTTACTACGCTTTCTGGACCCCATTCGATCGAATTAGGTACATCAACATACGGGAGGCAAACAAGGGACGACAGTATTGGCATTTTGCGTACCTGTCCGCCAAGCGTGAGCCACTTCTTCTCAAGAAATTCCTGCACGCTTCTGCGGTTGTCTGCTGCCTGCTTGATTGGACTGGTTGATGGCCCCTTTGGATTGCTACCGAACCACCACTGGCCCTCGTGAATCCTAATCGTTCTGTGGCCCTTAACTTCGATCACGACAACCCCTTCGGATGGGATAACTGCAACGAAGTCTGCCTCCCCTTCCACCTGATTTACATGACTCGCGATGTGCAGCGAGTGCAGAACTACCCAGTCATTCGTCTCTGGGCTGTCGCGCAGGTATGCAAAGACTTCACGCTCGCCGTCGTAAGGAATCTCTGCGAGCGACGTGTTGGGTACCATGCGGGCCATTTGTGCTCCTTAATCAGCGGTAAGGGCAGTCTAGTCGCGAAATTATAGCTAACTTTTGCCTCGTTTTGCGATGGGAACTCACATTCTGCGAAGCCGCTCCTCGACCGTCCGTCATAGTGCAAAATAGAACAATGCAGTTGTCTCACCTTCGATTTATTGACCTTTTCGCTGGCATCGGCGGATTCCACCACGCCGCGATGAAGGTCTTTCCAGGCGCGGAATGCGTATTGGCTGTTGAATGGGATAAGGACTGCCAGAAGGTCTACGCGACAGCATTCCCAGAGACGGATCTTCGAGGTGACATTCACGAGGTCCTATCCATCACTAAAGATGGTGAAGCACAGGAAGCGTCGGCCAAGGAGATACGAGACCACAACCTTGTACCTGAACACGACATTCTCTTTGCCGGATTCCCCTGCCAGCCGTTCTCGAAAGGTGGCGCACAGAAGGGAATGAGCGAACAGACACAAGGGACGCTCTTCCACGAGATCATGCGCATTGTTGAAGCCCGTCGACCACCTCTCGTGATCCTGGAGAATGTGGCTAACCTTGTTGGTCACGACGAAGGTCGCACATGGAACACTATTATTGAAGCGCTTCGGACTGCAAAGTACGCAGTTGACGCTGAGCCGCTACTGATTTCACCACACGAGATCAAAAAGGCGCGAGGCGGCGCCCCCCAGAATCGTCCGCGTGTTTACATCGTTGCCGTTGACTCCACAAAAGGCCTCAAGGTTCCCGATAACTCAAATCTTCTTGACCCGGCTGATTGGCGCACTGCGTCCTCTCCGGCCTGGGACATCAAGTCAATCTTCAAGGGTTCAGACCCAGAAGAGACCGAACTGGACGAGAAAGAACTGCGCTGGCTGGAGGCGTGGGACGACTTTGTACAGACGGTCCCAGCAGATGAGCTTCCCGGATTCCCAATCTGGGCAGACGCATGGTACGGCCGCATGCGAAGGCCTGGACGCGTAGAGGGAAGCACCTCTACCCTTCGTGCGAAACGTGCCGACAAAGAACAAGGTGACCCTGAGTGGTGGACAGACTTCGTTGCGAAGAATCAACGCTTCTACAAGGATCATGCAGAACTACTGGACAAGTGGTTTGATAAGTGGAAGGTTGCAAACTTTCCTGAGAGCAGGCGCAAACTTGAGTGGCAAGCCAGGCGACATCACTCGACTCGGACTGGCCGCACACTACGTGACTGCCTCATCCAACTTCGTCCCAGCGGGATACGCGTAAAACCGCCTACGTACGCGCCAGCACTTGTGGCAATGGCGCAGACACCGTTAGTCGGCCTTGGAGACACTTGGCGTCGAATTGGGCCAGCCGAAGCTGGTGTCCTACAGGGATTCACCGACTATCGGCCCTGGAAGAAGGTTATGCGTACTGATCCGAAATTCCGCGCAGGTGCTGCCTATAAGCAGTTTGGTAACGCCGTGAACATTGGAGTTGCTGCGCTTGTCCTAAAGAGGGCTTCCGAGGCGATTAAGCATTAGCACTTCACTAACGCCCAGTCTGGGACTGCCGACAGATCCACCATGTATTTTGCCCGGCGAGCAGTTCCATTAGAATTCCGCATGCCCTCCTGAAAGCCCACTAGCCAGCCTTCCGATAGTGCCCTGTGAAGCGCACCAAGTCCGGCTATGCCAAACCCGATGAGTTTCTCAGGAACAAATGACCCCTTGATTCTCCGCTTCGGCTTCCCTGCGGCACGGTTGGCAATTGAGTAGGCGGAAAGCCCGCCCTTAAACCGCGTGTGCCACTCACGCTCAGCATCCGACGCGTAAGTTGCGGTTCCAGTCAGAATCATCCATCCGAGAAATCCATGCTCTATGACGCACGCCTGCACAGCCTCTTGATCATTAAGTGGCACCATTCCGGTGTCCCCGACGTGCACCTTGAGGTCCCAAACCAACTTGGACCTCAAATCAAACGTGACGTTTCCGTACCGTGGACCACGTTTGAACTCCTTCCTCCCAAGAGCCGCCTCTCTGTATTCGAAATAGAACCCTGGCCACTCAGATTGTCGCCAGTGTGGCCAATCATTTGCCTTCATTTCCGTGACGGCTTGCTTTAGAAGCCACTTGTCTCCAGATGCATCCTGGAGGTGACTACGTACCCGCGCCCCATCCCGCTGCCACTCTTCAGGAGTCACCCTGTAATCCACGTTGCCCTCCAAAATCCCCGTGACTAAGGCCCTAACTTATATCTAATCGATGCCCATGTCTAGGTGCTCCGCTAATTTGCACTGTAAAGTTACTTTGGCGGAGAAATAATCCAAGTGAGGCTGACGTACAAATGACCAAAGTTCTCAGCGACGGGGACAACCTCCTATATCGGCTGCTCAGCGACCTGATCAAGCAAGGTGGCTCGAACAGCCAATGGCTTGTCGAACACATCGTGGCCGACTGTTCAGTGTGGTGGGACCCAAAGGTCTACGCAGATTGCCCGGTATTGATCCCTTGGTCGGTGCGCGATCCAAAGTGTCGCGGCAATAAGAGTAAAGGCCTTCCAGACGAGTGGGGCTCACCGAACGCGGCCGGCTACTTCCGAGATGACAATTCTCTTGTCAAAGGTCTGGTCAAGGCGCTCAGCGTTCGAGGACCCGCGAACGGATACATGACTGGCCGGCGACTTGGTATGGGCTGGGTAGCTGCCCACATATGGCGTGACAATTCGGGCGATGTACTCGCTTCACGGGACCCACGCCTATACACATTCACCCCAAACCTGGTTTGGCTGCCACGCCAGATCGCGAAACTATCTGACGTCGAAGATGGGCCGGTGCAAGCAGCACTGAAGTCAATCAGTCGTGCACTGTACAAGCCCACTCAGCTTGTAGGGGCGAAGCATTCAATTGCAGAGCGGGCGTGGGGCTATCTCACGGATGAAAAGCAACCCAATAACGCAATCGACTTTGAGAGGCTCTCTTTCTTTGATGATACGGAAAAGACCATTGCGATGCGCCACAAGCGAACAAACGAGGTGGTTGATGCACTCACCTCCCTTGAGACGGGCGGCGAGCTGACGAAGAAGGTAGTTTCAGGCAGATACACAACTGGCCTGCCAAGCGTTTCGGCAAAGGCCCGCACCGCGCTCAGATGGGAACTAGAGCAGCACCTTTAGGAACTTCTCCTCCATTCAAGTTTCCATTTGCTTGGCGTAGTCCAAAACCCATCGCTTCTGCGCGACTACTTCATTCATATACACACTCACTACGTAAATGAACTCTCGGGCGTACTTGTAATCGTCACAGAGCCCCTCAACCGTCCCTTCGTTCTCACTCATCACCTTCCTCCTCGCTTTTTTTCGGCTGCTGATTGCACCCTCACCCCCACACCCCCATCGCGCTTCAGCCGGCCGAGGAAGTCGTCGGGGGCCAGGTCGTCCGTTGCGCTCAGCTTGCTCAGGAGTTCCTCGGGCACCTTGTTGATCTGATCGCAGAGGATGCTCTCCTGCTTGGAGGCGTCCCCGCAGCCAACGCAAGTGAGCGGCGGTTGCCAGGGACCGTAGAAGGCTTGCGTCGACCCGTCGTCCCGTAGGTAACAGCCAACGAGCAGGTCCAGGCCCGACAGAGAAAAGTAGGTGCCTGCCGGACTTAGATGCAGCCGGCGCGCCATGCGCTGTTTGGTGAACGTGCGATGCTCCCAACTCTCGCGCAAGCCAGAACCTGCCGCAATGAAACCTATGTAAGCGGGATGTCTTCCGCCAGCCTTTCTGAACGCCTTCTCAATGGCGCGCTGTCGCTTCGTTGGCACATAACCGCGGTCGAGCGACATCTTCTTCGGTGTTCGCTTTTTTGGTGCAGTCATGTCACGCCTCCTTTCGGGTGGCTCGTGCCGTGGTCTCCTCTGGGGTGCTGCGTCTTAGGCGTGGCGAGGGGACAATCAGTGTCACCTCGGATCTGTCGCTTGGCGTAGGTGGCACATTCAGGCTGGCCAACAGCTCTTCTTCGGTGAACCACCAATCCGGCAACACGAAATCGCCGTCAGCCTTCTTTGGCTCCTTGCTCATCTCCAGTACCTCCCAGTTCGACCGGCTAGGGCCGGCGCCTGGGGCACGACGCAACGCAGGGCGCCACAAGGGCGCTCGGTCCGCGTCGGACCCCATCATCTCATCCCAGCATTCGCCTTCTTGATCGCCTGCGCCAGGGTGACGGCACATGCAACCCAGCCTTCCGCCCATGCGGCCTTGACCGGGTCGCCACCGTGGATGTCACGCTCAACCGCACGGATCGTCTTCAAGACCTCCCTCATCGTCTCCTCGTACGCCGTCGCATTGACCTCATGCCTACGAAGATCCTCCAGCTCAGACCTCGAGATCTCGATTGGAGCTACCTGATCTAGCGTGCTGCGCCTTGGGCGCGGCGACGGGACGATGAGCGTCACCATCGGTGCCTCATCCGTCGTGGGCTGCTCCTTCAAGCTCTCCAACAACTCTTCTTCGGTCGGCCACCACTCCGGCAACACGAACTCCCCGTCAGCCTTCTTCGGCTCCTTGCTCATAGCCAATACCTCCCAGTTCGACCGGCTTGGGCCGGCGCCTGGGGCACGACGCAACGCAGGACGCCACAAGGGCGCTTGGTCCGCGTCGGACCCGTCCGCATCGCCATGTCAGCGTTGGCACCGTTCCGGCCCCCGGGTTGGGGATCCGTTGGTTGCCGCACCTTCGTCGAGCTGAATCTCTCCGGTGCTCTCGATGCGCGTCACCATTTGGGTGACGGTGGGAGTGTATCAGGTGGGGCGTGCCAACTCAATGGCACGCCCCACATTTTTCGGGACAAATACCTGCCAAGAGCAGTTTCTATGGCCGGACGAACACTTACCTACGATCAGAATCTTGTGCTCGCGCACCCTAGTGGTATGACTGATAACTGAGCATGAATGGGGGGTGCCGAAAAGATGGCCCACATCACTCCCGCAACGGTCGCAATCATGCCGTATATAGGAGCGCACGCTCAGAGTTGCTGATCCGTGCTTAGAGAATCACTTCTTGACAGGGGTTTCTCAAGGGTTTTGCGCGGGTTTGTTCGGTGGGTGAATCCATCTGCGATCAGCCCTTACGTACCGACTCCGCAAGCTTGCCCCAGATCTTCCTCTGAGCTTCAGCAGCCTCCTGCCGGACTTCCTTCGGAATCCGGTGGCCCATCGCCCGCAACTTCAATACTATTGCCGTTGGCGTTCTCAGATGGGCATCAGCAATCATCCCGATAAAGTCCGAGCCTTGATAGGCGGCGACGAGTCGTGCCTCTTCCTCTTCCGTCCACCGTTCAAAGTGACGTGGCACAACGGAAAGCACAGCGTCTTTGCCGAATACGCTAAGGATTGATTCTGCACGCCAAGCTTGGCTAACGGACTCACTTTCGTCGGTAGAGGAAGCTTCAACGCTGTGCTCAAGGCCAAGGATGCTCCACGCCTCTCGGTACTCATTCATCCAGCCATCGGGTGCGCTTGCAACCCCGAAAGACCACTTGGGCATGATCCTCCGCATCTTGGAGTCTTGACGTGGCTGCCCCTGCTTGCCGGGAATGGCAAGCCAGGTGGCGTGTGAATCTCTGACCACCTCGGCAACCTTGGCACTCGGAATCACATACACAATCGGGAACTCTGGTTCAAAGTCCACGAATGCGTAGTAGAGCCATGGCTCAATGCGGTCTTCATGCTTTTCGCCCATATGCCACCCACCATCGCCACCTCGCGTTCGTGTCTTCACTTGGATTGCAACAGCAATTGAAAGCGCGCCGTCCGGTCCCGCTTGGTGCACGACTAGATCCACAGATGAGGTCCCATCTGGCGCCTT
>Ga0194115_10004205_pt1 | contig 15697 bp, 10 predicted proteins | sample TA2MahsurfametaG_3_FD_148656 | JGI IMG/M metagenome (GOLD analysis project Ga0194115, IMG submission 148656) | Freshwater microbial communities from Lake Tanganyika, Tanzania - TA2015002 Mahale S4 surface | ecosystem: Environmental > Aquatic > Freshwater > Lake | place: Tanzania: Lake...
GAGGTGACGGCCGCGATGAACAGCAGGGTGAAGAAAAGCCCTCCGAAGAGGTGGCCGTAGGGCATGCCCGCGAAGACCTGGGGCAGGACGTTGAAGCCGAGGGCGAAGGTGCCTCCCGCCACGGCCGAGGCTCCGAGGAAGGCGTAGGCGGCGGGTACGGTGATCATGCCTCCGAGCCCCACCTCGCAGAACTCGTTGGCCGACGTGGCGGTCAGGCCGCTCAGCACGACGTCGTCGTTGCGCTTCACGTAGCTGGCGTAGCTGATGATCACGCCGAAGCCGACGGAGAGCGTGAAGAAGACCTGCGAGGAGGCCTTGAGCCACACGGCGGGCTTGGCCAAGCCGCCCAGCACGTCGTCGGGATTCCACATGTAGCCGAGGCCGTTCCAGACGCTGAGTTCGGGACGCGTGGGGTCGGGCGTGCCGAGCGTCAGCACGCGCACGAGCAGGACCAGCGCGATGAAGATGAGGAGCGGCATGCCCCAGTTGCAGATGAACTCGATGCCCTTGGAGAGACCGCGATAGATGATGACGTAGTTGAGGAGGAAGACGCCGACGAAGAAGAGGAACGGGCCCTTCAGTCCGAGCACGGATCCGTCGGCGCTCAGGCCAGCGAAGTCCCTGAAGTGGGTTGCGTAGGCCGCGGCGTCCTTGCCGAGGTCAAGTCCGCCCGAGAAGCTCGTCCACGCGTAGCCGAGGCACCAGGACTCGATCACGACGTAGTAGAAGTAGACGCCGACGGGCACGATGAAACCGAGGATGCCCACGTACTTGCCCCACGGGCGACCGATGACGGCGTGGAAGATGCCGGCCGAGGAATTGTAGCCGCAGGAACCGCCGAAGCGTCCGAGCGTCCATTCGATCCAGCAGACGGGCAGTCCAACAATCAGGAGCGAGATGAAGTAGGCGATGAGGAAGGCGCCGCCGCCGGTCTCCTTGTCGGCCACCAGGCCGGGGAAGCGGAGGAAGTTGCCCAGGCCGACTGCGCTTCCAGCGACGGCCATGATGACGCCTAGTTTCGAGCTCCATCCATCGGGCTGCTTGGTCGTCATCGTCGGGGTTGTCATCGTTCTACGGAGGGGAAGGGGGAGTGCAATCGTTCAGAGATGAGTTGATGAGGGACAGGGACAGGGGCAGGGGCAGGGACAGGGGGAGACGCAGGAAAAATGAGCAGAGTGGATTCGGTCGCTCTGGTTGCGAAAGCCAGGATGAATCTGTTTCTTCACCTGCCCCTGTCCCTGTCCCTGCCCCTGAAACCACAACTGCGCCATCCCCTATTCTTCTCGCCCTTTGCCGCGGGGCGACTCACTTTGCAGCGATGTCATTTGATACGCTCGGCCTCGACGCCGTCATCCTGAAGGCCGTGGCCGAACAGGGATACTCGGAGCCGACCCCCATCCAGATGGCCGCCATCCCGCCCGTGCTGGAGGGTCTGGACGTCATCGGCATCGCCCAGACGGGCACCGGCAAGACCGCCGCCTTCACGCTTCCGCTGCTCACCCGGCTGCTCCGCACCAAATCTGGCGCCCATCGCGGCCGCGTGCGCTGCCTGATCCTCGCCCCGACCCGCGAGCTGGTGGTCCAGATCGCCGAAAACGTCTCCGCCTATTCGCGCCACGCCAGCCTGACGGTCGCGACGGTCTACGGCGGAGTGGGCGAGCGCCCCCAGATCGCCGCCCTGCGCAACGGATGCGACCTCCTCATCGCCACGCCGGGCCGACTGATCGACCTCGGCGGCCAGGGGCACGGCAATTTCTCCTCGCTGGAGTACCTGGTGCTGGACGAGGCCGACCGCATGCTCGACATGGGATTCCTCCCCGCAATCCAGCGCATCGTGCGCGCCCTGCCCACAAACCGGCAGACGCTGATGTTCTCCGCCACGCTCTCGCGTGAGATCGAGGCCCTGACCCACCAGTTCCAGCGCTCGCCGAAGCTGATCGAGGTCAGTCGCCGATTCAATCCTGCCGAGACGGTCACGCAGAAGCTCTACGAATGCCCCGGCGCGCTCAAGCAGGCGATGCTCCACCACCTGCTCGCCGATGAATCGATGCGCATGGTCCTGGTGTTCTCGCGCACGAAGCATGGGGCCGATCGCATCTGCCGTAAGCTCGCCGCGCACGGCGTGGAGGCCGCGGCCATCCACGCGAACCGTTCGCAGGGCCAGCGCCAGCGCGCGCTCCAGGCCTTCAAGAACGGCGAGATCCGCGTCTTGGTCGCCACCGACATCGCCTCGCGCGGCATCGACGTCGACGGCATCTCTCACGTGGTGAACTTCGACTTCCCCGACCAGCTCGAGGACTACGTCCACCGTATCGGCCGCACGGGCCGCGCGGAGGCCACGGGCACGGCCATCACCTTCGTCACGGGCGAGGACCAGGGCGAGCTCCGCCGGCTGGAGCGTATCGTGGGCAAACACCTTCACTGCGGCCGCATGCCCGGTTTCGACTACTCGCAGCAGGCTCCGGCTCGTGCACCCGAGCCCCAGGACGGCGAGCGCCGGATGGAGCGTCGCGGTCAGCGGGCCGGCGGGCACGGGACCGGCCCGCAGGGCGGACGATTCGGGGGACGCCGCGCCGCACAGGGCAACTACCGGCCTTACGGCCACCCCGGATCCCGCCGTCGCGGCGGCCCGCGCTGAGTCCGGACTTGGTGCTGTCCTCGGTCGGCCGATCGGACTAGGAAGGTGGGATGAGATTCCCCGTCCTCTGCGCCTCGCTCCTCGCCGGCGTCGTCTTCGCCGCGCCCCAGAAGGTCGAGATGGCCGGCTACCTCATCGTGCCGACCGAGCGCGTGACCAAGCCCTATGACGCCGGCTTCTCCATCTACGCCGCGGCCTGGCCCCTGCTGAGCGAGTACCCCGGCCACCGCTTCCAGACCGGCCTCTTCGGCACCTGGATGCACCCCCGTTACGAGGGGGAGAAGCCCAAGGACCTCTACAATGACATCGAGGGCGGACTCGGCTGGTGGCGTGACACGCGGTTCCCTTCCGTGACGCCGAAGTTCATCATGGGAGGCGTCGGCGTGAACTTCCACGACATCGCCAACGGACCCGCCTACGGCCGGGGCACCTGGGAGGAACCGCGCGGCCTCTACGGCGTCGCCCAGCTCACGCCCTGGCTCCTCTTCCCGCTCGACGGCCTCAATCTGAAGCAGGGCGTGAACGGAGAGCTCTTCGGCTACGGCTACCTGCCCATGCCGTTCGCCGAGCCCAAGGCGAAGACCGAGGGCAAGGACGTGCCGACCGGCGCCAACTGCTGGACGCTCTTCCTCAACGCCGAGAACTTCAAGGGCCCGGTCTGCTTCTTCACGCCGAACTTCTGGGCGCGCTCCGCCCTGCGCAATCCCGCCTACGCGGGCCAGATGCTCGACTCACGCGGATCGGATCCGAACAAGCATTTCCAGATGGAGACCCAGTACGTGCCCGCCGCCCAGGCCGAGGATGAGAAGGGCGACACCTACGCGCGCGTCGCCCCGACTTCCTTTCCGGTGGGCTCCGACGGCACGACGGTGGTGCTGCACCGTCTGACCTGCTACGACCGCAGCGCCCTCTACGACCGCGTGAAGGCCTGGTTCGAGGGCGGACCGGTCGCCAGCGGGGCGATCAATCCCGCCGGGGCCCTGGTGCAGAGCTTCCGCAAGGACGGCGGCGGCTCGACCTGGAGCATCTACCCGCAGGGCACGAAGCGCGAGGCGAAGCCGGGTCTCGATTGGAAGGCCTTCGCGACGCCGCATTCGCCGGATCCCCACACTTACGGTTACAAGTGGAACGCTACGCTGGTCAGTCGCGTCCGTCCCGGCCTGGTGACGCTGCCTGAATATTACCGCCTCGGTCAGGGCGGAAAGAACGGCCGTTGGACGGCCGTGACGCCGAAGGACGTTCCGGCGTCCACCGGTCTCTCGCAGGTCGGCTTCGGCCCGCCTCCCGAAAAGCCGCAGGCGCCGCGCGAGACGCCCGCGGGCGACCGGACGCCCTGGAAGGTTCCCGGTCCGAAGGCCGGTCCGTTCCAGGCCTTCCTGGGTGACGGCAGCGTCGTCACCTACTACTGGTACCGTTTCGCCGATCAGCCGGCGTTGCTCAACGCCGACATGACACCGGTCGAGCGCGAGGCGCTGCAGGCCAAGGTCGAGAAGCTGCATCGCGCCTGGACCAAGGACCGCGATTATCTGGCGCCGCCCACGGTCGGCAGGCTGGCCGCGCTCGACCCGGCGCAGGTGCTGACCCCTCCCAAGGGCCTCGAGGTCGGCTACGTGCCCATCGCGACCCGGCAGGAGCTCGCGCCCGCCCGGCCGGCGGCGCGCTGAGCCTCCGCAAACGCCGGCCCGCCTTGCCTCGGGGCGCGTTCGTCCTCCTTTGGGGGGATGGCACGTACGGTCCGTCTCATCCTCGGCGACCAGCTCAACCCGGAGCATTCCTGGTTCGGGCGCAAGGACGCCTCGGTGACCTACGTGCTGATGGAGGTGCGTACGGAGACCGATTACGTCGTCCATCACGCCCAGAAGGTCATCGCCATCTTCGCCGGCATGCGCCGCATGGCGGAGCTCCTCCGCAAGGACGGCCATGCGGTGCGTTACTTCCGCATCGGCGACGCCGACAACCGCCAGAATTTCGCGGACAACCTGAGGCAGGTGTTCCGGGAGACGAAAGCGGAGCGTTTCGAATACCAGGAGCCGGACGAATGGAGATTGGACGAGGACCTGCGGCAGTTCGCCAAGGACTGCGGCCTGCCCGCGGCACGCGTGAGCTCGGAGCACTTCCTGGACGGCCGCGGAGGCGTGGCCGCGCATTTCCAGAAGGACGCCAAGCGCTGGCTGATGGAGTCCTACTATCGGAAGATGCGCGTCCGCACGCGCCTGCTGCTCGAGGAGGACGGCGCGCCTCTCGGCGGAGAATGGAACTACGACAAGGAGAATCGGAAGCCTTGGAAGGGCACGCCGCCCCCGCCGAAGCCCTGGGACGTCTCCCATGACCATTCGGCGATCTGGAAGGAGATCCAGGCCGCCGGGGTCAAGACGATGGGGAAGCCCTCGGAGAAGGACTTCCCCTGGTCTCAGGACCGCAAGGAGGCGCTCAAGCAGCTGGATGCCTTCATTGAGCGCGGCCTGCCGGATTTCGGCGATTACGAGGACGCGATGCACACGAAGTCTGACCGCCTCTTTCATTCCCGGCTGTCCTTCGCCCTGAACGTGAAGCTGCTTTCGCCGATGGAGGTGGCGCAGGCGGCGGTCGACGCCCACGCCCGCGATCCGAAGCGTCACCCCCTCGCCGCGACCGAGGGCTTCGTGCGGCAGATCATCGGCTGGCGCGAATACGTCCGCGGGGTCTATTGGGCCAAGATGCCCGGCTACGCCGAAGCCAACGGGCTCGGCCACTCCCTGCCGCTGCCTTCGTGGTTCTGGACCGGGAAGGTGCGGATGAACTGCCTGCGGCATTCCGTCGGGCAGTCGCTCGACACGGCCTACGCCCACCACATCCAGCGACTGATGGTCATCGGCTCCTTCTGCCTGACCGCGGGCGTCGATCCCTCGGAGGTCGAACGCTGGTATCTCGGCGTCTACGTCGACGCCTTCCAGTGGGTCGAGCTTCCGAACGTCATCGGCATGAGCCAGCACGCGGACGGCGGGTTTCTCGCGAGCAAGCCCTACTGCTGCGCCGCCAGCTACGTCTCCAAGATGTCGGACTACTGCGGCGGTTGTCCGTATAATCCCAAGGATCGCACCGGGCCGCTGGCCTGTCCGCTCAACGCGCTCTACTGGGACTTCTGGCTGCGTCATCAGGACCGCTTCCTGAACAATCCCCGCATCGGGATGGCCGTGCGTCAGGCCGCCAACATGAAGCCCGCCGAGAAGGCCGCCGTGCGCAAGAAGGCCCAGGAGCTCAGGGAAGGCATCGAGGACCTCTGAAGAGCCGCGCAGGGCGGCTTAAGGTAGGGGCGTGGCTTCGCCGCGCCCTCTTGGTCAGGAGTGCAAGGCGTAGCCTTGCCCCTACCATGGTTCGCCCTGCGGCGAACAAGGACGTGCCTCCTTACTTCTTCGTCCCATTCTTCTTGCCCTTGCCGGCGGGCAGGGGATCGACGCCCGGCAGCGGGAAATCCGCATTCGGCACGCGCGCAGCGGCCATCTTGGCCTCCAGCTCGCGCACGAGTTCAGGATGCCTGCCGGCCAGGTCGGTCGTCTCGTTGGGGTCGGCTTCGAGGTCGTAGAGCTGCGTGGTCACGGGCTTACCCGCGCGCGCGGCCTTGAGCATGTCGGTCCGGACGGCCTTCCACTTGCCGTCCCAGATCGCCTGCTGGGCTCCGTATCCGGCGAACTCCCGGTAAAGCGTGCCTGATCTTGGTGCGTCCTGTCCTTTGATGACCGGCAGCAGGCTCTCGCCATCGTGCTTCTCCGGCATGCGGGCTCCGGCCGCCTCGGCGAAGGTCACGTGCCAGTCCTCGAAGCCGGAGACCCGCGCGGAGCGACGTCCTGAGGGGCAGGCCTTGGGCCAGCGTACCACGGTCGGCACGCGGACGCCTCCTTCGTGGAGCGAACCCTTGAGCCCCCGCAGGCCGCCGACCGAATCGAAGAACTTCGTCTCCACCCCGCCGACGTCGTGCGTGGCCCCGTTGTCGGAGCTGAAGACGATGAGCGTGTCGTCCGCCACGCCGGCTTTCTCCAGCGCGGCGAGGATGCGGCCCACTTCGGCGTCGAGCCGGGTGATCATCGCGGCGTAGGTCGCGCGCGGGGTGCGGTTGGGGACGTAGGAGCCGGGGTTGGCGGGGGTGAACGGCGGGTCCTCGGGGAACCTGCCGTCATAGTTGCGCAGGTCGGCCTCGGGCACCTGCAGGGACACGTGGGGCAGGGTGGACGCGTAGTAGAGGAAGAACTTTCCGCCGGCGTTTCGCGCGATGAACGTCTCCGCGCCTTCGATCGTACGGTCGCCGAGGAAGTCCTTGCCGATGAAGGGGGCGTAGGCCTTGGGATCGCGCGGGTCGGCGCCCTCGGGGAAGCGTGCGTGGCCGGGCGTCCCTTCGGGGCCGTTGTCGAGGAGGACTTCGCGCCCGTCATCCCAGATCGCCTTCGGGTACTGGCTGTGGGCGATCCACTGGCTCGTCAGGCCGAGGAAGCGGTCGAAGCCCTGCTTCATCGGGTTGCCCGTCGAGTTGAATCCGCCGAGGCCCCATTTGCCGAAGGCGCCCGTCGCGTAGCCGGCGTCCTTGAGCGTACGGGCCACCGTCACGGCGTCCGCGGGCAGGGGCGTCTGCTCATGGTCGCCGATATCGCGGTTGTCGCGGGCGTGTGCGTGGCCGGGACTGAAGCCCGTCATGAGCACCGAGCGTGAGGGCGCGCAGACGGCGTTGCCGGAGTAGTGACGCGACAGCACGACCCCTTCCTTGGCCAGCCGGTCGAGGTGCGGGGTGAGGATCTTCTTCTGGCCGTTGAAGCCGACCTCCGCGTAGCCCAGGTCGTCCGCCAGGATGAAGACGATGTTCGGTCGGTCGGCCGCGCCCAGACTCAGGGCGCAAAACAGGGAAAGCAGGAGCAGGGGGGCGCGGCTCATGCCCTTTCTGATAGGCGCAGGGCCCGCCCATGTCGAGGCGGGGCGGCTTTTGTCGGGTTGACATCACCCCGCGGCCGGGACTTAACAATTTATCCTTTGCTCGGGCTGTAGCGTAGTCTGGTAGCGCGCTTGCATGGGGTGCAAGAGGTCGTGAGTTCGAATCTCACCAGCCCGACCAAAGGAAAGCGCCCTCAACGTCCCCCTTCCGGGGCGATCAGGTCGGCCCAGGCCTTGGCGAGGGCCCGCTGCCCGGGACCGCTGAAGTGCACGCCCTTGCCGCCCCGTTCACGCAGGTCGCCCCGCAGGGCGTCGGAGTCGGGGCCACGCCGGACGCCGTCCTTGCCCCAGAGCGAGGCCTGCGCGGCGCGGATGTCTTCCGAGCCGGCGTCATCCGGCGTGTGGTAGCTCACCTGGGCCACCCGCCACGGGGCGCTCCAGCCGATCTCCTGACGGGATGAATCGATGAGCAGGCGGAGGTGCTCGGCGTAGAGACTTCCGGGAAGGGTGCGGGTCTTGTCGCGCTGATTGGCGTCGCTCTCGCCCTGATGCCAGAGCACCTCGCGGAAGCCGTTCGGTCCGAGCGCGCCCATGCGGCGCACGAGCGTCGCGTAGGCCGCGCCCTTGCTGGCCCATTCTCCCGAGGGGAGTCTCTCGACGCGCGCCTCGCTGGTCGGGGGATGGGTAAATGTTTTTCCGGCTGGAAGCCACTCCCGCACGCTGGTGGCTCCGATGCCCACGGTCACGAAGGCGACGGGCACCTTGAGGCGTTCCGCCAGCAGGTCGCCCAAGGCGGGAATGAAGCTGCCGCCGTTGCCGGAGGCGCCGGGCTGGGGGTCGGCGCACGGCCGCCACGTCTGGCCGTCGAAGTTCACCACGAGCGTCGAACGCGCCTTCATGCGTTCCTCGCCATGGTTGGCCGAGTTGGATTGGCCGGCCACGAAGAAGATGTCGCCGGCCCCGAAGCGCTCGACCCGGCCGGTGGCGAGGGTGCGTCCTCCGGCGGTCGCGCGGATTTCCAGTCCGTACCACCCCCCGGCGGGGAACTCGATGGTCGAGAAGAAGTCCTCGCCCTTGGCTTCGATGCGCAAGGCGGCCCATCGGACTGCGTCCAGGCCCGTCCCGGTGGGACGCCATTCGAGGGTCGCGCCGGCGTCGTCGAGCCCCTTCATGCGGCCGCGCACGTCGAGCCGCGCCTTGCCGTCGGGCCTTCGCTGCACGACCTGCATCTCAGCGGGCGAGAAGATCTTCAGCGGTGAGGCGATCCGGGCCATCTGGCCGCCGAGGGATTCGCCGATGAGCAGGTAGGTCTCGGCGTTGCCGAATTCGTGGTGACCATGGCCCGGATTGGGCGACTGGTCGGCCGGGCGGACGAAGTCGCGCGTAGGCGCGAAGGCCGTGCTCTCGCCGAACTCCGACGAGGTCGCCACTTGCCGCTGCGCGGCGCGCAGGCGCTCCCATTCGGGCGGGGCGTCGCGCCAAGGTCCCGTGAGTTCGCCCACGACCACCGGCAGGTCGGGCGTCTGGAACTCCTTGCGCACGTCCCTGATGAGGTGGGCGAGGTTGGACGCGTATTCCGGAACGGCCTTCTTCGGGTCGATGCCGTCGTTCCAGCCCTGATACCACACCAGTCCGGAAAGCCTCGGGGTCCGTCCGCGCAGGGCGGGAAAATCCTCCCCCATCGTGCGCAGGGCGTCCCGGACCTGGGCGACCATCTTTTGGTAATAAGGGCCGGTCTCGCCGCCGGCGGAGGGCGGACGGAAGTCCTTGATCAGGCTCTTGCCGCCCCAGGCGCACTTGATGAGCAGCACGGGGTCCTCGAAGGCGTCGCCGAGGACGTGGCCGCACATGAGCTCCGGGCCGAAGTGGTGCCCGCCGTAGACGGAGAAGCCGATGCCAAGCGGACCTTTGATCGTGGGCCCGCGCTCACGGTCATACCTGACGAAGACGTCATCACGCGTCCGCCAGGCGCCTTCCTTGGTCCTGAGGATGTCCCGGAAGCGTGCGCCGGCGTCCTTGGCGAGGACATCCACGAGCGTGCCCTTGCCCTCATTGTAGTCCTTGCCCTTGAGGTCGACCACGGCCTGACCCTCCATGTTGGACTGGCCCGCCAGGATGAAGACGCGCACTTCTCCCGCGGCCTGGACCGCGGCCGCCACCAGCAGGGCGAGCAGGGTCCTCATCGGGAGACCTCCTGGGCGGCGGACGGTGCGGCGGGAGCTTTGCCGACCGACCAGTCCGCGGGCGCGCCCCTGCGCTGGCGTGACAGCCAGAGCACGGCTGAGGTGGACTCCGAATCGTGACCGCCCTCAAAAATGGTCACGCGTGCGTTGCCGGAGACCCGACGGAAGAGCACTTGCTTGGCGCGTTCGGGGTCGTCCTGCCTTTCGGCGGAAAGGGCCTGAGGCACGGAGCGGCCCGAGACCATCGCCGTGATGAGCCCGTCGTCGATGCGCACGGAGTCCGCCGCGAGGGCGTTGAAGGCGCGCAGGGTGTGGCTGACTGGCACCGAGCCGGTGTGACCGTCGTGGATGCCGGTGCTGATGTCGACCGGCACGCCCCGGGCGGCCGCCAGGTGGAAAAGCGGGGAGCGTCGGCGATACTCGGCTTCGGTCGACGGTCCGGGCGGCCCTCCGCAGGACTGTTCCAGCATCCGGGCGTAGTTGTTCTTCCGTGCCGAGCTCTCCGCATGCCAGGCGGCGAGGTCGGTGATCGGGCACCAGCTGCTGACGCCGGCCCAGACGTGCGGCGCGCGGGCCGCCATCATGAGGGCCATGTGACCGCCCCCGGATCCGCCCACGAGGTAGATGCGTGAATCGTCGATTCGCGCCTCGCGCCGGGCGTATTCGACCGCGTCGAGCATGTCCTGGACGGCCAGATCGGAGGCGCAGGCCTCGGGGCGACGGTTCGGGCCGCGGAAGTCAGGGGCGGCGAGGGCCCAGCCCATCTTCTTCGCCTGGGCGATCCAGGGCGGACCTTGTTCGAAACCCCCGCTCCAGGAGTGAAGGAAGACCAGCAGCGGGACCGGCGCGCCGGAGGCGGTCTTGGCCGCCGTTTCCAGGCACCACCAGATGACGCGCTGAGGTGCGCCGTCCTTGCTGCTGCGCACCTCGACGGAATGGGCCATGGCCTCCTGACGCAGCTGCTCGGCCGAAGGGCGTTTCGGCGCGGGGGCCGGGGCGGCCGACAGCAGGGCTGCGGCCATGAGGAGGATGCCGGAGCTCACTTGGCGGCGGGCAGCAGGTGAGCCTTCACGAAGTCGTTCGCCGTCGCGTGCTTCACGCCGGGGGCTCCCGGGTAGATGAGGTCGGCCTTCACCCCGTTGGCGTCACAGTGCTCCTTGAGCTTCACCCCGAAGTTCGCCGAGTGGGTGGGGTCCTTCTCGTCCTTCCCCAGGTTCGGGGCGGCGTTGTAATAGAGTCCGACCGGCGGGTCGTCGCGGCTGACCAGTTCGTAGGGCGAGTATTCCCTGATCCAGGGCAGGATCTTCTCGCGCGCGTCATGGAAGGCCTGGAACGAGGAGATCTTCTTCTTCGCGTCACCCGCGATGCCGAAGGCGTGCGCACCGTAGACGCTGTTGGGCGTCCAGGTCCGCATCTGATGCGGGTCGAGCGATGTCTGGGCGCCGGAGACGGCCGCGCAGGTGATGCGGGTGGATTCGCGTGCGATCGGGTCGGATGAGTTCGGGTCGGCCAGGTCATCATGGAAGGCCAGCCACAGGCTGGTGCAGGCGCCGGCGGATCCTCCGGCCGCGGCGACGCGGGTCTTGTCGAGGTTCCACTCCTTGGCCTTGCTGCGGCAGAACTGCAGCGCGCGGGCGCAGTCGTGCATCGGGCCCTTGACTGGCGGGACAAGTCCGTCGGCGGTGGCGTCACGGATCATGCGATACTCCACCGAGACCACGGAGATGCCGGCCGCGAGGGCGTCAGGCAGCATGCCGCGGACCACCGAGCGGTCGCCGCCGCTCCAGCCGCCGCCATGGACGTAGAAGAGCAGGGGCGTGGGCTGGTCGGCCTTGGCGCGCCAGAAGTAGATGCGCTGCATCCGGTGCGGACCGTAGGAGACGTTCTCGTCGGGCTCGATCGGCAGGGGATACTTCCTGAACTCGGGGTCGACGGGCGCCGGCGCGGTCGTGGCCGCCTTGGCGGGCGCCTTCTTGGCCGGTTCGGCGGCGGGGAGCGTGCAGGCGGCGAGCGATGCGAGGAGCGCCGCGGCGGCGAGGGTGAGTCTTGTCATCGTGGGGTTTGGAAGGAGTCAGCGCCGGTCGTCACGGCTCACTTGGCCGAAGCCTTCTTTCTGGCGGCGGGTTTGGGGAACTTCGGCTCAAGCCCCATGTTGCGGCATTCGGCGTCCACCTCGGCGCTCCACGCCTCGTAGAGCTTCCTGATTTCAGCCAGCTTGGCGGGATGCGCGGCGGCCACGTCGTTGCGTTCTCCCAGGTCGGCGGCGAGGTTGAAAAGCATCTCCTTGGCGGGTTTCTGCCTGGGTCCGGGGGCGGAGTCGCCTTCGGTGCTGTGCACGTATTTCCAGTCGCCCTGCCGGGCTCCGAAGTTGTTGCTCATCGTGCGACTGCGCCAGAACAGGACTTCGTGCGGCATGCCGGACTTCGAACCTTTGACGAAGGGGAGCAGGTCCGCTCCGTCGATGCCGCCTGAATCGGCGCCTGCAGCGGCGAGCGCGGTGGCGCTGATGTCGAAGGTGATCGTGGGTTTCGAATAAGTGGCGCCTGCCTCGATTACGCCAGGCCACTGCATCAGCATGGGCACCCGGACGCCGCCTTCGAAGGTCTCGCATTTGGAGCCGCGGAGCGGGTCGTTCCGGGATCCGTTGACGGCGTTCCGGGTCGTCGGCCCCCCGTTGTCGTTGGTGAAGATGATGAGGGTCCGGTCTAGCTGGCGCGTCTCCTCCAGCTTCCTGAGCACGAGCCCGACGGCGTCATCCATCGCGCTGAGCATGGCGGCGTAGGTCTGGCGCCGGGGATCGGACATGCCGGCGAATCGTGCGCGGCGGCCCTCGGTCGCCTGCAGCGGCGTGTGGACGGCGTTGAAGGCGAGGTAGAGGAAGAAGGGCCGCTCCGAGTCGCGCTGCCGTCCGACGAAGTCAGCGGCCTCCTCGCCGAAGGCGTCGGTCAGGTAGCGTCGCTCCTCCACGGGCCTGCGTCCGCGCAGGATGGGCGCGTTGTATTCGCCCTTTCCTCCCTGCTGGATGACGTACTGATGTCCGCCTCCGAGGAAACCGAAGAACTCATCGAACCCGCGGTCCAGAGGGGTGAATCCCTCGGTCGTTCCTAGATGCCACTTGCCCACCATGCCGGTCACGTAGCCCGCGTCCTTGAGTCTCTGCGGGAGCGTGATGGCCTGCTTCGGCAGGGGGCCGGCGAGGTCCTCGATGCCGTAGCGATGCTGGTATCGACAGCTCATCAGGGCCGCCCGGGTCGGCGTGCAGAAGGACCCGTTGGCATAGGCGTCCGTGAAGCGGACCCCGCGCGCGGCGATGCGGTCGATGTTCGGGGTCGGGACGTCCTTGCAGCCGTGGACGCCGATGTCGGCGTAGCCCAGGTCGTCGGCGAGGATGATCACGATGTTCGGCCTCGGCGCATCGGCGGCGGCCGCTCTCGGGAAAAGTAGGGGGCCGGCGAGCGTCAGGCCGAGGAGGGTCGCTTTGAGCGGGAGGGCGGCCGCGACGGTGAATCGCAGGAGTCTCATGGGGTCCTGCATTCAGCCTGCGGACCCGGGGGCTGGCGAGAGCTTTCCGTCCCCTCAGCGGACCTTGTAGATCTTCACGTCGTCGACCCACAGGGTCGAGTTCACCAGGAAGCTGAACCAGCGCTTCATGGGGTGACCGAAGCCCGCCGAGCGGTGGGAGAGCACGCGTCGTCCGTCGAGGCTCAGGCGCATCTCATCTTCCTCGGTGACCAGGGTGAGGACATGCCATTCCTGGTCGACCTTCAGGTCTCCCGTGACCTGCTTGGTCTTAAGAAGCTTCTCCAGATCCGGCGGGACGGGGGTCTTGCGGGCGGCGGCGTCCTGGCGCGTGGCGCGAATCTTGAGGTCCATCGCGCCCGTCTTGTGGTCGATGAGCGTCGCCTTGCCTCCCGCCAGGATGGCGTAGCAGAGATGGCCCGCATGGATGCCGGCGGTCTCGCGGTCGACGAAGCCGAGCTGCATCGTCTCGCCCTTGGTCAATCCGGGAAATTTGAACCGGACCAGCACGCCTCCGTCGCGGAAGCCAGCCTCGTGGTGGATGTGGGCGGCGTGACCGGCTTCCTTGGACGCGCTGGCGATCTTGAGCACACCGCCGTCCAGGTCGGCCTGCTTGATCTTCGGGATCCGGTCGGCGGTGGCGCTGTTCCATCCGTTGCCGATCGCCTTGGCGAGATTGCCGTCCTCCTCCCGCTCGAAGGCGTCATGGAAGATGAGCGTGCCCTCCTTGGTCAGCCAGGCGGCGTCGTCGGCCGGAGCGGCATGGCAGGCGACAGCAGAGGCGAGCAGGACGAGGAGGTGGCACATGGAGGATGGAGGATGGAGCATCGGGGATGCTTGTCCTAATCCTCGATCATTTCCTCACTGCCGTGATGACGCTGCGGTCGCAAGCGGTCTCGGCGAAGCGGAAGGAGCCGAAGCCCGCTTCGGTCAGCAGCTCGCGCATTTCACCGACCCCGTAGCAGCGACCCTCCGTCACGCTCATCAGGAGCGCCGAGTAGGCGGTGACGGGCAGGGGGCCGTCCTTGGATTCGTTGAGATGGGCGTCGTGGACGACGATGAGGGAGCCCGGCTCGAGGGCGGCGGCCGAGGCTGCCAGCAGCGCACGCACCTTGGGTACATCCCAGTCGTGTAGGGCGTTTGAGAACAGGTGGACGTCGTGACCTTTCGGTAGCGGGTCGCGGAAGATGTCACCGGCGGTGACCGACACCAGTCCCTCGCAGCCCCGCTTGCGGATCATCGTGCGGGCGATGCCGTCGACCGGAGGCCGTTCAAGCACCGTGGCCCTGAGGCCCGGCGTACCTTGGGCGAGGACGCAGGCGTAGATGCCGGAGCCGCCGGCCACGTCGAGCAGGCTGCGCCTTCCGGCCAGACCGGCTTCGCGCAGCAGCGCGGGGCCGAGCGTGAAGCCGCGGCAGTCCATGGCGGCCGTGAAGCCCGTGGCGAACTCCTCCGTGAGCATGGCCTCGGTCCACGGCTTCTCATCCTTGTAGCTCCCCCAATTGGCGGGACGGTCGGTGCGCAGGATGACGGCGAAGTCCCTGGCCACCGGACGTTCCTTCAGGGAGGCGTAGTAGGGGATGAGTGATCGGGGCGAGTCCTTTGTAAGGTGCTCCACCGCGGTCGCGGTCGCATGGAAGCGTCCGCCTTCCTTCCTCACCAGCCCGTTGGCGGCGAAGAAGGAAAGCATTACGTCAGCGGGCCTCGTGTGCACGCTGAAGTTCCGGCAGACACCTTCTAGGTCCATCGGCTCACGGGCCAGCCTACTGAAGAAGTCGAACTCGCAGGCCGCCGCGGCGATCAGGTCGGCCGCATAGAGACCGTCGCGGTAACGGTAGAGCTGGTGAGGATTGGTCTCGGGGCCGAGCGTCAGGTCGTAACCCATGTCACTTCCGCGCGCGGGGCTTGAGCTCCTCGGCGGTCCAGCCCGCGGTGCGGTCGGAGAACTTGGCGCGAACGTCCTTCACGAAGGCGGGGGCGACGGGTGAGGCGGTGTGTTCCCATTCGCGTCGCACGTAGGTGAGCACTGCGGCGACGTCGTCGTCGGAGAGCTGCAGCATCGGGGGCATCGCGAGGTCCCAGGTGCGTCCGCCGACCTTCACCGGGCCGTTGAGTCCGTGCATGATGATGCGTGCCGTGACGTCGGGAGACCCCAGCACCCATTCGCTGTCCACGAGCGGCGGGGCGAGCCCTTCGAGTCCGTAGCCGTGGGGCTGGTGGCAGCCGCCGCAGAGTGAGCCGTAGATCGTGCGTCCTTTTTCGAACGCGGCCTGCTGGGCGGCGTTGAGCGGGGCGATCTTCGGGGGCGGGGGCGCGCCAGGCTTGCCCACCCAAACCAGCCTTGCGTCGATGGAGGCGAGCGCCTTGGCCCCGTCTCCTGACTTGAGCGAAGATTTGAGCGAGGCCAGGGCGACCGAGGCGCCGTCGAGCCAGAGCGGCTTCGGCTTCTGCGCTCCTTTAC